>JAEIGA010002311.1_pt1 | contig 30483 bp, 50 predicted proteins | sample 9270691 | NCBI WGS metagenome assembly JAEIGA01 (sample SAMN17057246, study PRJNA624740) | gut metagenome | biome: biome; isolation source: fecal sample | host: Bos grunniens | place: China: Xizang | collected 2019
AACAATGACAATAGCGTAGATATAGAATATAAAGACAGTAGCCATGAAATTGTCAAAAATGCAATAAATATTGAGGATTTAAAACTCTATCTGTAATTTTAACATTATTTAACATTATTTCCTTGCAAATTATACATATTTTTTGTATATTTACAAGGAAATATGTAATTACTAATTATTATGGAAGATAAAAAGAAATATGATTTTGTAATAGAAGATGCAAGTAAAATATTTTTTACAAGTGATTTACATGCAAATCATTTTAATATTATAAGTTCTTGCAACCGTCCATTTAAAGACGAAAAAGAGATGAATGAAGCACTTATAGAAAAATGGAACTCTGTTGTCGATGATAAATCAACAGTATTTTGTCTAGGAGATTTTGCTTGGGGCGGATATCATAAGTGGAAAGAATTTAGAGAAAAACTTAACGGCAAAATAGTACTCATAGTAGGCAATCATGACCTTAAAAACTTAACAACAGCTGCAAAAAATGAATTATTTGATTACGTGACACAACAGATGTACATTAGAATCGAAGGTAGACCCGTTTATCTTAATCATTACCCATTTTTATGCTATGCAGGAGTATATAGAGAACCACAAGACCAAGTGTGGGCACTTCATGGACATATACACCTAGGGCCAAATTCATTAGGAGGCAGAGACATACCAAGAATGAAATATTTGATGCCTACACAATATGATGTTGGAGTAGATATGAATAATTATACGCCAATTTCGTGGAACGAAATTAAAGAAAAAATAGAATATCAAGTTAAAAATAATATCAACTGTTTTGATGCATTAAAGACATAATTTATGAAAATATTAATAATACCTGACGTACACGGAAGACAATTTTGGAAACAACCAATAGAAAAATATATAAATGATGTAGATAAAATAGTATTTCTAGGAGATTATTGCGACCCATATCTAGACGAACCAATAACATATACATGGAAAGAATGCATAAATGGGCTTCAAGAAATAATTGAACTGAAAAAGAATTTTCCTGATAAAATAATATTATTACTTGGCAATCATGATGAACATTATCGTAATAAAGAGTATATGAGATTGGCAAAATCTACAAGATATAGCTCAAGCAATGCATATAAAATGCATGAATTGCTCACAGGACATAATGAAAATCTATTTAAATTATGCTACATAACAAATATAGCAGATAAAAAAGTTATATTTAGCCATGCAGGTATATCTAAACACTGGCTTAATAAATGCGGATTCGAAAATGATGACAATCTTGAAAAAAATATTAATTCTCTCGAATATAGCCATGACGGAATAGCAAAACTATCTATAATAGGAAGAGAAAGAACATGGCTAGGAGATAAAACAGGAAGCATATTATGGTGCGATATAAGAGAATTTGTTAGTGACGAAAGTATCGGAGATGATACTTATCAAATATTCGGGCACACAAGACTAAAAGAAGACGGATATATACTAACAAAAGATAATTTTTCATGTATAGATTCTAAAACAGCATTTATATTAGATGATGATTTAAAAATAACAAAAGTCGAAGATGATGAGAAAAAGAGTTAAGGAAAAACCTTAACTCTATTTTTTTATCGCCTCCCGCCAAAATGCCTCTTACTACTAAAATTTGAACCACCCCTTTGATGACCAACATGCGTAGAACTTCTCATAGATATGCTCTTACCAACATGAGGTCTGTCATAATGCCTTGGCTCAAAATGCCTTCCACCTCTAGGAGGCGGCAAAGGACGAGGCCTTGAATATCTGTGATAGTAGTAATGATTATTTCTCAAATAAGGATAATAATAATAGCCATTGTACATGTAATATAACAAAGAACCATTATAATAATACGGAGTGCCATAGCGAACAACAATACTCACGTCATCATAAATCTCACACTGAGCATAAGCAGGACTTACACAAGATGTAAAAGACACCAATAACGCAAAACCTAAAATTAAACTAAAAATGAATTTTTTCATAATACTTCCCTTTTTAAATAACTACCACAAATATATACAAAAAAATCCATAAAACAAAACATTTAGGGATTTTCCATAGCACTTTTAGGACTCACCATATAAAAATAGGGAAACCCCTATAAAGAGTTTCCCAATTATCTTTATTTACCAACCTTTCTCCATATTCCATTAATTTGCTGCCATCCAGGATAATGCTGCTGCAATGTTCCATTATCCATCATCCTCTTATATGATAAAGGAGAATATCTCTTAAAATACGATGGCGAATCACTCTTTGCAAGAGAAGCATTTAATCTATCCATATCATGTATCTTTCTGGAATTTTCCCTATCTCCAAATAAAGATTCAAGCATGCCAGGAATATTAGATAATATGCTATAATATTTTGGATTAGCCTTATTTAAATCAATACGCCTCTTAAAACCATTTTCCTTAACAAAATTTATAATATCCTGAACTTTTTTATCTCTCGCTAATTGCTTATTAGCTCTTTCATTTTCTTTGTCAATAATCCTTTGTTTCTTTCTTGCTTCAGCATCTGCTCTTTTTTGAGCATTAATCGCAGCCTTTTCTTCTCTATTTTTTTGCAAAACAGACTCTCTATTAGCAAGCATTATTCCAGCATTCTCAGCATCAGCAGCTCTTGCTTTTTTAAATGCCCTATCCAACAAATTCCTTGTTTTTAAAAAATAATAACAACTTCTTCCTTCAGGAGTTTTTGCTAACTCATACCCATTTAAATAACTAGAAGAATATTCTATTGCCGATTCAGGCGTCCAATTAATTTTCTTAATTCTATTAGCGCCCCTCTTGTTAGTTCTGTATTTACCCTCTTTCGCAAATTGTTCCTTAACGTAATCCAAATAACTCCTTCCATCAGGCATTTTATGATATCTTAACATTTGAGCAAGATTTCTGTCACCATATATCTCTTCTAAAGTGTTGTAAGATAACGCACGCTTTAAAACTTCATCAGCATTAAAAGAACGCCTAGGAGCATCCTGACTAGCAATTACTTTAGAAGTTAATGTTCCACCAGCTTCCATTAAAACCTTTTTAATAGATTCGTTAATAATTTTATGCAAATAATTTTCCGTTAATGCTACCATATTTTTAAATCCTATTTTTCATACCCTGTTTAACCTTAAAATCATCCGGAGTTTTGCCATCATAAACGCCATATTCATCTCCTTCAAACGTTTCCCAATAATATCTTTCTAACATACTATTCGCTTTAGATAAATTCCCCATTATTTCAGCATAATAAGAATCAGAATTACCCCTCATATTATCATATAAACCAGCTTTCTTAAAACAATTCATAGCAGCCTTAATATGTTTCTGAGCCTTGTCAATGTTATTGAACAAATCACCAACACCAGAATTATTCATATAATTTTTTTCGTGAATAACCATTTTAATAGATTCAGATATTACTTGATTTAATTTATTTGTATTCATCTCTTTTTTATTTCATAAATATTATTTAATTTTAATTTTTCATCAAAATCTACACAACTCACTAGTTCTCTAATGTGTTGACATCTTCACAGCCTTCACCAGAAGAGCCATAAAAATTACGCCTTCTCTTGTTATGTGACTCATCTTCAAATTCGTTGACCCTTCTGCTTGAACGCTCACCAAATATTTTTGGTACACCAGAAGCAGCAACACATGAACCAACACAAATCATAAATATTCCAGCAGATTCAAGGTCAGTTTTAATATAGCCATTACAATATGCATCATATGCTAATATACAACACATAAACATACTAACTATAAATGACATAATTGTAGATATAACTAAAGCAAAACTCTTCGAAGAATTACCAGTGTCAGTCTCAATAAGAGACTTCATGTAACTTAAAAATCTCATCCCTAATTTATATTAATAATCACTTTTTAATAAATATTAACATAATATCTTTCTTTCTGTATATCTTATTATGTATATTTTCTGAAAATGATGATATTTATATTAAAATATTAGAATATGTTAAGAAAAGAATGGCAGTACTATGCTTCAAAAGCAAGAAAAATTGCAAAACACATAAAAACAGGTGCTGAAGAAAATAGAGATGGCACAAGGTGGAGCAAAATAATAGATGTTCAAGACATAAATGCTACAGCGGCATTGAACAAAAAGTTTGCTAAAGATGGGTCAAGAGCAAGTGTACATACTTATTGGGGAGGAAAACAAGAAATTGCCACAACACACACAGATGGAAGCAAAGGTCTTTTTCAAACTAATGGCGAATGTCAGTCCACAAATAACCCTATGGACATAGAAGTCGCACAATATATGAATAACAGTAAAAATGAATCAAAGAATATGAATAAGAAACTTATAAGATTAACAGAATCAGACCATTGGACTGATTGTTACATGGAGTGAGTTAAAACTGTGCAAGGCTGCTTAATTATTGCCAGCCTTTACCTTTAATGTATTTTGATTTACCTTTCATATAATCTTCTACCTCGTTGTCCATTTGCGAATTCATATTGTAACCTTGTTTATCTATATTACCTTTGTTATCATAATTGAATTCGCCTCTTGACCACCTTCCATTACCATCAAAATTGTTGGTTGTAACAGTCTGATAACCGTTTTTAGTGTAGACATCAGCATTATTGGTTGGATAGCCATTGTTATGCCTTTGTGCATATTTAGACGTTAAAGCATCAGATGCAGCATAATCCAAGTTATTTCTTAGATGTGTTAAACGATTACCACCTTTATCAGTTGCATCACGACCTAATTGCTGTATCTGTGCGTCCCTCTTCTTTGCTGCATTTGCATATGTTCTCCAATCAAGTTCTGTTAAAACCTTGTTTACTGACTCCTTTACAATCTTGTGAAGGTCAGATTCTGTTATCTTAACTATTTGTTTATCCATAATAATTGTTTTTATCTTAATTATCATTAATAAATATCTTCAACATAAAAAATAAACATTATCTTTGCTCAAAAAAATGAGAATTATGGAAATACAAGTTATTTTATCTATCCTTAGAAACTTAAAAGTTGCACGTTTTGAAGAAAACGCAAAACATAGCTTTTTCTGATAAAAACAAATTCTACGTGATATTTATTATTAAAATAATGAAATAATACGTATTATAATATGAATAAAAAACTTATAAGATTAACAGAAGGAGACCTTCATAGAATTGTGAAAAAAACTGCTAATAAGATTTTGAGAGAAACACTCGAACCAGCATATCCAGGTAGCAATTCAACAGATGTATCAGAAATTGCGGGTCAATTATATGATAGAATAGATGATTGCTTTCTAAGAGATAGGGGAGATGGCGATTGGGATTATGAAATAGAACAAGCAGTTCAAGAAAACCCAAAAGAAATATATTATCTATTGGCTGATTTGCAAGGATTCCTTAACATGATTTATAATAAACATATTAATAATTATGGGTAAAGGTAAAACTACAAGAATTATTAGTGGTGGTGGTGCTTATATAGGTAAGGATGGTAAACGCTATAAATGGAGCGAAGTATACGGCTACAAACCAACAAAAATAACAGATGACAATTGGATGGAATATGGAATGCCAGCCGATGACGAAACAAATGAATCAAAGAATATGAATAAAAAACTTATAAGATTAACAGAGAGTGACCTTCATAGAATTGTGAAGGAGTCGGTAAATAGAATATTAAAGGAAGAAGTAAATCCAATCCCTACTTATTATGATGGTAGACCAATGTCATTCGCAGATATTACCGCAGTAGCATCTATATCAGCAATGAGCCCTCAACATTATGACAGCCTTTCTCAAGAATTAAAGGATATGATTAATTCTTGTAAAGCATATTTGAAATATATGAAAGACCCACAAACAATAGATTATAACTTATCTTTGTAATTTAAGCCGCCTTACATAGTCTTAACTCGCTCCAAGTAACGATGAGTCCAATAGACTTATTGAACATATCCTCAAAGCGTTCCGATTGGGACGCTTTTCTTGTGTTCCAACGATAATGGGGTCAAACAGTATATAATTACCTAAAAATAAAACAATTATATAAAAAATAAAGAATTTTTTCCGGAAAAAATTTTTGATTTACAGCAAAAAAATATACACCCCCCCCCACTTAAGAAAAAACTGAAATTCCGGAAACCGGATTATTTGAAAGACTGTTCCCCTTCAAACAGCGCGAATACACTAAAAAGGGGTAGGGGTTACCCAGAGGGGTGGGGTGGAGGGGTGTCATATAAGCCATTTTAAAGCTCATAGTAAGCTTTTCTATATATTACCTTAATAGTTTACCATGCAAGCAACAAAACGCTCTCAAAATTGATTTTTCTTAATTTTAAATTTATTAACAAAAAATATTTGCAAGTATCAATAAAATGTTGTACCTTTGCAGTGGGAAACCTGGCGAAGGCGTGGACCACTCGTGAAACCATGAAATGTTAATGAAATGTTAAACTTAATATTATATTTGCAAATATAATATTTTCTTTGTACCTTTGCACACACAATTAAGATTAAGTATAACAATTAAAATTAAGACTATTATGAAAGCAATGAGTTTCGCAGAAGTGGAGAACGTAGTTAATAACTATGCAAGCAACAATTCATCAACGAGGTTTGGTCACAATTTCGTGTGTGTGGTATCATTAAAGCCATCAAGGGTGTATGCAAGTGGCAAGCATTTAATTGGTCATGTAGCAAAGGTGACAATGGTCAATGATGCACGTTTCCCCAAATATGATTCAAAGGTGGCATCAGTTTTAGGCATGGACATAACACCAACTAAGCTCAATGGTATGAAGTGGGTAAATTATCCATATATTAAGCAATCCTTGAAAGATAGTGCTCGTTACCTTAATATATATTACGCTATCAGTGACGCAAAAACAAAGCCTAAAACAAAATGGTTGTGGGATGGACGTGAAGCAACACCCAACGAGGTTGTAGAGATTGAGAGGCATTTAGTAAGCTCTAATAACAATCGTCCTGTTAAAGCTGCAATGTATCAGATTGACAAAACAAATGTGTGGGATGGATTTTACTATTTTGACGAAAGTAAAGAAGAAGCTGAAAAGGTTTTCAATGAGATAGGTAAGTAAGCTAAATAGCTGAAACACAAAAGGTAGGGAATATCTCCCTACCTTTTTTTATGCCATAAATTTGGCGAGGATGTTTCTCTTCCGACTCTTACAGTTTGCCCACCACAAAGGTACGACAATTCTATCATATATGCAAATATTTCAAGTTAAAAAATGTTTAATAAAAAATATTTTTGTTTTAAGCTTTTTTAAGCATTTAAATTATGATATATAAAAAAAATGTAGTAACTTTGCACTCAGAAATCCAAAGATAGTCTGAGGATAATTAACAATAGATTTATATTATGACACATTTCTATGAGTTATACAAGAGAGTTTCAAGGGCAAGACGTAGAGAGCTTGCTAAATTCATTCACATACTGAAGTGCATTTGCGGTCGCAATTACCATTGTTATGTTGGTGAAATGCTTGAAGATTGCGATGAGGATTACGTCTATGTTGAGAGAGGCTCACTCAACCAAGACGATTACACCAAGTTGGTCGATGAGGTGACTGAATTGTGTGATAGGTTTGGTATTCCTCGCTGTAACATTTGTGATATGGATTATCAGTTAGAAATCACTCTATACACTGATTTTTAAGCTTGTCACTAATTCCATACTTCTGCGTGTTGTCTGCAAAGATAACACGTTTTTTTTGTGTTAAAAATGTTAATTCTCTTGCAAATGTGTGGGAAATGTTGTACCTTTGCGGTGGGAGAAACAGGGAAGGCGTATCCTGAGGCTGTTTGGGTATTAGAAATATTTGAATGTTAATGAAATGTTAAAATTGAAAATATATTTGTATATTCCAAAAAATATTATTATCTTTGCATTATAAATAATAAACAATTAAAGAATTAATAATATGGCAGAATTAATTATTTTATCAGTTTGTTTTGCTCTTTTAAGTGGGGCATCAAATAAGTATGGTAGTTTAACATCATGGATTAAAAGCATAAAGGAATAGTATTATGAATGCAACATTAAAAGGATATAGAGATGATATTATTAAAATCAACGAGGCAATTCGTAAGCACAAGGCGCTTGCCGCGTGGGGTAATGTAGAATCAAAGGAACGCTTAAAAGAGTTGAGGGCAAGGAAAAAAGAGTTGTTGGAAGAAGTAAGAGATTATGTTAAATAAATGTTAAAGTCATAAAAAGATTTTCATAATTAAAAAAATATTATTAATTTTGCAACATGAAAAATAGAGATATTCGTGATAGTAGTAAGTAAGAAAATTGAAACCATTTTTATCTACGGCCGTGATAGGGTAATCGGTATATCAATATAGGTACTTAATTAAGTATATATTAATCAAACAATTAAAACATATAATATTATGGCTACAAAAAAAGTAAAAGCTGAAAAGCAAGTTCGTCCACTTTATGAGATTGCAAAAGAGATTCGTTCTGATTGGGGAAACAAAATCTATTTTGGTGCAAAACCTTATTTAGGTGCCATGCTTACCTTAAACTCAATTAACGACAGGTATATGTGTGATGACGCTGATACAATAGTTCGCTATTTTCTTTCAAACGCAAGTACTTGGAGAGGCGAAACTGCGAAAAGAATTAAAGCTGAATTGAAAAGTCTACTTAAATAATTCGATTTTCATATTTTTTATTTTGTGTATTTTTATGCACGTTGCTTGTGATAAGTGACGTGCATTTTTTATTGTGTTATTGCATTGATGATGTTGGTGTGCTGTCCATCACCTGTTGTCTGTTATCCCCACTGCAAAGGTACAACTATTTTTTGATATTTGCAAATATTTTATGCTAATAAATGTTAGAATAAAAAACTTTTTTCATTTAATATTTATTAATATTTAAAATTTGATTTTTTAAAATATTCTTTGTAATTTTGCAGAACGTTAAACAATTAAATATTATATGACTATGAGAAAATTACAAGCAATTTACAGAAAAGCAAATGAAGAAGCAAGAATATTTGTTTCTAATACAACGTTTACTTGTGAAATAAGAAACATAAACACAAAGGAACTGACAGCAAAGATTGTCGTTTCAAGTGATGTTGACTGCGAAGAAAAAGATTTGCTGCCAAAAGATTTTTGCTATTGTTACAAAGTTCCCTTTGAGCGCAAGAATGGCAAGATTGTCTTATTCCCTGTCAATAATTTTAAAGTAGGTGACAAGGTGAAATGGTACGACCCCGAAGTAGATGCTCGCGACCTCAGTATTGTTTGGACTATTGATGAAATAAGAGGTAGTCTGAATGACGAGGACACTATTATCCTTATAACAAGTGAGTATGGCAGCGAGGCAGAGGTGTTTCAATGCGAACTGAAAAAAGTATGAACTCAGAGGGCTTTTAAATGCGTGGTGTCATAAGAATGGATTTTTGTTAATTGATGCTTCTTGAAACGTCTACTTTCACAAGCAGACGTTTTTTTTTTGTGCTTACTGTCTTGGATGTTCGAAGACCTGTCGCCTTCTGTTTCCCCACTGCAAAGGTAACACTTTTTGGTGACAGTACCAAATTATTTTTGTTAATTCTAGTTAATAAAAAAAAGTTTTTTCATTTAATATTTTTTAATTTCAAAAATTTGCATATATGAGAGAAATGTATTACCTTTGCACTCAGAAATCCAAAGATAGTCTGAGGATAATTAACAATAGGAGATTTACATTATGACACATTCCTATCAGTACATCAGTTCACTCCCTCACACAAGGAGAAAGTTAAACGCTCGTTTCGTGCATCAGTTGAAGAAACTTTGTGGTGGCATTTTTGGCATCCATGTATGGGAAGTCTTTGGCGATGAGGATTTGGGGGATTACGCTTACATCTTCGTAGCTAACAGCACCATTTCAGCTGACATCATTGAAGCTGTCAATTCGCTCTGCTCACGCTATGGCATTGGTAGCGACTACATTGAAATCTTCGATGGGGAAGAAGGTGAAGAAGGGGAAATCGAGGGGCAGTATATGCATATATACTTGTCGAATAAAAAGCCTTACAAAGGTTGAGAGGTGGTAACTCTCTGAAAAGTGCGTCACTCTTTCGAGTGGCGCATTTTTTTATTGTTAAAAGTGTTAATTCCCTTGCAAATGTGTGGGAAATGTTGTACCTTTGCAGTGGGAAACCTGGCGAAGGCGTTGGACCACTCGTGGTTCCACAATATGTTAAAGTAATGTTAAATCCTTTAAAACATTTTGTGGTGTGAAGATAATTTCGTACCTTTGCACCACAATAAAACAATAGGAGATAAAGAAATGAAAAAAGTAAATGAATTGTTAGGCCAAATGCAGCCCATGAGGGCAGAGGTCAAGAAACGTTGCCTTGCCTACCTTAAAAGGGTACTGAAAAAGGCAGAGTACAACACCATAAGTTTCCAAGACGAAGATGGCAACGACATTGGCAACAACTACGTTTGCGTTACCTACGATGGTGGAAGACACCCAGAGTATGCAAGCAACGCTTTCAGCCAAGTTCATAGCATCTATCTGAGAAAGAACAACAAGGGCAAGGATTGCATCATCCTTGACACCGAGGACGATGATGAATACGGCATTGAGAATATCAGCTGGGACGAACTCGTTGGCCTCACCGACTATGTGTATAAGGTTGTGATGCCATTCCTTAAAAAAGGTTAAAAAACCAGCCAAAATTTGGTGGTGTGAAGAAAATTTCGTACCTTTGCATCAACAAAAGAAATAACAATTAAAAGATAAAGATTATGGGATGGATTAAAAAACCTGTTAGGAACACCAAAGAGATATTTAATGAAATAATCTCAAAGGTAAAGTGGAATGGACGTATTGGCGATAGTAGTTCACCTTATGAGTATTTTTCTGACTACATTCGCGATTACTATGATGTAACTCTCAAGCAGTGTGACGAAATTTGTAAGATGATTAAAAAGCACTATAAGATTGAGCGATTTTACTACAACGAAATGAAAATAAAATGAAAATTTGTTGGACGGAGGGGTGCTAACCTATGTGGCTAGTACCCCGTGGTTTTTTCTTTTCTTTCTTAATATATTATTATTTATAATAATATATTTCTTTCTTTAATATTATATTATTATATATAAAAAAGAAAATATATAAAAGAAAAAAGAATTAAGCTTCTTATCAGCAAAGTAGAGAGGTTGGTTTAGAGGTGGGGTTTTATTAACATTTAACAAGGGGATTCAAGGGGCAGTGCCGAGTGGTTGCCGATTTTGACTTTCCGCTGCCCATCCCCATTTTGCCCTGATAGCTCAGTTGGTAGAGCATCGGTTGCCAACAACCGAGGGTCGTAGGTTCGAGTCCTACAAGGGGTGCTATGCGCGTTGCTTATGGTAATGCGCATTTTTTATTGTGCTATTGCATTGAGGATATTGGTGTGCTGTCCATCACCTGTTGTCCTGTTTCCCCACTGCAAAGGTACGACTTTTATTCTACATATGCAAATATTCAGTGTTAAAAAATGTTTAAGAAAAAAAGTTTTTTCATTTAATATTTTTTAATATTTAAAATTTTGATATATTGATATTTCTTTGTACCTTTGCAGCATCAAAGTTAAACAATTAAATATTATAAGATTATGTATAACAACAAGATTTCAGACATTAAGGATTTCGCAAGAACAATCAAGCGTGGAACGTTTGGTTTATATTGCGCCACATTCACTGAGAAGAAGATGAACAAGTACCCTAATGGGACCAAGCCTAAAGAGCGCAGTACTGCAAAGGAAAATCCATATTTGGGCAAGGTATTCACGCTTGCTGTATATCAGAATGCTGCAACGGGCTGCAATTACTATAACATTGTAAAATCAGAGTGCAAGAGAGAAGGTATCAATTTCACTGATGAAGAATTTGAGGCAGCTTTCCCAAAAGAAGAAACATATTGTGCAGCAACTGAAAATGCACTTGAAAACATTATCTTGAAACATAATAATAGTGACCAAGAGTATTTACGTCTTTACAATGGACGCAAGCCTACCAAGGTGGTTTATTACACCATTTACGATTACAATATTGTAGAAGAAGGTAGTGAGCTGATGAATGACATCTTAAAGTACGTTCCTGAGAAGAAGGAAAGCGCAAAGCAAGAGGCATTGGGTATAAAAAATATTGTTGGTGTTAAACAACCAAAGGTAGAGAATGTGGTTTTCCTTGCTCAGAGCGATAACATTTACATCAACCCAAGGTTTGGTGCGTTGTCAATGTTTAATATAGATAACATCAAAAAAATCTTTGTATAGAAGATAGTCTGCCATTTGTAACATGATAGTTTTTTAATTTTAATTTTGTTAAACTTGAAAACGTGTTGTCTGTGAAGATAGCACGTTTTTTTATGTGTTAAAAATGTTAATTTACTTGCAAATATCGTAGATTATTGTTACCTTTGCAGTGGGAAAACTGTAAGAGTCTGATGAGAAACATCCTCCAAACGATTGGTACCACAAAATTTGTAATATGTTAATTAAATGTTAAAGACAAAGAAAAATTTCCATATATAAAAAATTGTTTGTATCTTTGCATCGTGAAAATAAAGAATTAAATGTCTAACAATTAAAAAAGAAAAATGTATGAGTAAAAAGAGTTTCAAAACAGCAACAAGGCTCAATCGAGTGATTGCAATACCTTGCCGTTATATCAAGAACGCAAAGGGAGAAGTGGTCAAAACATTGTATAACATCTTTAAAATTGGCTGATGCCAAAGGTAATAAATGGAAAGACCCCCGCCCTATAAGTATTAATTTTAGTGTATATTTTTTTATTATAATTTGCAATATTAACCCTACACATTATGAATACTTTAATAAGAGGACAGCCCTAATATATAATATAATTAACATACGATAGATTTAAAAGGTGCGGCTGCTGCACACATTCCCCCCTATATAAGTGGGCGACTTACGTTGGCTGTTGCACCTATTTTTATGCTCTTTAGTTTAGTTGGATAAAACACATACAAGCATGCATGTATGTAAAAAAGGTTCGATTCCTTTTATTGGGCGCAAGATAAATTCTTTTCTTTGTATTCATAGTTTTGTTGTTTTTAGTTGTTTGACGTGGGAGTAGCAATACGGCTGCTCCCTTTTTTTATGCCATAAATTTGGAACGAGGATGTTTCTCTTCCGACTCTTACAGTTTGCCCACCACAAAGGTACGACTTTTATTCCACATATGCAAATATTTTATGTTAATAAATGCTAGAATAAAAAGTTTTTTTTATTAACTAGTTTTAACTAAAAAAAGTTGCATATATCGCGTTTTCTTTGTACCTTTGCAGTGGGAAACCTGGCGAAGGCGTGGGCCACTCGTGAAAACATGAAATGTTAATTAAATGTTAAAGTTAAAATTAGATTTGCATATTTCAATTTTTCTTTGTAATTTTGCAGGTGAAAAGTTAAACAATTAATATAATAGAATTATGGAAAAAAGAGTATTTGTAAATTTAAAGACCCCAATTAAAGGCGGTCATCGTGACGAGTTATTAGATAAGCTAAAAATAAGCATAGACTATTCAGCAAGTGGTGTGTGTTTTTTAGATGGCTGTCCATATAACGGTGGTGTCTATATTTATCTTACCCCTTGCAGTTATAAAAATGGTGTAATTGGTACATTCATCAACGGCGAAATACATACAATGGGATATAAGATATTATTAAAAGCAATGAATCGTAGAAGCCAAAAGCAAATTGACCTTGCGGCTGAACTGATATTACCTTATGCAGAAGAAATTGCAAGCTATTATTCTGATAAAAAACATGATGCTGTAATTAAATTAATAAATAAGGTATATAAGTCAGATAAATAAATATAAGGTACTTAATTAAGTATATAATAAGGTATATAAAAATAATATTATTAAAAAAGAAATTTCAAGAAATTAACAATTTTTAAAACGAAAAATTTGCAGGTTTAAAAAATTATTTGTACCTTTGCACATGAAATCAAAAAACAACAAAGATATGGAAAAGGTTTTTATTTTAATTCAAGATTATGCGGTTGACTTGAACACCGAGTTTAAAGTTAATGCATTCAATACAATGGAAGGCGCTAAAAAGGCATTTAATGATGCCGTCTCTGAAAGCAAGCTTACTGATGAAGGAAATGGCTTTGAAGTTGAAATTGACACCGATACCGATTATGAAGCCTATATTGATGGCGAATACATTGACAACCATTCGCACATATATATAAAAGAGGTGAAAGTTGAAAATTAAAAAAGAAATTTCAAGAAATTAACAATTTTTAAAATGAAAAATTTGCAAGGTTCAAAAAAAATGATTACCTTTGCATCGTGAAAATAAAATTAAATGTCTAACAATTAAAAATAGGAGAAAAAAATTATGGCAAAGAACGTTTTAACTAACAAGAGTTTGGTAAAAGCAGAAGTAAACCACTTCCTTGAATTGCTTCGTAACGCAATCGCTTACAATGGTCGTGACTATGTTCCCGTTTACTTCGCAGGGGTACACAAAGAAGCTATCGCTGAGATTGAGGCAATGGGCATCAAGATTGACCCAAAGGCAGGACGTTGGACTACCAAGTTGTATGCTCCCAAGAAGGGTACAAAGGCATGGAAAGCCCTTTTCGATGGCTCTAAGGTGATTGAAGAAGCCAAGGCATATAAGGAGGCTAAAGCCGCAGCTGAAAAGGCTGAGAAGGCTGAAAAAGCTGCCAAGGCAAAGGCAAAGGCTGAGAAGAAAGCCGCCAAGGAGAAAGAAGCCAAGGCAAAGGCTGAGAAGAAAGCCAAGGCTGAGAAGAAGGTTGTAGCCAAGGCTGAAAAACCCAAGAAAGAGGCTACCACTAAGAAAGTGGCTGCAAAGGCTGAAAAGCCCAAGGCTGAGAAGAAGGTTGTAGCCAAGGCTGAGAAGCCAAAGAAAGAGGCTAAGCCCAAGGCTGAAAAGAAGGTCGTGGCCAAGACTGAGAAGCCTACCAAGAAAGAGGCTAAGCCCAAGGCTGAGAAGAAGGTAACCGCCAAGGCTGAGAAGAAGGTCGTAGAGAGCGTTTCTGCCCCCGCCGCTGATACTACCAAGGTAGAGGAAAAGAAAGAGGCTTAAAAGGCTTAAAAATGCAAAGGTTGGCATAAAAGCTGACCTTTGCATTAAGAAAAAAAAGTTTAATTAAATTAATAGGAGAAATTACAATGAATAAAACAATATCAATGTTAGTGTGTTTTGCGGGTAAGAATCGTAGAATTGAGATTAACCCCAAGAAGTGCGAAATCAATGCCAAGGATAAGAGTTTCACATATAAGGCTCAATATAAGGCTGACGATGGAAAGATTTATGTTGTCAATGCTGTTTCCATCAATGGCTCAAACGGTTCATTGGCTGACGTAACAATTACGAATCGTGGCAAGCAGATTATTGCAGAACGTCACAATGTAGATGTACGTTTCTCTCGCTATTTGTTCGCATAAACAATGGGCCTTGAATGGCCCTTTAATTATTAAACATCATGGATAAAACGTTTAAAGAATATTTGCGCACGAATCTTTGCAATATGTTTCTTAATGGATTATTTACAAAACCTGAGTTTATCAAGGTGGAAATTATTAAGCATCTTGAATTCCCCGAGGAACAAATAAATATGACGTTGGAAAGTGACGCAAAAGATGAAAATGGCGAAGTTGTTAAGCAACATTATAAGCTTTCAATCTTTGATTATGACTTTATTATAACCTACGATAAAAAAGTAGAACTACCAAGGGAAATTGAAGTGCCAAAGGTTGTAAATAAGCCTAAAAAATGGTGGCAAACAACCTCAGATAAAATGGTGGTTGTCGAGAAAAAACAATCATGTGACAAGCCTATTATACGTTGGGTTTTAAAGTCTATTGAACTGACGTAAGACAAGCATATAAAGCAATACAAAATGCCGCTCACAATAATGTGTGGGTGGCATTTTTTTGTGTTAAAAGTGTTAATTCCCTTGCAAGTGTCATTAAAATGTTGTACCTTTGCAGTGGGAGAAACAGAGAAGGCGTTGAGAACAGTGGTCTAAAAAAATAGGGCTAATATTTTGTTTTCTCAATATTTATTTGTATATTTGCATGAGAAAACAATGGCTGAGTGGTGGAATTGGTAATACGTGTAATAATTGCGGTCTAACACCTTTACTTTTTAATTTTTTATACTATTTATTATAAAAAAGATAGTATGAAAAAAAGAACGAAAGAAGAATATGAATTAGCAGCAAAGAACGCTTTCAGTATTGCTCAAATGTGTCGTAACTTGGGTGTTAAACCTGTGGGTGGAAATTATAGGGTCGTAAAAAATGCAATACAAGAATATAATATTGATACAAGACACTTTACTGGTCAAGGATGGAATAAGGGATTAATATTTAAGCCTAATAATCCTATCCCATTAGAAGATATATTAGTGAAGAACTCAACCTATCAATCTTATAAGTTAAAGAATAGGTTGCTTGAAAGTGGGTTGAAAGAACATAGATGTGAAAACTGCAAAAGAACAGAATGGGAAGGGTTGCCTATTCCATTAGAATTACATCACATCAATGGTGATAATACCGATAATAGAATAGAGAATATTGAAATATTATGCCCAAATTGTCATGCTCAAACAGAGCATTATAGGGGAAAGAACAAAAATGCGAGGGTGTTGTAATAGGTAGCCAAGTTGGTCTTAAAAACCAATGAGCATTAAAATAAGTCTCGTGGGGGTTCGATTCCCCTCCCTCGTACAAATTATTATAATGGCTCTTGCTTGTGATAAGTAGGAGCCATTATTTTTTATGCTGCTGTGCTGGTACACGCCAATACAGTTCCTGTCTGTATCCCGGTTTTCCCACTGCAAAGGTACAGCTTTTTCCCTGTATTTGCAAGTAAATTAACACTTTTAACTATTGTGTTAATATTATGTTAAAGATTTATTTTTTCTTGCATTTTTCAAAAATTATTCTTACCTTTGTGCATGAAAACATTAAAGCAATAAGATTATGAGCAATAGAGCAAGAATTAAAGCAAGAAAAAGGGTAAAGAAAGAAACTAAGCCCAAATACAAAGAAAATGTTACTTTGATAATAAAGCACACGAACTTCAACATCTTCACAAAGGACGGGGCTAATAGACAAGTTAAATCTCCACGTCCTATGACTCTCGATGAAGCTATGAGTTATTTTGATTGTCTATGTATTGGAGCAAATGATTAGATATTAACAATTTTATTTATCATACGTAATAGATTTTTTCTAAAGTGCGTTGCTTGTGAAAGCAGCGCATTTTTTTTTATGTGTTAAAAATGTTAATTCCCTTGCAAATGTGCGGGAAATGTTGTACCTTTGCAGTGGGGAAACAGAAGTGACAGGACTCGAACAGTAGTGTTGCCGGCAAACCCCCAAATGTTAAAGTAAAGTTAATATACTTCAAATATTTGCATATTTCAAATAAATATATTACCTTTGCAACTGAAAATAAATAACAACATTAAATAATAGGAGATAATAATATGATTACAAATCCCAAAATGAATACAATTGATAATACGATTAACATATATCGTTTCAATTGTGATGAAACCCCATTTACTCGTAGGGATTTATTGCAAAAGTTTAGCGTTTTCAAAACCTTCATGGACAAATTTGATTGCAGTCTTGATGAACTTTGCGAGATATTAGATACCCTTTGCATTAGAGATAGTCAATTATTTGATTATAATACCTATGGTGATAATAAATTAATGATTGCTAAAGACTATCTTTATATTAGTAAATATAAATACGGAGTATATGTTGCTAATGTTTATTATGATTTATATATTGCCGTTTATAATTATGTGAATTTGGCATTAAATGATGTGGCAAGGGAGATTTTTAAAAGACGTTTTCCCGAATTTATGAATCGTCCTTTTATTAAAGTTAAAAAGAGATTCAACGAAAAAATCAATGAATTGCCAAAGAATAAATGCGTTAAAATGTCATCCATTAATTCACTTATATATTTTGACAATGATTTAACAATAGATGATTTTATAAAATGCTATACTGACCCCAACTATATGAATAGTGATGTGGAAGAAAGTATATTTAAAATATATAGTGATGGTAGTATATATATGACTATTGATAGCGCAAAATGTGGTCATACTCTTGGTTTTACTTATAAAAACCTTGTAAATAAAGATTGGAAATCAATAGAAGAAAATAATGTGTTTTCAATATGTCTTTATGACAAAAATGGTGATATAATTAAGGGCAAATATTATGAAGGCCCTCAAAAATATGCACCATATTTCAATCATCCTCTTGTAGAAGAATTTAAAAAACTCTTGTTGTCTCATATTTTATAATGTTGTTTGTTTCGTTCGTGTGAATGCGTTGCTTGCGAAAGTAGCGCATTTTTTTATTGTTAAAAATGTTAATTCCCTTGCAAATGTGTGGGAAATGTTGTACCTTTGCAGTGGGAAACCTGGCGAAGACAGGGACCACTCGTGGTTCCACAATATGTTAATTAAATGTTAAATTCATAAAAAAGCTTGCATATTTCAATTTTTATTATTACCTTTGCGCATGAAAGTTAAACAATTAAATATTATAAGACTATGAGAGAATTAATAGCAATTTATCGAACGGGTGATGGACGTGAGGCGAGAATCTTTAGGTCCACACAAAAAGTAAGAATTGAAATTTACTCAATTAAGCCATTTGTAAAGCTGTCTTACTATGACAAACAATGTTTTTATGTGACAGAGTTTTTGAGACTTGAAGGTGAAAAGCGTATGCTTGGATATGTTGGAATAACAAGTTTCTATAAAGTACCATTTGAGAAGAAGAATGGAAAGCTCGTTCTATTTCCTATCAATAAGCAAATGAGAATCATTTGGACAAACCAAAACTATGATGCATGGAAAGAAGCGTTAATTGATGATGGAGAGGACGAAGATGATTTAACTTATGAAAGATATGATGACGATTGTAGTTTATTTCTTGACGATGAAAGAACGAATCTTAACGTTGATGTAGACGGTTATATAGTCGCTTTTGCTGACCTTGGTTTGTGGAATGGTAGGAGAACTGGAGCAAAACTTGTTGGCGACAATGTTAGAGATATTCTTTCATCAAATGATGACTATGTAACTTGGTTTTGTGATGTTTATAACGTTAGATGTAATAGTGTGCATCATGACGGACAAAATCATATATTATATAGAGTTGCCAAAAATAAAGAGCACGCAAAATACTTGGTTAATAAAATAGCTTATAATGATATGACCGAGGAACAATTCAGAAAAGCTACAAAATCATTAAGACCATATATAGCTTCAATTTACGGTTGGTGATTATTATTTTTTTTTAATTGATGAAGTACGCTGCTTGTGATAAGTGGCGTACTTTTTTATGCCATAAATTTGGCGATTTCTCTTCTGTATCCTACAGTAATCCCACTGCAAAGGTAATGCTTTTTCCCCATATATGCAAATATTTCAAGTTAAAAAACGTTTAATAAAAAATATTTTTTATTTAATACTTTTTAAGAATTTAAATTTTGATATTTAATATTTTCTTTGTACCTTTGCAGTGGGAAACCTGGCGAAGGAGTTGGACCACAGTAATCGCTCGTGGAACCATGAAATGTTAATTAAATGTTAAATATACTCAAATTGTTGCATATTTCAATTTTTATTATTACCTTTGCACATGAAAGTTAAACAATTAAATAATATAATAGAATTATGGAGAAACTGACATTAAACAGAACAAAAGGTCTTGAACTGACGAGAGAAGAAGTTATTGACCTTGGTTTTAAGGTTGAAGCACTTGTGCGTAAGGCTCAGTGCAGAGAAGTTAATCAAGATGTTCTTGACCTTATTCATGATGCAAGCGAAAAGCTTGATAAAGCTGATGAAATAATAACAGATATATTGGAAGGATATTATGAATAAAAAATCCGTCAAAGAATATAATCAAAGCATTAATAATCAGGAGATTAAAAAAATAAAAAAACTATTTTCTGATAATAATATTAGCTATGATTTTAATATAGAAAAAGATGGTTATATTAAAATCACTGTAGAAAACGGTGATTGGAAGCATGACCACTTACTTCTCAGACATATTATGCGTGATGCCGGCTATGTATTTTGTGGCCGGCATGTGCCGGATGAAGAAACCGGAGAAGATGTATTTTCTGCAATTTATCTCTACCAATAATTAAATAGATACTTAATTAAGTATATAATAACATTATGAGAAAGATATTATTTATATTACCAATTATGTTGGCTGCAATTATTTCATTAAGCGCATTTTCAAATGAGTCAACAAGACAAATGTGTAATAATGACACCATTAATGGTCAGTTCATAACTGATACTGTGAATGGTTGTGACATGTATTCATTTACATTTGTTAAAGACAGCATGTATTATGATATGTATACCTCCGGTTGTGGTGTATCTATATATAGATTAGTAAAACAAGAAAGTAATGATAGCAACGTCTTATTGTTCAAGGCTTATGAAACATATTTCGATGGGTGCGATGAAATTCATGACACAGTAATGATTAAGCTAACAAAGATAAATAGCTATAGATATACTATAAGAATCAACGGCTCAAAACCATATTATATTAATAAAGTGTTAAAATAGTGTTAAAAACAAAATAAAATTTTTTAGCTTAAAAATAAATTCGTACCTTTGTCACAGATAACTAATAGGTACTTATTTAAGTATATAGGAGAAAGAATTATGGCAAAGAAAAAGGACACAGCTGATATTCTCAAAGAATTAAAAGAATATATTGGCGAAAAAGGAATGGTGGCTTTTGAACACGGCTTTCGTAGACCAACGTTTAAGTTCGATAGCTTCAAGTATAAATGCACAATGGTATCAAGCAAGGTTATGTACGGCTATAGATACTATACAGCCACAAAGGAACGTAGAACGTGCAATTATTCACTTTCAACTCTCAATTATTCAACATTAAATACGCTGTTGAAGTCAATTAAAAAATACGAAGAATATTGTAAAAACGAAACATAAACTATGACAACAATTAAATCGCATACAGACTTACCTCAGTCAAAGAAGTTGGCAGAAATACTGCCACTTGAAAGTGCGGATATGTTTTATGCTTATGGGGCTAGAACTCCTGATATTATGATAGGTAGTAAAAAAGATTATAGATGCTATACAATGTGTTGGAGTCTTGCAGCATTGCTTAATGTATTAAACCATCCAAGATGCTTTCAAGGTGATAAACCTGAATATTGGTTTTGTGGATGTTTTGCTAAAGATAATTTATATCACGAAGTTGAGGCAGATAATCCTGTTGATGCTTGCTACGAAATGATATTGAAGTTACATGAACGTAAAATGTTGTGATTATGAAAGTATTAGGTAAAGGTGCATTTATTCAAATGTCAGCAGCAGACCGAGGTATTGTAGATGAGATTATAAGCGTGGGAACAATATTATGATAAATTAACATAAAATACTGCATATGTATTGGATTAGGAAAATATTTAGTATTGCTTTAGCATGCTATATAATTCTTTTATGCTGCGTTTTTTTATGTAGTCAGTTATTAGGATTTTATCCACCAATTATTTCTGATATAGTATTTGGCGTAATAATTTTTATATCTGATTTTATATTTTTTAATAACAATTTATTTATAGGCATTATTTTTATTATCATTTTCATTATCACATTATGTGTATGGAATAAGTGGCGAAAAGAAAACCCTAACAATCCACCAAAATTGTTTTGGACATTAATTTTTGGATGGATTTATTTACTCTATTATTGGTGTAATAAAAAGGGAATATAAATAATAAAAATTAATATAAAATATTTATTGTATATTCACCTGTATGAAACAAGAAATATCAGAATATTATAAGAAAAAAGGCTACAATAAATTATATGTGGAAGTAAACAAAGAGCCTAGGCGCGTAGCAATACTGAGAAAACCAAATAAAGATACTATGTCCATAAGTTATGCAAAATATCTTTACACAAGTCATTATGAATGCGATATACATGATGGCGACCAAGTTGACCATATAAATGGTGATAAAATGGATGATAGAATAGAAAATCTACAAGTAATATCGTCAAAGTATAATGCAGTAAAAGATAAAAGGCAAAAAGAAATGTTATTAATGAAGTGCCCTGTATGCGGAGAAGAGTTTTTGTTCCTTAAAAGAAATTTATCAACACACCCTAATCCTTGTTGTTCAAGAAGGTGTGGAGGCATAAAATCTCATTGGAAATAACACTTTTTAACTCAAAACATTTCTTTTTTTCAAATATTTATTGTATCTTTGCATTATATGAAGGACTCGTAGCTTAGTTGGTCAAAGCAAAACACTCATAATGTTGAGAGCGGGGGTTCAAGTCCCTCCGAGTCCACTTGCAAACACAAGAAGTAGTCGCTACTATTTCCGTTTGCATTTGTAAGGACAAAACCTTTTTTAAATGAGCGTTGCAAGCGTGTGGGAAGAGCGTTTGCAACGTTTTTTATTATGCAAAAAAGTCAATAAAATAACATTTTTTAATAAAAAAAAATTTCATATATCATTTTTTATTATTACCTTTGCAGTGGGGAAAACAGAGAAGGCGTGGGCCACTCGTGGTTCCACAATATGTTAATTAAATGTTAAAGTCAATAAAATATTTGTTTTTTCAAAATATTATTATTACTTTTGCAACTGAAAAATTAAACAATTAAATAATAAATTATGAATGAAAAAAAGATAAATCACATTTATTTTGTAGATGGTGGCGACAACACAAAAGGCACAATTTGTGCTTTTGAAGAACACATTGATATGCGTCATAAGGATTGTGTCAGCACCATTGCAGAGAAATTAAAAGAAGTGTTTCAAGGCAATGTGTTTATGTATGAACACGCAAAAGACATCGCAGAGCAGATTGCCCATTGTGAATACGCTGTTCTTGACCAATATGATTTTGGTGTCGAAGTAATAACTCTTTTTGAATGTTAAACATTAAAATTTAAATAATATTATGGGTAAGGAATTAATTAAAATGCGTCAGTTGAGAAATGAGCAGTTTAAGATAAAAGCTCGTCTCAGCACTCATGAGCTTTATGCAGCAAAACTTCGTTCCAACATAACAAATGCGTGGGATGATAAGTCAAAGGAAAATGTGGTCGCCACAAACGCTCTTTTGCTTCAGGAGGCGAGAGCGGACATCAATGCTTGTCAGAGTAAGCTACGCGAAATTAAACGCTCCTACAAGGCTTATAATCGCGTTTATGATATTCGTCATGCAAAAAAGTAGAAGTGTTAAAAAAGTGTTAAAAACGACAAATGATTTTTGTTTGTCGTTTTTTTATTGTATATTTGCAATGTTGAAAAACGATAAGATTCAACAATTATTTGTGAGATACCAAAGAAAAATGGCGCAAGTCAAGGACAAATGGACCTTATGGTAAATAAGGTGGTTCTTCGGAATCTTCGTAGGTTCGAATCCTACTCTCACAACTATTTGAAGTGTACCAAAGAAAAATGGCGCAAGTCAAGGACAAATGGGTCTTACGGTAAGTAAGATGGTTCTTAGGAATCTTCACAGGTTCGAATCCTGTCACTTCAACTATTTGACCGATACCAAAGAAGTTGACGCAAGTCTAAGACAAATGGGCCTTATGGTAAATAAGGCGGTTCTTCGGAACCTTCGTAGGAGCGTAGCCTACTCGGTCAACATATAAACCTCCCAAATTTTCAATTATTTTGGTGGCTAACAAGATGACTTAGGTCTGAATGTTAGCCCCTTTTTTGTGTCATAAAATTTGCCAGCAAGTTTCCTGGCGAGTCCTGTATCCCACTGCAAAGGTACGACATTTATCTGATATATACAAATTTATTTTGTTAATAAATGTTTAAAGAAAATATTTTTTTGTTTTTGCTTTTTTTAACTAAAATAATTTCTTTATTTAATTTTTTATTATTACCTTTGCATCAGTTAAACAATTAAATAATAAATTATGAACAAATATAAAGTATATGTAGATTCAACTTGCTTTGGCAGCAGTTTTGGATGGTATAGTACTAGGCTGTTTATGCGGAAGCTTCAACGTAGGTATAAGAATTCAAATGTTTGGAAAGAAAAGGTTTTATATTAAAGATAGGAGATAAGATTATGATTGACATTTTAGATGCGTTAAACAAAAACATTAGTGAGGCTAAAGAGTTGCTTAATACTCAGCCCAAAAAGACCGTTATGTTTGCTAAATGGAATTCGGAAGAAAAAGAATACTCAAATGCTGGCCAATGCCCTTATATCCGTTATTGTGATAAAGATGGGAACATTAACACTAATCTTGTAGTAGGGGCAATGTTCAATGATGCAAAGAATAGAATTGAAATTCTTTTAGCAGAAGATGAATATACAGAAACTGATGGGGTGTGGGTTGATATTCTTGATGCCGATGACATTTCATATTGGTCAGTATTGGATGCAATAGAAGATTTTTCAGAATAGTTTCCATAATTTGTTATTTTGTTGTTGGAAAGAACCACTCAGAAATGGGTGGCTCTTTTTTATATTTTTTAACTAAATATATTTGCATGATTCGACTTTTCTTTGTACCTTTGCAGTGGGATTACTGTAAGAGTCTGATGAGAAACATCCTCACCAAATTTATGGCATAAAAAAAGGTTGAAAGCGTTATGCCATCAACCTTTTTGCATACAAAAATTTAAAGAGAATTAGTGTACTTCCAAAATTCTAGAAACCCCTTCTTCGCCAATGACAAATTCATCAGCGTCTGCTTCTTCCGCTTGTGCCCTTGCTGCATCAAGCGCATCACCTTCATTTCTAAAATTGCCCTCTACCACCGTTGTAAATGTGGCAGTATAATTTAGTTGTATAGTATATTTACTCATAGTTTATTGCTTCCAAATTTCTTTTTCCTTATAATGCTTTAATTTTTTATCATACTCAATACGAATACCATCACGGGTCATTTCGTTAAAAGTCTGCATAATCTCAAAGATTGTAATATCATCACTATCTGCAAGATTCATATATTTTCTTATTTCATCCTGCATTTCAGTAGATTTATTAACAAATTCAATCTTTGGGAATATCATACAATATTCACTTCCCCTATAATTAGAACAATAAGCAAACCCATCGTAAATTTCAAAATCAAGTTTGTTTTTAAACCCAAGTATTGTGAGTTCTTTTTCGGCAATCATTTTGCCATTTAAAAGTTCTAAAACATCTTTACTAATTCTTTCCATTATAATATAAAATTAATGTATATATGGCAAATATACAAAAAAAACATGGCAGAAAGAAATATGCCATGTTAATTATTGTTAATGGAAATAAAAATTATTTTAATCTTGGATTCTTCAATAATTCATCATATTGTTCTTTTGTTATATATCCTACCCCGCACACAGTTCTTAAATGCCGGAGCTTATACGTCTGATTCCAAGGTGCTCTAACAACATTATAGCTTTCAACAGCTTTCCAATTATCAAACCGTGGCTTTAATATATGTAACTTTGTTACAGGACAAACACCTGCCCCATAACGTCCATATTTCATCTTACATACAAATACATATTCAAAGGTTTTTCCCTTATTTATTTTTTTCTCTAATACTTCTTTTGAAATACCACCTCCTGCGGGGTTTGTTCTTGTAATTGTAAGATTATGTTTCCTACTTATATCATATGCCATTTGCTTCCACACCCTTCCATGAGATGATGTGTCTTTAATGCCCTTATATTCAATATAATAATGTAACATTTCATGCACAATGGTATCAATATAAGATTCTATTGGGCGGTCATAAAACACACTAATACGTATCTTATATGTGTATTCTCCCAAAACCTTGCGTTGGCAAAACTGACCTAACAAACGTTTTGTACGCATCAATTCAAAATGTGGCTTTGGCAATTCATTATTAAATATGATTCCATTCCATTTATCAAATTGCTGCTCTATTTCAGGTATTGTAATAATCATAATGAAACCTTTGAAATCTTTTGTTTAACGACCTTTTTTTTGCCACACGCACTAATATTAGTCACAGCATATTCAATGCCATTCTCGACCACGGAATTGCTTTTAAATAAGACGTATTCATCTTGACATGCCCCCTCAGTTAATTTGAGAGCTTCTAAAAGCGTTTTTTTACTCAATAAAAATCTTTCCATAATTTAATTGTTTAACTTTTCAGCTGCAAAGATAATACATTATTATTATATATGCAAATATTCTAATATCTTTAACATATGTTTAACATTTAATCTTTATAATATTATATTACATTTCAATAAAATATATCATTTTAATTCTATATATATAACATATTGATTTTTAATAAATTAGTTATTTGGATGTTATTTTCTGTAGATTTACAGTTTTCCCACTGCAAAGGTAACAATATTTTATGAAATATCAAAATCTTTTTTCTACTTTAACATTAATTTAACACTTATATATCAAATAGTTAAAATTGTGTTAAATTTATAATTTTATTCGTTTATTAGAAAATAAATGATTACCTTTGCAAACGAATTAATAAAATAACAAAGTTATGGTACAATTAAGTTACACTAAAACATTAAAAGAGCTAGGTATTGCTTACTTAGGTAAGCACTCACAATCAATGAAAATGCGTTTAAGTGCTGAAAATGGCACAATTACCTATTGCCTTTATTTGGCCCCTTGGAATTTATCAGGACATCAAGTTTGTCCCGGTGGAACATATTGCCACAAATTTTGCCTTAATGGTAGTGGGCACAATAAATCTGATATTCTCGCAAGAGGCATGGAAGAAAGCCATATAAACAAATCAAGGATTAAAAAAACGCGCTTGTTCTATGATAATAAAGAGCTTTTCATGAAATTGTTAATTCATGAAATAAATAAAACTCGCAATTATGCAAAAAATCACAATATGGATTTTTCAGTACGCTTAAATGGTACAAGTGACTTATCCCCTGAAGCTTTTGTATATAATGGAAAAAACATATTAGAGATTTTCCCTGATATAATGTTTTATGATTATACAAAGGTATTCAATAGAATTAACTTGCTGTCGAAATACAAAAACTATCACTTGACATTTAGTTATGATGGTCATAATTTAGACCTTTGCAATAAATTCATTGAAATGGGCGGAAATGTAGCTGTAGTGTTCGCAAATCAAGATATGATACCTATGAAGTTTGCAGGATACCCTGTTTGTGATGGCAACCTATTTGATATGCGTTATCTTGACCCAAAACAACATATAGTGGCACTACATTATCACATAACAGGCGCCAACTATGATAAGCAAGGTAACTACATTGAACCAAATGATGATTTTGTTATCAGAGATGATAATGAATTAGTAGAATGGTATGCGGACTAATATAATGAAATGAGGTACTTATTTAAGTACCTCATTTTACATTTATTCACAAATTTTTAGAAATAATATAAAACTGTTAATTTACTTGCATATATCAATTTTTTTATGTACCTTTGCACTATAATTAAATAATATAAGTAAATTAACATGGAAGAATTAAAGAAAGTAACATTGGGCCCTGTACAGTTAACCATTGAGCCAAAAACAAAACTGTTGGTATTAAAACAAGGCAATAATGAGGTTAAAATAACAAGAGACAGTGTAATTAACATGAAAAAGCTTAAAGAAGGCAAATTCGAAAGCAACGCTTTTTCATCAACTATAACGCCAAGAAACAGATTCTCTATAGCCCAAAACGGCACAATCACTATCGTATGTAAAGATGAGTGGGAAGATAATGTTGTAATAGTCACAAAACACAGAAAATTAGACGATTTACAACGTATACAAGAATTTGTTGACAGAAATAAAACACAAATAGCTTGGGAAAGAGAATTCAAAGGAAGGTATTAAAAAATGTTAAAATACCTTCTGTATTTCAGATATTTTTTGTATATTTGCATAAAGTATCTGAAATTGGGGCATAGTATGCTATAATCATACAATTGTTGGTATCACTTAATAATAGGTACTTATTTAAGTACATATATGGGCTTGTATGATTGAAAATCTTGCGTCATTAGTGTATAACTGCCCCTTAATAAATAATACCAATTAAAATGGATAAAATTAATAGATATCGATATGTTCAAAAACAATCATTTGATGAATTCTTTAACTTCATCACAGACTCAGGAATATGCAAATACTGTGACAACTATAATGATTGCTTAGAAGCTATGGGAACTGATAACTTGGAGTATATGTCAGGAAACGGATGCTCAGCTTTCGATACTTCAATTGATAATATTAAAAAAGCTTTCCTCATTGAGTGTAAAATAAGCGAATAGGTACTTATTTAAGTACATATATAAAGGCATAATATATTTCTCCTATAAGATTAAGTAGATAGCCCATTGGCAAGTGGGTGAAGAGCTTGTGGAGGGAAGAGGCTACAAACCCTGTGAAGCAAGAAATGTGTTGGGGTCAAACCCTACATAGTTGCTTAAGGTGTATCAAATATAGATACACCTTATTTTATATATATATAAAAATACCTACTACAATAATGCAATAGGTACTTATTTAAGTACATATACTCATGGGTATGTTACAGGAATATTATTATTAACATGATAAGATATCACACGAGGAACATTATTAACAGTAGGCACTGCCTCTAAAGCCTTACAAGTGTTAAACTCAGTAACCATCTTATCATATGTCTCACCTACAATTAATTCCTTACTACCTGGCTTGCATATAATATGACAGCCACTTGTACGCTTTATCTTATCAACATCTGCCTGAGTGGGCATTATCTTACAGTCATCAAGAAAACGAAAGAAACCAATAGTATAAGGAAATTTCTTAGGAGCTACATTTGCATTACTCCACTCATAAAAATGAACGTTACAATAATCACCCTGCCAACTATAAGTGTCATAATTGTAATAAGATATGTAAGTATACTTATCCAATACAGGATGCTCCTTCTTCCAATTATTAGCACGTTCCTCACGCTCCTTACGTTCACGCTCCATACGTTCCTCACGCTCTAAACGCTCACGCTCTAAACGCTCAGCCTCTAAACGAGCTAAACGAGTAATCATAGGAGTTATATTACTACGTATCTCTAAGATATCATCTATCATATATATATTATGCTTTATTTAAACCATTAGATAACTGCTCCTTCATAACAGGTAAATCCTCAGAAACTGTCCAATATAAACCGCCATAAGAAGTATCTGTGATTATCTCATTATCACCATACTCTAAACTAATAGGGTCAAGACAACAATGAATAACTGACCATTCAAGCAAATTATTATAATCAGTAGTACTCAATACATAATTGTTCTCACTACAATAATCACTGAAATCCTTTAATGAATGAAACTCAATAACACTTAATTCATTCTCAACGTCAGGATAAAACTTTATACTCTTATAAGGTATGTCATAATTGTCCTCATTGTCATAATCATCCATAGGAAACATACCATGATTATGCTTGTTATGCTTCTTATAAGACTTCTTATTCAAACGCTTATAACGCTTCTTGTTATACAATTTCTCAAAGTCATCAAAGCCATAATCATCTATGCTACCATATATCTCAGACCAATTCATGTCACGCCAACGATTAGCTAATGCTAATGACTCTAAACGAGACTCTTCATCCAAACGATGAACTATTGACGGCATTATGTTGTTTATCTTAGGTTTGTCACCAATAATGCTACTTAAATCTAAAGCACGCTGCATCTGAGCTTCATCACGTACCTTTATCACTACAGCATCATGAGACTTGCTACTACCACGCTTACCTCTCTTACTCGACATTATATAATATGTTTTATCATTATATCAGCAAATATACAAAAATTATTTTTAAAAACAAAATAAATAATGTTAATTTTAGTTAAAATGCTGAAAATCAATAAGTTAGGTAATTTAACATTAATTAAGGGTAGTATATCCGGATATTAAAAATTAAAAAATCCGGAAAAATTAAAATTTTCTCCCGGATTTTAAAAAAAATTGATTTCCAGACCAAAAAATTCGTTTGCAATACTGTTTTATTAACTATTTTACTATATATTTCTTACCATTTTTTATATATATTCCTTTGTTTGTATTTTCTACCTTCATTCCATTAAGAGCATACCAAGCATCATTTTCTACTTTATTATTAATATTTTTTTTAGTAATAGTCACTACAAGTTTATCTCCTATTTGTAGTTCATTGGTAAGTGTTTGTCCTAATTTATTTAAATCAGAATCGCAGATGGCAATTGTTCTGGCTCCCATTCTGCTAGCCACTTCTGCATCAAATGTGTAAACTTTATTTTTATCCATATTATTTTTTATCTTTTAATAGTTTACTATATATTTTTTATACTCATTTTTATTGAATGAAAAGGCCTTTTGTAGATATACACTTGTTATAAAATTCCTTTTC
>JAEIGA010002312.1_pt1 | contig 30468 bp, 23 predicted proteins | sample 9270691 | NCBI WGS metagenome assembly JAEIGA01 (sample SAMN17057246, study PRJNA624740) | gut metagenome | biome: biome; isolation source: fecal sample | host: Bos grunniens | place: China: Xizang | collected 2019
ATCATTTTTAATCCTAATTCTATCTTTGAATATTATTTCAAAACTGTCTAATTTCAAATTCATTCCAAGGCCGGTGTATTTCATGTAACTTTCTTTTAAAACCCAATATTTGAAAAATTCGTCTGAAGGGTTATCGGAGTTTATAATGGTTTCATATTCGCTGTTGTAGAAATAATGTTTTGCTATGTCCAAATCAATTTCAGGATCAATATACTCAACATCAACTCCAACTTCCATATCGGATATTGCACACAAAACTATTTTGCCGGAATGGCTTAAATTAAAATGAATGTTATCGTAGTTTGAGATGTATGCTTTACCATATTTTTCAGTTTTAAAAATTGGATTAGTAATTTTTTCTTCATCAAGCAATTTTTTCAAAAGAAGATAAGCTCCAGCACTTAGTTTTTTGTCTTTTTCAAATTTATAAAAATCAATTTTTTCCTTACGGCTTTGAGAAACTAAACTGTAAGCCTTTTTCAAATCTAGGTTTTCCACATTACAATAAGCTAATTTAATCATGTTCTATCCTTTATATATGAGTAATTTCATGTCATTATATTTCTTTGCATCTTCTGTAAACCTGAAATGTCTTTTAACAGAATATTATCTAATTTCGGTTTTGTAATTTTTTTAGTTTTAAAACCAGAATGCCGGAGTTTATATGTCAATAGAAAGCTCCAAAAGTAAAAATGGTTGGGGAACTGTGTTGATTGGGGAAATTCCACATATTAAATCCTAAGATAAACTCATTTAATGTATATAATTCACGTATGTCGGGTTTTAATGTGATTGAATTTATTCTATCTTTAGGATTTTGTCAAATCCAGACATTCTGAATATTTCGCTAACATTATCGTTAACGTTTTTAATGACCAATGGGATGACATCTGCTTTTAATTTCTTTTGTGTTGCAATCAACACTCTAAGTCCTGCACTTGAAATGTATTCCAAATCAGTGAAATCAATAATCAATGAATCAAAATTGCCTAATTCTGCATTGATTTCATTATTTAACTCTTGTGAAGTAATTGTATCAATATGGCCTTCTATACATAATGTTAATTCTTTTTGGTTGTAATTTTTAGTAATATTCACAATATCATCCCTTTAATTAATGATATATTTCCCGTATTCTTTAAATATTTTGTAATTTTTTCGATAAATATTCAAAAATTCAACTAGGGGGCTTTTTTTAGAAGGAGAAAAAATTTATTAAAATATATTTTTTAAAAATTTATCTTATTTAAATTCAATCAATTTTAAAATAGATTATTTTTTGTTTAATTAGTTTTATTCTGTTTTTTTTTTTTATTTTATGTACATGTATCTACATTCAAAACTTTATATTATATATTAATTAATTATATACATATTAAACAGAATGATTGTTTTGCCATGTTAATGATTAGAAATGACATGGATTATATAGAAATTTTTATTATATGTTTTTTCCAAATTTATCAATAGTATAAATCAATCATGTTTTTCAGTAAAAAATATATGGATGTGGTGATAGAATATGGCTTTATTTAATTTATCTTCGCCTCAGAAAATGTTACTATTTTCTGAGATAAATAATCCTCATAATGATTCTTTTTATCTTAAATTTAGAAAGGATTATGATTTAGACGATTTTGAAATTATAAAATCAGCTATAAGCTTTATTTCAAAAGAATATTTAAATTTACAAATTAAGTATGATGAAAATGGTGAATTCAAGCAATATTTCACTGATATGCCTGATGTAAATGTTGATTCATTTGATATTTCAGGCGAAAATATTGATGAATTTATAAAAGATTATTTGAATGAACCCTTTGATGATATATTTGATTGTCCGTTATATAAATGGGCAGTTTTAAAAACAACAGACTCAACAGTGCTCATAGGGGTTGTACAACATATTTTGCTTGATGGAACATCTCTTTATTCAATTGTTCCTCGCGAAATTGAAAGGTTTATGGATTGTGTCAAAAATAATAATGAGTTTATCCCTATTGATTATTCTTATGAAACTTATGTTGATGCAGAATTGAATTATCTAAAATCTGATGAAGCAAAAAATGATAAAAAATACTGGTTAGATGTTTTAAAAGATTACTCTCAAGATTGGTATTCTTTTGAGGATTCTGAACTGGGTTATTTGGAAGTTCTTTTTGATAAATCTCCCGAGTTCGGCTATTCCCCATTTGTAACATCTTTAGCGCTTTGTTTTTTATATTTAGCAAAATCCAAAAAAGACAATGTATTATTTGAGGATTTGGTTTTAAACACTTCAGTTCATGGAAGATACTTCGAACAGAATGACGCTTTAGGAATGTTTGTAAACACCATTCCATTAAGATTGAAATATGATGAAGAGTTAACTTTCGATGAATTGCTTGCTTACTCAAAAAGCATTCTAAAAGATGGTTTGGCTCATGCAAAATTACAGTTCAGTGAATACACTACAGATTTGAGAAATGAAGGAATTGATCCGGACTGTATTTCAATGATTTCAATTGTATCAAATTCCACAGATTATGATTCTAAGTTCTTAACACTTCAAAAAGATATTAAATTTCCACTTCATTTTAGAATAAATAAGAATTTCTCAGATAAAAAAGGCCTACAATCCATATTCATCGAATACGACAAATCTTGTTTTGGCGTAAGTGAAATTGATTTAATTGGCAGGGGCTTAAAAGATTTGATGAGAGAGGTTAGCCAAAATCCATATAAAAAATGCAAAGATTACGATGTCAATGAAGTTGAATTTTTCAAAGCAGAAAACTATTATAATAATCTGATTAATTCCTTTGACAATCCAACTGCAATTTCTCCGGATGTCAGCGGTGATGAGGTAAACTTTGTAAAAGTATCCAAACCAATAGATATTGCTAAATTGAAGAATCTGGCTAATAAATACCGTTTGTCAAAAGAAAAATTATTACTCGCAACCTTTTTATATGATTTAACTAAATTTTCATTCTCAAAGGATATTCTGATTGCTTATAATAAACAGGCTACTGGTTATCATTTTAACACAGATTTAAGCGTAGAAGAATATTTGGATGATTTTAAAAAATCATTTAAGCAGTTCAATAAATATCCTCTTTTAAATAATCAAAAATTAAAATTCGAAAGCGAAATATTATTTTTCATTGATGAGTTTGATAAGAAAGATTATAAATTAGTATTCAATTACGAAAGTGGAAGCATTAATATCAGCTATGATGAATCATTTTACTCAAAAGAATTAATGAAAGCTTTCCTTGATTCAATGGATGTTTTATTAGATAAATTTAATGAAAATGAAGCATTATTAAAAAATATTTCCATCAGAAGTGAAATCGAATTGGATGAAGATTTCAAAATAGAACTCGCTAATGAAGGTGTTGTAAACAAGGTATTTGAAAATATTGCAATTAAAAACGCCGATAAGACTATCCTTTATGCTGAAGATGGTGAACTCACATATGAAGAATTAAACAGAAAAGCAAATAAAATTGCTAATGGTTTAATTAAAAGGGGAGTTGACATAGAAAATCGGGTAATGTTCATGATGAGAAGAAACAGCAATTTAATTGCAACTGTTTTAGGTATCGTAAAAGCGGGAGCCGCATTCATTCCAATTGACCCAAATTATCCGAAAAATAGAATCAACCAGATTTTGGAGGATAGTGATTCCAAATTTGTAATTACCTCTTCAGAAATTGACTATGATGGTGAAAACAGAATTGATGTTGATGAATTGCTTGCAGAAGAGGATGATTCAAATCCTGAGATTGATTTGACTCCAGATAACTTATGTTTCTTAATTTACACTTCAGGTTCAACTGGAAAGCCAAAAGGCGTAATGATTACTCATAGGGGAATAACAAACTATGTTGCAAATGTGGAGGAGAATGTTCCAATCTATGAATTAAACCACAAGTGCAATAAATTCATATCAATTTCCACAGTCTCATTCATCGTATTCCTAAGAGAAATCTTCGGTACAATTCTAAACGGGTTGCCTGTTGTATTTGCTAATGATGAACAGTCAATAGATCCTTTAGAGTTGGTTGAATTATTCAAATCAACTGATGCAGAAGGTTTCGGTTCAACACCAACAAGATTGCTGGAATATTTGCAGCTTGAAGAAATTCAGGATGTTGTTGGCAACTGCAATGTGATTATTGTAGGTGGTGAAGGATTCCCTCCTGTGTTGTATGATAGATTATCAGAATACACTGATGCAGATATCTATAACTCATATGGGCCAACAGAAGTAACAATCGCTTCACATTACAAATTAATTGATTCCAATAATGTTACTGCAGGTTGGGAGATGCTTAATGTAGTTGATAAAATAATGGATATTGATGGAAATCAGCTGCCTGCTTATGTAACCGGTGAGATATATGTTGGAGGGGCAGGAATTGCAAGAGGATATTTAAACAATCCTGAACAGACAAAAAAAGTCTTTTTAACCTTAAATAATATCCCTTATTACAATACTGGGGACTTGGGTAAAAAAGATGAGCATGGTGAATTATATGTTTCAGGACGTAATGATACTCAAATTAAACTTAGAGGTTTAAGAATAGAGCTATCTGAGATTGAAGGGGCAATTGCCAATTATGAGAATATAGCTCTTTCGAAGGTTGTTGTTAAAAAACTTAACAATGTTGAACATTTGTGTGCTTATTTCACTGCATCTGACGATATTAATCAGGATGACTTAAAACAACACTTGATTGATTCCTTACCTGAATATATGGTTCCATCATATTTCACACAGCTTGAAGCATTTCCAAAAACACCTAATGGAAAAACAGACTTTAAAAACTTGCCTGATCCTGAAATTGATGTTGATGAATTCATAAAACCAAGAACTGATGTTGAAAAGGATTTGTTCGATATCGTTTCAGAAATCTTGGGTGTTGAAGAGTTTGGTGTTAATACAGATTTATTCAGCATAGGATTAACTTCATTATCTGTTATTAAATTAACTTCTTCAATCTACAATAACTTAAATGCACAATTAAACGTTACAGAAATATTAAAATATAAGACAATTGAAAAAATAGCTTCTGAAATTAAAATAGGAGAGGATAAATCAGAGGATATTCAAGAACTGTATCCATTAACTTCAAATCAGCTTGGAGTTTACTTTGACTGTATTAAAGATTCTGAAAACACCGCATACAACCTTCCAAAGAAAATTGAATTCAGTGAAGGAATTGACCCGGACAAACTCAAATCATCAATCATAACAGCTATTGAAAATCACCCATATCTCAAAACAAGAATTGTAATGGATAATGGTGAAGTCTACCAACAAAGAAGGGATTCCCTTAAAGTTGATGATTTAATTGAAGTAGTAGATGAAGCAAATGTTGATGAATTCGTAAGGCCATTCAAACTTGATGAAGGGCCATTATTCAGGTTTAAGATTGTCGGGGACTCAATGTTGCTTGCTGATTTCCACCATATCATTGTTGATGGGACTTCTCTAAACATATTATTTGATGAAATCTCTAAAATCTATGATGGTAAGGATTATGAGTTGGAAGAGCTTGATGGATTTGAATATTCATTAAATGAAATTAAAGCTGAACAATCTAGTTTATACAAAGAGGCAGAACTATTTTTCTCTAATAAAATCAAAGAATTTGATGATGCAACATTAATTGCACAAGACATTAACGGTGTTGGATCAGAAGGAAAAGCTGCAATGAACGATATTTTCTTAGACAAAGAGCCAATTGATGATTTCTGTTCCAAATCAAGCATAAGTCAAAATAATTTGTTCCTGGCTGCAACATCATTTGTCTTAAATAAATTTGTTTATAATCGAGATATATTGATTGCAACAATTACAAATGGTAGATTCAATCCTAATCAGCAAAAAACATTGGCTATGATGGTTAAAACATTGCCATTAGTCTTAAAATTAAATTCTGATTTAAATATTAAAGAATATTTGGAATATGTTAATTCCGAATGGCTGAATGTATTGACTTATTCATTATATCCTTTAACTGAAATTTCAAACCAATTCGACATTGCCCCTGAAATATTATACGCATATCATGGAAAAATCATCGAAGACATTGAGATTGGAGGAATGAATGTTGAAAGACAGTCAATTGATTATGATGGATTGAAATTCAAGATTAACATCAATGTGGTCGAAGTTGACAACCAATACAGAATATTCTGTGAATACAATGATCAATTGTATTCAGATACTCTCATTAACACATTCCTTGATTGTATTAGAATTGTTTTAAACAAATTCCAAACATTTGATGAACATACCTTGATGAAGGATATTTCAATTATTGAAAACGATGATTGGGGCGTTGATGATTTGGAATATGATGAAATTCCTGAAGACAGATTGAATAAAATATTCGAAAAGCAAGTTGAACTGCATCCGGATAGGGTTATTCTATATGCTACTGATGGGAATTTCACTTATGCAGAATTAAATGAAAAAGCTAATAGAATTGCCCACAGTCTTATCAAAAAGGGTGTTGGTCCGGAAGATAGAATAATGTTTATCCTGAATAGGAACAGCAATGTGATGGCATCTGTATTCGGTATCTTAAAATCAGGTGCGGCATTTATTCCTGTTGACTCAGAATATCCATCTGAAAGAATTGAACATGTGCTGACTGACAGTGAATCAAAATTCATAATTGTCGATGACGTAATTGAGAAAAAGGGCATCGATTTGAGCGACTACACAGAAAACCTATTGGATGTAAATGAATTGCTTGAAGAGGAGGACACCTCAAATCCGGACCCTGATGTGCATGCCAATAACATGGCTTACCTTATTTACACATCCGGTTCAACAGGACTTCCAAAAGGAGTAATCTTAGAGCATGGAAACATTGCAAACTTCGTATATCCGGACCCAAGAAATGTTTGTACTTATGAATTAGTGCACAACCTTGAAAAAGAAAATTATAAAGTATTGTCCACAACAACCGTTGCTTTCGATGTGTTCCAGCAAGAATTAATGGGGTCTCTATTAAATGGTGTTCCAATGGTATTTGCTAATGATACTGAATACAAAGATCCAATTGAAATGATGGATTTAATCCATAGAAGTGGGGCAAATGTCTACATTGCTACACCTTCACGTCTGTTACAATATCTGGAAATTGAAGCGATGCAAGAGACAATGTACGGCTTTAAAGTATATATTCATGCCGGAGAGCCATTCTCCGCAAGATTATATGAATTGCTTTCCAAAAACTCCAATGGTAAATTCTTCAACATGTATGGACCAACAGAAACAACAGTTTACTGCAATGGTCAATTGTTGGAAAGCTCAGATATTCACATAGGAAAAGAATTATTCAATGTTCATGAAAGGGTTATGGATTTCGATTCCAATCCATTGCCACCAAATGTCATCGGAGAACTTTACATTGCTGGAAAAGGAGTTTCAAGGGAATACTTAAATCGCCCTGAGAATAATGCTAAAGCTTATGAAGTAATTAACGGAATAAGATTCTACCATTCTGGAGATTTTGTTAAAGTTACTGAAGACGGGGATTATTATGTATTTGGAAGAATGGATAACCAAATCAAGCTTAGGGGTTTAAGAATCGAAATAGGTGAAATTGAAGTTGGACTTTCAAAATTCCCTGGAATCAAATCTGTTGCTGTTGTTGTTAAAAAAATTAAAGGTAATGACCATTTATGTGCTTACTTCACAGTTCATGATGAGTATAAAGATGAAAACCGTGAAGAAAATGGATATTCCATCGATATAGATGAACTAAAGGCTTCCCTTGCTGAAAAATTAGTATATTACATGGTTCCAACTGTTTACATGGAACTCGATGAAATGCCTCAGACAGCAAACGGCAAAACAGACTTAAGAAATTTACCAGAACCAGTTCTAATCACAGAATATGTTGCTCCTGAAAATGACATTGAAGCGTTCTTCACAAATCTGTTTGCAGAAATTTTAGGTCTGGATGAAGTAAGTGTCACTGACAATTTCTTTGAAATTGGTGGAACATCACTTCTAGTTACTAAGATTACAATGGAAGCTTTAAATAGAAATTATAATTTAAGTTATGGTGATGTTTTCTCAAATCCAACTCCAAGAGCATTGTCCGAATTCATTTTATCAGATGAATCCATTGAGAAAAAAGCAGAACTGTCATATGATTACTCAGATATCAATGCACTTCTTAAGAAAAACAATCTTGAAACTATTATTAATGGCGAGATTCAAGACAGTCTAGGCAATATTTTACTCACTGGTGCTACAGGATTTTTAGGAATACATGTCCTTCGTGAAATCCTTGAAAATGAAACCGGAGAGGTTTACTGTTTCATCAGATCCAATAAAGTATTGAGTGGGGATGAAAGATTAAAATCATTACTGTTCTATTACTTCTCTAATGAATATGCAGAATTATTCGATGAAAGATTGCATATTATTGAAGGGGACATTACCAGTTTCGATGACTTTGAAAAACTCATTCCTGAAAAAATAGATACTATAATCAACTGTGCCGCTAACGTAAAACACTTCTCATCCGGAACGGATATTGAAGACATTAACCTTGGTGGTGTAATAAACGGGCTCAAATTTGCAAAAATGAAGAATGCAAAATATGTTCAAGTGTCTACATACAGTATTGCTGGTGAAAGTATAAACAATTATCCTCCTGTTGATGTCAAATTCACAGAAAGGGATTTGTTCATTGGTCAAGCTGTTGATAACCAATATCTCAATTCCAAATTCTTAGCAGAGCGTGCTGTTTTAGAGGCCGCTGTTGAAGACGATTTAGATGTTAAAATCATGAGAGTAGGTAATCTAATGGCCAGAAGTTCAGATAGTGAATTCCAAATCAACTTCGAATCAAACGGGTTCATCAATCGTCTAAAAGCTTTTGTAACAATTGGAAAAATGCCTTATTCAATGCTGATGAACAATGTGGAGTTTTCACCAATCGACATGACTGCAAAAGCTATTGTAAATCTTTCAAAAACTCCTAAAGAATGCACTGTTTTCCATCCATATGACCACCACAGCGTTTGCTTTGGAGATATAATTGACATTATCAAACCTTTAGGATTAAATATTGAACCTGCTGAAGAGGAAGATTATGAAAATGCTTTGGATGAAGCACTTGCAGATAAATCAAAACAAGAAGGAGTATCTGGTCTAATCACTTCAATCGGTTCGGGAAAGGTTAAAAAAATATGGATGCCTGTTGATAATATGTATACTATCCAAACGTTATATCGTTTGGGTATTAAATGGCCGTTTGTATCTAAAGAATACATCTATAATTTCATTAAGTTCTTAGATGATTTGGATTTCTTTAGCATTTAGGGGTATGAAATATGTATGAAAGAAATTATGAATTGTTAAGGGCAAAATTCTCTGAATTTTTCTTTCCAACATTATTCACTTCAATGGCGGGCAATATTTGTTTGTTTGTGGATGGTTTGATTGTAAGTTTTTTAATTGGGGCAAGCAATCTTGCTCCAATCCAAATCGTTGCTCCTGTAATAACATTTGTTAATCTTGTTTACTGGATGATTGGATTGGGTGGTAGCGTACTATGTTCTGTTGCAAAGGCAGAATTTGATGATGAAAAAAGTAATTCGTACTTCTCAGTATCGATTATTTCACTCGTATCGATTGGAATATTGATAACTATTTTCGGATTGTTTTTTTCAGGAAATATTGCTCAATTTTTATGTTCCTCACAACCGGAGCTTGTAGCTGATGTTAGCCAATATTTCATTGCATTGATTATTGGTATGCCTTTTTTATGTTATATGATGAGCTTATCTTATTTCATAAGGGCTGATGGTATTCCAACATTACCATTTAGAGCCATATTAATAGCCAATATTGTTAATATATGTTTTGATTTCATCTACATTCGCTTTTTGGGTTTTGGACTTTCAGGCGCCGCATTAGCTACTACAACAGGCTATTTCGTGGGGTCTGTTTTAATTTCATATTATTTCTTTAAAAAAGAACGTACATTGGAATTTATTAAATTAAAAGTCAATTCTTTCTTTAATTATCTTAAAAAAATTGTTACTTCTGGATTTTCATCTGCATCTACTCAATTGTACTTAACTCTTAAATTACTAGTCATAAACTTTTTAGTTGGAATTTATGTTGGTAAATCAGGTGTTGTTGCATTTGGTATTTGCTATAACAGTTTATTTATTTTATATATATTCCTAATTGGAACAGCACAGACAATGTCTCCTATTGTATCTGTTTACTTTAAAGAAGAGGACTATTCTGGGGTTAACTATATAATTAAGCGATCTTTAAAGATTGTTGTTGCTTCAAGTTTGGCACTGTCAGTTTTATTCATTGTTTATCCTCAAGTATTGCTTTTCTTGTATAGCGTTAAAAATCCTGCGGATGTCCCTGTCGTGTTGAATGCTTTAAGACTATTTGCAATAAGTTATGTTGGAACCGCCATTACATTTTTATATACATTTTATGCTCAAGCAATTCAAAAAAATAAATTGTCCACAATTATTTCATTGCTTGAAGGTTTTGTATTGCCGATTTCAGCTGCGATTATTTTGTCCTTTGCAATTGGTGGAAATGGAATTTGGATTTCATTTGCAATTGCTGAACTATTGACAATATTGTTCTTATTCATTTATTCAAAACACATTGGCAAGGAAACTAATGGGGAATATTCCGGATTCTTTATTAACAAACACAATGATGATGAAAACGTATTTGAATATACAATCCATGGTGATGTTGAAGAAGCCGTTAACTTATCAAGGGATGTTCAGGATTATTTGTCTGGAAATAAATCCGCAGCACTTGTTAGTTTGGCAATTGAGGAAATGCTTGTAAATATTATCAACATCAATGAAAAGGTCGACACAATCGATGTTATCGTCAGGGACAATGTTGAAAATATATTGATATCCATTAAGGATACTGGAATTGATTTCAATCCGGTAATTGAAAACGATAATCTTAAATTTGATAACATCAATGTTTTAAATAGGATTGCAGAAAAAATTGATTATTCAAGAGTTTTGGGTTTGAATAGTACTGTAATCACTATTAAAAATAGTTAAATTATGGACCTGATCATTATGTCGGGCAAATCGTTCATTGCAAAGATTGAAGAGGGTATTTTGAAGATTACTAAACCGGATTATATGGATTCAAAAGAAGATGTCGATGACTTTTTAAAAAATTCATCAGACAATAAGCTTCCCGGAGGTATTTTCAAAAGTGTTGATTTTAATGGCACTCCGGTCTTCACTTTTGGTGATGAAAATGCTAAAAACACTATTCTTTACATACATGGTGGGGCTTACGTTAATGAAATAAATTATCAACATTTAATATATTGCTTTTTGCTGTCACGAAAATTGAATGCCAATGTCCTTGCACCAGTTTACCCGCTCGCCCCTTCAAGTAAAGCAATACAAACTTATGAAGTAGTCACTGAATTATATGAAACTCTAATTTCAAGAAATAATTTAACGTTAATGGGCGACTCGGCAGGTGGAGGATTTGTTCACTCATTTTGCCAATATCTAAAAACAATTGATTTGCCTCAACCGGACAGGATAATAACATTTTCTCCATGGGTTGATATCTCAATGAGCAATCTTCCGTATGACAGTGAAAATGACCCTATTTTAGGTGAAATAGGTCTTAAGGAAATAGGAAAATCCTGGGCGGGCAATTGGAATACTCAGGATTATAGAGTTAGTCCAATTTTTGGCGATAATGAAGGATTGCCTGATACATTAATCTTTGCAGGTGAGAATGAGATTTTTTGCAAGGACATTAAAAAATATGTTGAAAACCTAAAAAAAGATGGGATTAATGTTAAATTAATTATTGGAAATGGACTTTTCCATATCTATCCTTTATTCCCAATACCTGAGGCAGTAAGCGCATTTAAAGAAATAAAAAAAGAGATAATTGATTAATTATCTCATGTACAAAATGTATTTTCCAAATCTTGGGATTCTATATATTATTACAGTAGCCAAGTAACTGAAGAATATTAATAAAATCCAAAGTATTATCGCTTTTACAGGTTCTGAATACGGTAGCTGAACAACTAAAGGAAGCAACGGTAGTCTAAATAAGTTGTGCACTAAAAATACTGCAAATGAATATTTTGCTAAAAAGCTTACTAGAGGATAAGCTCTGATTTTTCCTCTTCTAGAACAAAGCTCAAATAATGCAAATGACCCAGTCAATATGAATGGGAATTCATACCATAAGAAAAAGTCGAATCCTTTGATAAATGCATAATACTGGAATAATACACATATTAAAAATGATACAATTGCAAGTAATCTTAATTTATTGGATGAATATTTCTTAAAGTAGTCTTTTTTAGTTAAATATCCAATAATGATATAAATTCCATAGACTCCTCCACTAAATCCAAGACAGTATTGGATGGTGACGTTCTCAATACCATGCATAGATAATAAAGTTGTAATAAATGGCAGTAGGAATGCCAAAAGTGCAAATACAATTGTTGCTTGATAAATTGTTCTTGTGTCAAATTTTTCAAGAGCAGCAGAAACAAACGGCATTGAAAGATACATTCCAATAATCATCGGCATGTACCACATATGACTGAAGAATAAGTTTCCAGCTTCTGCAACGTTAACTTGACTGGTTTTTACAGTAATGAACTGTAGACTAACTGCATAGATTATTGACCAGATAACAGTAATGATGATTAATCCCTTACAGTTCTTATACCAAAACTTACGAACTCGCTCATCATCATACTTTCTATCCAACATCAGATAACCTGTAATCATTAAAAAGAATGGAACACCGATACGACCTATAAAAAGAGATATAAAATTAAATATCCTTGAATAAATTGTGTAATTCATTATTGAATCAGATGAAATTATAAAAATTCCATCAGTTGCGTGAATGTATAATACAGTTAAGATTGCAATTGCTCGTACAAGGTCAATCCATTCAACTCTAGTTTTCCCCATTATTCTTTCTCCAATCTTTTAGCTATTTAATCAAACATGCCTCCCCAATCAGAGCCGCCAGTGGAAGTTGGTAAAAATGGAATTAGTGCTGCGGCTAATTTAGACAGTGGCATAGTTTGTATCCATACTTTTCCAGGGCCAGTCAATTTTGCAAAGAACAGTCCTTCTCCGAATAGTATGTTTTTAGCTCCTTTTACTCGTTCTATATCGAAATCAACAGTTTCTTCCATTGCTGCAATGTGTCCTGGGTCTAAAAGTAATCTTTCTCCGGGTTGCAATTCTTTTTCAATTACTTCCCCATCAATTTCTATGAATAGCATTCCATTTCCGCTGAATTTCTGTAGAACAAAACCTTCTCCACCAAATAGTCCTGCTCCAAGTCTCTTTTTAAAGAATATATCAACATCAACTGAATTTTCTGCAGCCAAAAATGCGTTTTTCTGACCTATAATAGTATTAGATCCATCCAATCTTATGGACATGATTTTTCCAGGGGTGCATGCTGAAAATCCAATTTGTTCGTTGTCAGATTGTGCAGTAAAGAAGTTTAAAAATAGTGTATCTCCAGCCAATGCCCTTCCAAGTCCTTTTAATAGGCCCCCTCCGGTATTTGTTTCCATTTTCATGTCTGAAGTCATGAAAGCCATTGCACCGGTTTCATTTTTCATGGTTTCTCCTTTTTGTAAGGTACATATTACAATAGGAAAAGCACCACCTTTTATTTCGTATTCCATCAAATATCACCGATTGTTGATTATATATTCTTCTGTTTGTTTTTTAAATTATTTATATTTAGATGTTTTAATATCCTAATTTGCTCGTTTAAAAAGAGGAATGGCATTTAAAAAGTGACAGTTTTTTGATTGAACGCAAATTTTTTTAATAGATTTCTTCAAATATTCAAATATGAAACAGATTTTTAAATTCATTGAAAAGTATTTTTTCATAATTATATTGCTTGCGGTTGTCGTTTCTTTAATTTATCCCAATGCATTCAATTGGGTTTTAAGCGAATATAATGGAATAAATATATTAAATTTGCTTTTAAGCATTGTTCTTTTTACAATGGGAACAACATTGAAAGTGGAAGATTTTGTCAATGTATTTAAAAATCCGAAAGAAATCGCTGTCGGTATTTCCGCCCAATACATTATAATGCCCCTTATAGCATTGACTCTTGCCAATGTCTTTTCTCTAAACACTGCATTGACAGTTGGACTTATCCTTGTCGGTACTGTGCCTGGGGGTACGGCTTCTGATGTTATTACTTTTCTTGCAAAGGGGAATGTGGCATTGTCCGTATCTTTGACTGCGGTTTCCACTGTAATTTCACCGATTTTAACTCCGCTGATTACATTATTGCTAATTGGCAATCAGATTAATTTCAATCCGATAGACATGTTCATTTCGATTATTGAAATTGTAATCATCCCTATCGTTTTAGGTTTGATATTGAATTATAGATTCCCTGAATTTTGTGAGAAATTGAAATATTATTTGCCTGCAATCTCTTCAATTGTCATCTGTCTTATTGTTGCAGGCGTAATCGGTGTCAATAAACAGGCTATTTTGAATTCTTCAGCAATAATAATGCTTGTCATCATCATACAGTATTTCCTTGCAATGCTGCTTGGATTTGTTGTAGGTTATTTGGCTGGAATGGACAGAAAACAGATTATTACAATAGCTATTGAGCTTGCATTTCAAAATTCAGGATTGTCAACAGGTCTTGCAAAGACTCATTTTCCAAGCTTGTCTCAGGCAACTGTTCCCGGAGCTCTCTATTCTGTTTGGCAGAATTTTGCAGGATCCATTCTAGCATATGTATTTAGAAGATATGTCCATTGAGATGATTCATAACTGGAATTCTTTTTTATAAAAAAATACAGTATTAACTTAATCCAAATCATTAATGTTTGTTCCTTTGGTTTCAGGGAATACCCAAATCCAAATACCAACCAATATTGCGAATATTGCTGCAATAGCTATTCCATAACTTAAATCGAATTGTGCTGCTACTATAGTTATGATTACGGGGGTGATAAATTGCACTCCACGAGCAAGGTTGAATACAGTTCCAACAGCAGTATTTCTGATTTTTGTCGGGAATAACTCTGAGAACAATGCACCAAATCCGCCAAAGAAACCTGTTCCAAATCCAGTTAGGAACATAAATACATATATCAAATCGTGAATTGCACTTATTTGATTCCAGCAAATGGTTATCATGGAAACGCTTATGCCCATTATGAAGCTATATATAGTAAATGCGGGACGCCTTCCCAGTTTTTCGGCCACAAAACCGAAACTTGTATAACCTAAAAAATCACCGCATTGGATTATTATGATTCCGAATGTGGTGCTGAGCAATGCAAGGCCTCTTTCCTGTTCAAGATATGTTGGCAGCCATGAATATGTATACCAGTATGCAGACATACCGAATATGCATAATATTAGGGATATGAAAAATAGTTTCCTGTATTCTTTTGAAAGCAATTCTTTAAACTCTTGGAAAATGTTTTTGTTTACATATTGATCCTTATTCTGAATCCAAATGTCGGATTCCTTAAGATATCTTCTTATGAAAATAACCATAAGGGCGGGAACGATTGAAATTAAAAATGTCATTCTCCATCCAATAGCAGGGGTTACTACTCCTCCCACTATTGAAGCTAGAATTACTCCAACTGGTGCTCCAGATTGCATGAAAGCTCCAAATTTGGCCCTTAAATCATCTGGAAATGTTTCACTGATGTAAATCTGGCCAGTTGCCCATTCACCACCAACACCCAAGCCTGTGATGAATCTGAATATTACCAAAGAATAGAAAGACCATGAGAAAGCAGATAACAATGTGCCTATTGAATATACAATAATCGTCCATTGCAATACTCTTTTACGCCCATATTTGTCTCCTAATGCTCCAAATATAATTCCTCCAAAACCTGTGGCAAATAAGGATATGCCTAAACATAAGGAAAGCATTTCAGCGGAAAAATGTAGTTCGCTTTGAAGTTGAGATATTAAAAACGTAAACAAAACAAGGTCGTAGAAATCAAAAACCCAGCCTGCCCAACTCAAACCAAAAATCGTATAATGGTCTTTAGTAAGTTTAGTCTGTTCATTCATTAACATGATTCCAACAACCAATATCTAATTTTTTTAAAATTAATTAATTGATGTTTAATATTTAGTTATTGTAATATATATAACATTTTTTAAGAAAATGGATGGTGTCTATTATTTTTTCATATTAAATTTCTAAAATTCTGTAATTTATATATCTCAAACATATATTTATAGATAATTTCATTTTAAGTTAGGAATTTCTTCCGAGATTTCTTAATTTTTTGATTGAATCTTTCCTTGCTGCATATTGGCTATCTTTTAAAGATTTCAAAAAGGGCTCTGAATGCAATCAATACAGGATAGATTTCCAATCTTCCTGTCCACATATTGAATATGCCAATGGCTTTCAAAGGCCATTCTATTGTTTGAGATAGTTGCCCGATTTCTAAACCAATATTTCCCTGCATTGACATGGTGAAAAACAATGAATCAAATGGGTCGTGGCCATATAAGCATAATAATGACCATGTAAATAAGATAAGAATCAAATAAAGGGCAATATAGTTTCCACTTTGTGCTGCATCATTTTCTGTAATTTCTTTATTATTTATTTTCATTTTAAAGACGCTGCCTTCAGGAGATAGGATTTCACGTAAATTTTTATATATGCCTTTCGAAAATGTAATGACGCGCATCAGTTTAATTGCACCTACAGTGGATCCATTGGAACCGCCAATAAGCATCAATACCATTATAATCAAGATTGTAAATGATGGCCATCCTCCCATTACAGTTGAACTTTGAATGCTTGCTCCAGTTGTTGTAATGGCGGAAACTACGGTAAATAAGATGTCCATTGGAACAATTTGGGATGTAAAATAGATTAATAGGGATGAAATTGCTATTAACGAAATCATTACTTTGAATTGCAAATCATGAATTAATGATTTTCCGTATGTTTTAATGATTTTAAAATGAACTATAAAGCTTGTCGCTCCCAATATCATCAAAATCATTGTAATGAAATAGATTACTTCATTATTATAAAATCCTATATTCGCATTTTTCACGCTCATTCCTCCGGTTGAAATAATGCAAAATGTATTGCAAATTGAATCAAAAATGGACATTCCTGCAATTGTATATAAAATAATCCCCAATGCTGTATAAATTGAGTAAATTTTGAAGGTTTCTTTTATTGTAGCTTTTATGGATGGTTTTATACGTTCGTCACGGGCCTCAGATTCATATAATTTAGATGATGTGCTTCCGGGACTTATTAGAAATGACATTATCATAACGATAATACCTAAACCACCAATCCATTGTTGAAATGCTCTGAAAAATAGTATACTGTGTGGCAGGACTTCAACATCACTATATATTGTTATTCCACTTCCGGTCAAAGCGGACATGCTTTCAAAAGTAGCATCTATCATGCTTATTCCAGTTACATAATGAAATATCAAACCACCGATGATGCATGCCCAAAGCCATGATACGGATGATATTATCATTCCATGTTTCAAGCGCATTTTTTTGACGGTAGTATATTTGTCTATAACTATTGTACAGATTAAACCAACAATGATTGATATTGAAGAAGGTATGAGAAAACCGATTGCATTAAATTCGAGATATCCTAAATCGACGATAATGGGAACTAAACACATTACGCCAATTCCAATCATTAACTTTCCAGAGTTTTTGGTGATGATTAATAAGTCATTTTTGGAAATATATCTCATAACTCACCTGCAATTTAACTGATTATAATTAAATTATATGATTATTTAATAAATTCATATATAAATTATTTTCGAGTTAACATTTAAACTAAAATAAGAGAATAATTTAGATAAAATACTAATTTCTGAACTATTGTACATATTTGTTTATTTGGCTTTGTAAAATTGATTTGGATTATAACTAACAGTTTATATGCTTTAACATCCAATGTTATTTTATGAAATTTAAAATAATTGATGATTTGGCGATATTTTTAGATAATATTCTTCCTGAAAAGCAGTTGTCCAAATTACAGGAATTTTTGCTCAGTGGTGCCATTTTTACTGAGGCAAGTAAAGTTTTGGCCATACTCATAATTTTCATCATAATCTCAGAAATTGCATTGGCATTAACATTAACGTTTATAAAGCTGCCGGGATCAGTATTGATTTTGCCGTTTTTCACAATTCCTTGTCTTTTCACATATGTTATTGTCCAGCAGGAAAGGCGAGCACAGGAAATTGAAAAAACGGCACCCGACTTTTTAAGGCAGCTTTCAAGCATGCTTCAGGTAGGTCTCAGTTTTGAAAATGCAATGGAGGATATGTCACAGTACGGTGAAGGGCCGTTGTATGACGAGATGCGCAGGACAATCATAGAGATTCGTATGGGTCGTAATTTTGATGATGCATGGCGTGCCATGAGCAAACGCCTGAAATCAAAGGAACTTGAGAGGGTGTTTGGAATAATACTTGATGGAAGGAAATCCGGATCAAGTATTTCAAAAGTTTTGAATGATGTTTCGGATGACTTGCGGGATTTGATGGCACTTAAAAGGGAGAGAAAGTCTGCAGTGATGATGTCTGTGATGTTTCTTTTAATCTCGGCAGTTGTTGCAACTCCATTTTCTATTGGAATGGTCAGCGTATATTCGGGATTCATGCAAAGTAACGGAATGGAATCGGAAATCATTCTGACTGCACCGATTGCTGGAGAATTGTACCTGATTATACATTCCGTTCTTGTGGCATTCATAATCAGCATAATCATGTATGGTGATGTCAAAAAGGGAATCAAGTTTTCCCTGCCTTTGCTAGCCGCATCTTTTGTAATATTTTATCTGATTTCAACTTTTGGTGGCAGTATGCTTTTTGGGGGATTCTAATGGATAATAGCGGACAAACATCAGCAGAATTCATTTTGCTTTTCGGAGGAATATTCGTTGTGGTTTTATTGGTTATTTACATATATAATAATTACATCAACGAATTAGGTGGTGAAATTGCATCGAAAGAAGTTAATGAGTTTAACAATCAGATAAAAGCTCTTGAAATGTATTTCAAATGACAATCTTAAAAATATAAATAACTTTGAATATAATATAATAACGATGATTGAACACACTAAGACTTTTTACGAAAATATTATTGATTCATTAAGATTTGCACTTTCAGATAAGGTATCAATCATAGTTATTGGAGTTATTTTAACGCTTATTTCCACCATGGAATATTATGATTTTGGATATACGGGAATTGGGATTATCATTAACATTATTTTAATTATTTTAATACTTTTTGAATCAGGATATTCATCAAAAATTATTGAGGAAACGATTGCTGGATCAACAAAACCTCCTGCTATTGGTAACGTTATGGAAATTTTGAAATTGGGAGTTAAAGAGTCTTTAGTGTTAATTGGATATTTCATGATTCTTACGGCTCTAACTACTTTAACTTATATTTTTCATTGGTTATTTCCTTCAATCGAAATTTTGATTATAACGAATATTATTTTGTCTGCAGTGTTATTGATATTTTTGCAAAGTTCATTAATTTATAGGGCTCATAAATCAGGAAAAGTTCGTGAAGGGTTTGATTTAAAAGGAATTTTTAGATTATATTCGAAATTAGGTTTTAAAAGTTGTTTTTATTTGTTTGTGGCAGGTTTAATTGCTCAAGTTGTTATTGTATCAAGCGTTTTTAATCTAAGTTCATTAGAGTTTGCTCGAATTATTAGATTTATTCTAAAATTCACATTGGCTCCAATATGTTTAATATTTTCCTTGAGGTTGTTTGCACTTCAGGGAACAATTGATTGACGAAAAAATTTTTATTTTAAATTAGGTGATAAAATGGACATGTTGATTGGTGGAAAACACATTTCAAGTGATGATTTGGAAGAAGTTAAAAATCCATATGATGGTGAAGTAATCGATACAGTTCCTATTGCCCACTTGCAAACTGCAGATTTGGCAATTAGCGAAGCAAATAATGCTAAAGATAGCATATGTGAAATGTCAGCATTTAAAGTTTCAAATAAATTGTTTAATGTAGTTGAAAAATTGAAGGATCATCGTGAGGATTTTGCTGAATTATTAACTTTGGAAGTTGGAAAACCAATCAATGAGTCTCTTGTCGAATTGGATAGGTCCATTGAAACATTGAAGCTTGCAGCTGAAGAGGCAAAAAGAGTTTACGGTGAAAGTGTGCCTTTAGACGCCGGTTTGAATGGAAAAGGATTTTTTGCATTCACTCAAAAAGTTCCCTTAGGTGTTGTGGCTGCAATTACTCCATTCAACTATCCGTTAAATTTAACAATTCATAAGATTGCACCTGCAATAGCATGCAAAAATACAGTAATTGTAAAACCGCCAACAGAAGCTCCATTAACAGTAATGAAATTCTGTGAACTGCTTAATGAGGAATTTCCGGATGGTGTAATAAACACCGTGACAGGATATGGTTCAGAAGTTGGGGACTTCCTTATAACATCACCTGATGTAGATAAGATATCATTCACTGGAAGCATAACAACAGGTCTTATGATATCTCAAAAGGCAGGAATGAAAAAAGTTACTTTAGAGCTTGGTGGAAACGATCCAATGGTTGTATTGAAGGATGCTGATATTGACAAAGCTGTAAAAGGAGTTATTAATGGAGCATTCTTGAATGCGGGTCAAGTCTGCATGGGCGTTAAAAGAATCATCATCGAAGATGAAATTGCCGATGAGTTTGCAGAAAAGCTGGTCATTGAAACTGAAAAGCTTGTCATGGGAAATCCTTTAAGCAGTGATACTACATTAGGAACATTGATTTCCGAAAAGGCTGCAAGGCAAGTTGAAGAGACTGTTAACAATGCAGTAAAAGAAGGTGCTAAAATATTGGCTGGTGGAGTTCGTGACGGGGCATTTTATGAAGCTACTGTAATTGATAATGTCACAACAGATATGGACTTGGTTGTAAGGGAGACATTTGGACCTGTGGCGCCGATTATTCGTGTAAAATCCCTTAAAGAGGCAATTTCAGTTGCAAATGATACGGAATATGGTCTTCAAGCGGGTGTGTTTACGGAAAGTTATTCTTCAGCCATGAAATGCGCTCAGGAAATCGAAGCCGGAACCGTATTCATCAATAAGCAATCCACATTCAGAACAGACAACATGCCGTTCGGCGGATTTAAGAGCAGTGGTGTTGGAAAAGAAGGAATAAAATATGCAGTTGAAGAGATGACTAGAACTAAATTAATTGGTTTGAATCTAAGATAGAAAAAATCATCATTGTTGATGATTTTTTATTATTTATAATTGTTTTAATTAAATAACTGCTTTAATATTTGAATATCTCATTTAAAACAATTTAATTCTAATTTATTTTTTTATTAACTAATCTACACTTAAATAACACTTGTTGTAACTTTATAATATAAAATAAATAATAAAAAAGAAAATAAGTTTCTTAAACTTATTTTAAATAGTTTTCGACAAGATTACGGGTTTCGTTAAGAGACTCTATTGGGATTCCTTTAGGCATTTGGCCAAGTTCGCCATCAACATCTTTGAGGATGCCTTCGCCCATTCCAAGAAACATTCCCTCACTCACGATATCGCTAAATGCCTGTGGTGGAAGCAAGGAGACGCCTACTTTATTGTCATCTTTAACATTTAAATCATTTGTAACGACTGTAATTGCACGTTTTCCCAAATTAACATTACAAATTAAGAGATTATCGTTTTTAGGATGTTTTGTTACACTCATCACTTCTCCAACTTTAATGTCAATACCCATAATGGGGTCATTGATTGGGCCTAATGCAAGGCGATCTTGCAGGCCAATGATTGTATCAAGGAAAAATCTTACTTTTGCAATGTTTTCCTGGGTTTTTTCCCGGTCTTCTTTTGGAGCGTTGTTTAAAAATTTTTTATTCCAGTCATCACCACCCAAACATTCAATGATTTCTAAAGCTTTTTGTTTAAGTGCAATAACATCTGGAGAGTTAACCAATTCATCCCCCTCGAGGTAGGAATATGTTAATGATTGAAAATCACTATTCATCTGTTTTCCAATATCAATTGCTTGTTTTTTATTCCAACTTCCTCTAAATCCTGCTGTTGGAATGAGATTTAGGTAGTTTTCTCTAGCTTTGCTCGCTACTAAAATTCTATAATCTTTTGTTGTATCCCACATTTCAAGTCTCCTTAGTAATCTAAATTATATTTTTTTACTTTATATTTTATTAATTTTTTTCTATTTTTAGAAAATAAGCCGATTTTCAACTTTAAAAAACATAAACTATTTATATTAACAATTAAATAAAATAATACATATTTATTTAACTATTATTTATTTGTGGTGTAAAAATGGTAGAAGTTTCAAAATTACGCAGTTTAGATATTTATACCAACACTGGACATTATGTTGGTCGTGTAGAAGATGTTGTTCTCAATATTAGATTAGGTACTATTTCAAAATTACAAGTAAGAGCTATTGAACATGAAAGGAAACCTACTGGGGTTATTAATACATTTTTAGGAAGTATCCGTGGGGAAATGCCTGAAGAAAATGATATGAGGTCTTTCCAAAGTGATTTATTAACAGTTGACTTTGATAAAGTTCAAGCTATTGGGGATATCATGTTAATCAATCCTAGGGATATGAAAAAAGTAAATCCTGAACCACAAATCCCTGAAGCTGCAGCTCAAGCTACTCCTGAAACTAAACCACAAGAAACTCAAATTCAATTTGAATAAGGAAGATTAGAATAATCTTTCACAAATTCTTTTTTTTATAAACTTTTTTTTAGTGTGATATTATGAAAGTAGGCATTATTGGATGTGGAGCAATTGCCAACCTTATTTGTACAAGCATAGTTCCTGAAGATAACTGCATTGATATTGAATACTTTTTTGATAAGGATATTGAAAGAGCAGAGAATTTGGCAAGTTTTGCAGGCGGTGTAGCAGCACTTGACTTTGATGAAATGGTAAACAATGTTGATCTGGTCTTAGAGTGTGCATCACCGGTTTCAGTTAAGGAATTCGCTCCAAAGGTCTTAGAAAAAGGCGTTGACATGATTATCATGAGTGTCGGGGCATTGATGGATGAAGAATTCTATTATGAAATTGAAAAAATTGCTAAAGAGAGTGATGCTAAAGTACACCTGCCATCAGGTGCAATTGTAGGGCTCGATGGAATTAAAGCTGTTGCTAAATTTGGTCTTAAAGAAGTAAGTTTGGTTACTCGCAAGTCTCCTAAATCTCTTGGCAAAAATATTAGTACTGAAGAAGTATTGTTTGAAGGAAAAGCATCTGAAGCCGTAAGAGAATTCCCATTAAACATTAATGTTGCCGCAACAATCAGCATAGCTTGTCACAGGGATATTGATGTAAAGATAATAGTTGATCCAAATGTTGATAGAAATGTTCATGAGATAACTGCAAAAGGAGACTTTGGTGAATTTAAAACAACCACTATGAATTATCCTTGTTCTTCTAATCCAAAAACCAGCATGTTGGCAGCACTTTCAGCAATCAGATTGCTTAAGAGTTTCAATGAGACTATTAGTGTGGGTATGTAATGAAGGATTTTGAAGTTTATTCATCTTTAAAGGTTCCGAAAAACTCAAAAATCATTGTCCGTTTAGATGGTAGAAGTTTTCACACATTGGCTCGTGATTTGAATTTGAAAAAACCCTATGATGAAAATTTTTATCATGTAATATCAAAAGTATGTGAAGATTTGTTTGAAGAATTTTCACCCATATTTGTTTATGCATTTTCAGATGAGATAAGCTTGCTTCTAGACAATATTCCATTTGATGGCAGGGTTGAAAAGATTGATTCTGTAATTGCTAGCTTTGCATCTAGCTCTTTTGTAATTAATTACAATACTCAATTCAAAAAACCTCCTGCTTTTGATTCAAGAATCATTCCAGTTTCTGATGAAGACATTGTGAAATACTTTAAGTGGAGACAGGATGAGTCTTGGAGAAACTGTATCAATTCGCATGGAATTTCATACTTGAAATCTAGGTATTCGAATTCTGAAGCTAATGATAAAATAAAAGGTATGAGCCAAAGTGAAGTTCATGAATTACTGTTTCAGAATGGCATTAACTTAAATGATGTTGACACTTATAAAAAAAGAGGAATTGGAATATATAGGAAAAATAAAAAGGTAGTCGGATTCAATAAAAAGGAAAATAAAAATCAAACATCCTATAGAAGCTATGTTTACACAGATTGGCAGCTTCAGATATTTAGTGAAGAATTCTTTAAGGAAATTGAAGTGATTAAATGAGTTTTTTTTCAAGAATTTTAGGCAATAACGATGAAGAATTCCATGAAATCAAAATTGATAGGGAAGTTTTGGAATCAGTTGTGTACTATTCAAAAAAAGCATATCCGAATGAGTTCCTGGCATTTTTCGATGGCAGGATAAAGGATAAGATTCTATATATTACAAGTTTAATTTTTGTTCCGGGTGAAACCTGCGAAACAGGGGCTGTTGTTCATACGGAGTTGGTTCCAATCAACACGAAATATTGGGGTTCCGTTCATTCGCACCCTGGTCCAAGCGCAAGACCCTCCGATGCTGATTTAATTACATTTTCAAAAACAGGATATTTTCATATGATTGTATGTCTTCCATATTCCCTAGAGACATTTAAGGCTTATGATAGGTATGGAGAACCTACAGATTATACTGTTGGGGATTATAACTTTCTTATGGATAATGACCTAATTGAATTTTTCGATGAAGATGATGTCTTAAAGGACAGTGATGAGTTTAAACCAGGATTTCTTGATGAGGAAGATGACGAATTTTTCAAACATCTCGATGAAGAAAGATCAGATTACTATGGAAATTATGAAAAACAGCATCAAATCAAGGTGATTTCAAATAATCAGCTGCCCAATCAAGTTGTTAAAATTGAAATTAATCCAGATGGCACTGTAAAAAGAGTTCATAGGGAATTTAAAGAATAGCTATTTTTGATGGTTAAAAAAGAAAAAAGAAAAAAACAATTATGGTGAAATTGTTTTTTATAATTCTAATCCATTAGCTTCATAAACATTATCTAAAGCTTGGATTTCTTTAATCACGTCTTTTGGAATTTCTTTATCTAAAGTTAGAACCATAATGGCTCTTCCACCTTTTATGTCTCTTCCAACTTGCATAATTCCAATGTTTACATTGTGTTCGCCTAATTTTGTACCGATTTTTCCAATACTTCCAGGAACATCTTCATATTTTGCAATAAACATATGTCCTTCAGGAATAACATCGACCCAATAATCGTTTACTTTTAAAATTCTTGCTTCGTGTAATTGAGTTCCTTCAGCAGAGAAAACATCATCTTCACTTTTTGCAATAACTTTGATTAATGATTCATATCCTTTAGCATTGTTTTTCCTGCCTTCTGTAATGCTAATTCCTCTGTCTTTTGCAACTAATGCAGCATTGACTGCATTGACCGGGGAGCTTAAGAATGGATTTACAGCACCTTGAATGACAGTTCTTGTTAATATTTCAAGGTTTTCAATTTCAGCGAGTTCACCACTGTAGACGATTTCAATTTCTTTAATTTTACCGTTAACTCCTTGTGAGATGAAACTTCCTAGTTTTTCACATAATTCCATGTATGGAGCTAATTCTGAGTAAGTAGTCCTATCAATACGTGGCATGTTTAATACATTTTTAGGAGTGTTTCCTTTTGCCAAATCAATAATTTCATCAGCTACTATAATTGCCGCATCCCTTTGAGCTTCTTTAGTTGAAGCAGCAATGTGAGGGGTTAACACAATATTATCAAGTTCGAATAATTTTGAGTTTTCTGCAGGTGGTTCATTTTCAAATACGTCGAGAGCAGCACCACCAATTTTATTGTTAACTAAAGCATCGTATAATGCTTCTTCATCAATGACTCCACCACGAGCACAGTTCACAATGTATGCAGTGTCTTTCATTATTTCAAATTGCTCAGTGGAAATTGAATGCTTGGTTTCAGGTGTAAGTGGCACATGGATAGTAATGAAATCTGCATTCACAAGCACAGTTTCCAAATCGGTTAAGACTACGCCCATTTGTTTTGCAACTTCTTCCGGCAAGTACGGATCATATGCCATTGCATCCATACCGAATGCTTTACATCTGTTCACTACTTGTGAACCTATTCTTCCCATTCCGATTACACCAAGGGTTTTGTTTCTAAGTTCAACACCCATGAATTTTTTCTTTTCCCATCTGCCTTCTTTTACGGATTTGTCTGCAATGGAAATTTTACGAGCCATGCTTAAGATTAATCCCATTGTATGTTCCGCTACAGTAACTGAAGTGGATTCTGGAGAGTTTACAACCATAATACCTTTTTTTGTTGCGGCATCAAGGTCAATATTGTCCACTCCAACACCTGCTCTTGCGATAATCTGTAAATTGTCTGCTTTTTCAATAAGGTCTGCAGTTAATTTTGTACGACTTCTCACTATAATTCCATTATATTCATGGATGGTATCGGCTAATTCCTCAGGAGTAATGCTGGTATCAACAACAACCTCCGCATATTCCTTCAGGTTTTCAATACCCTTTTCGTTAATAGCATCAGCAATAAGTACTTTCATTTTTTCACCATAATTTGTTAATTTGAAATGAATATTTAATAATAAATATTACTTAAATTTATGTGTTTTATAATATTTAAAATATGTTACTTAAATAAAAATTTAACAGATAATTCCAATTTTCTAAAATAAATATTGTTCAGGAATCATTATATAAATAATTATATATATCAAAGAATTCAATAGTAAATAGGTGATAATCATGGTAAAAATGGAAGAATTCCCAATGTCAAGTACAAATTTTATTTCAGGATACAAAGTTGTTGAAAATAAAGGATTTGTATACGGATTAACCGTACGTGCAAGAGGTATTGGCGGAGATATCGGTGCAGGTATTAAAGGTATTTTAGGTGGCGAAATCAAACAATATGTTGCAATGATGGAAGATTCAAGAGAAGAATCTATACAAAGATGCATCGAACATGCTAAAGAAATGGGCGCAAATGCCATTATTTCAGTGAGAATGGACTCAGATAGTATTTCTCAAAATATGCAAGAAGTTTTAACCTATGGAACTGCTGTTGTAATAGAAAAAGAATAGTGATAATATGTTTTTTGAGGATTTGAAATATAAAGACAAAATAATTCCACAAACAATATTGGGATATGGGCCATTTATGGCGGAGCTGTATTTTGGCCATAGATCAAGACTATATCTTGATGATTTATATAAAAATCCTCAAAATATTGCTGAAGTAATTATCGAATCCTATAATCAGGGCGTCAGAGCCATAAATTTGGTCAATGATTCTAACCTGATTGAAGCTTATGACATTGCTCGTGGAGAAGGTTGCGAGATGAAAGTTATAGCAACTATCGGCAAATCTGATGTCGATTACTTAAATCCCAATTATGAAGTTGCAAAGGAAGTTGATTGGGAGGAAGACATTGAGCTGTTCTCCTCTTATGACTGTCCGGTGATGCTGGTTGATGAATTCGTCACCGACGCTTATGATTGGAAGTTAACTTCAAAAATATTGACTGAAATCAAAAATGCAGGCTCTCTTTCAGGATTGGTTACTTCATTTCCCTCAAGAACAACTGATTTAATTCCTGAAAATTTAGATATGGATTTATTTGATTTCTATATGATTCCATTTAATTCCCTTTCATATATGATGGATATAAATGCATTCAATGAAGCACAAAGGGAAGATTTCAAGCAAAAATTATTAAAGTTAAATAAAAAGGTAATTGCCACCAGAGTACTGGCAGCTGGGGTTTTACAACCAAAAGAAGCATTCTCATTTTTTAAAAAAATTGATTACATAGACTTAATTGTTATTGGTGTTGCAAAGGTCAGTGAAGCCATTGAAGACTTTTCACTTTTAAAAGAATATTAAAGTTTTACAACTTCATATTCTTCAAATGGAACGTGTCCGTCAGCTTCGAGGGACAGATTCAAATCAAGTAGTCCATTAATCAAATCGGTTATATTTTTATTAGATGGTTTTTTACCTGTTATTTGCAAGTATTGCCTAGGTGAGATTTCACAATATTCGCACTCAAAATTGCAGCATCTGTCCTTTTCTTCACAGCCATATCCTTCCTGGGTTTCATCAGTTCCAATTACAATGTCATCTAAAATTCTTGAAACTCTCTCATCTGATGCAAACATAGCTATTTTTTGGGTTTTACCGCAAATTCCTATAGCTTTTTGCCCTTTAAAGTTACAAACCCATTTTATAGGATAATTTTCCATATCTGTAATCTGCAAATTTTCCATAGTATCACACTAATTCTCTTTTCTCTCTTTTATCATCTTCAGCAATTCTTTTGAATTTTCAAATTCTTTCAGTTCCCATGATTTTATAACGGGGATTGTGCCGATAGATTCTTTAATCTTATCATTATTAATTATGAAAACAGGTTCTGATGTTGTCACCATTGATAGGTCTTTAAGCGGAATCGCCATTCTTTTTAAAGTTTTTTCAGTTCTATTCTTTTCAACATTCGCCATTAATGGGGAATGCTTATCTGAACTTTTCATTTTGGCGACTGCATCAAATGGGCCTTTATTTGTTGATAAAACACCGTAGCCTAGTTTTGACAAATCATTAACGTCATCAGTATATTTGATATTTTCTTTTTGAGGTTGCTTTAGCAGGTCAATATCCAATGTAACTTTTGTATTCAGGATTTCCTCCAGTATCATTGCGGTTTCGGCATTTGCACGTACAATTCCATTTTCATACTTGTACATTGTTGCACGGGAAACATGTGCAAGATTAGCTAAATCCTTAAGAGACATTGAATATTCTTCTCTGTATTGTTTTATAACATTTCCATCAATTTTAACAAAGTATCCTCCCCGGTCCGCTAAAATTTCAGGATATTCATTGTATAAAATCATATTTTTTAAAGTATCAAAGCCAATTGTTGGAATGTCATATCTTTCATAGATTACTCCTTCTTCTAAAATGCCATTTCTTGAGCGCTCTCCAATGATTATAGGTGATGCTAAGAAAATATTGGCCAATTGCTTCATTTCATGTGCATTGTGTTCATTAATGCTGTCGATGTTTAAAAATGTCTTTAGAAGTAGGATTAATAGGTTTTTCCTAGCTACAATATCAAATGAACCTTGGTCATAAATATCTGAGGTTTTAAAACCTTGTGATGTTAATAGGCTTTCAATATTTTGCAGCAGTTGACTTCGAGTTAGCATATTAATACCTCTTGTTAAACTATATATTCTTTTAAACTTAAATATATTTTAATAATTAAAGGTGATTAAGATTAGGTATTTATATATTGGGATAGACGATACAGATTCTCCAGAAGGAATGTGTACAACTTTTTTAGCCAGTCAAATTATCAATAAATTCAGGGATAATGGAATAGAATTGGTGGATTATCCTAGATTAATAAGATTAAATCCTTTTGCTCGTTTTAAGACTCGTGGAAATGGTGGAGTCAGTTTAAAAATTCTTAATGATGATAAATCTGATTTAGCCAAAGAAATTGTACTTGAAGAAGTCGAGAAACTATCCATGTTTGATTGTGACAATACGAATCCTGGAGTAATTTTCTATGATGGTGAAATCACAAAGGAAATGGAAGATTATGCATTCAGGGCAATTTATGAATTCATCACGATTGATGAAGCCGAGGAATTTGGAAATTCAATCGGGTGTGAGATTCACAAATTCAAAAAAGGAAGGGGAATTATCGGATCTATTGCTGCAATTGGCCTGCCTTTATCAGATTATACTTATGAACTTCTTGCTTATAGAACTAGTGAAAATTATGGAACCAAAAGACAAATTGACTATGAATCCGTTTATTTAATGGATAAGGAAACTTTTCCTGATACTTTTGAAAATATTGACTATTCTGAAGATTATATTGCTATTGAACCTAAAACCCCATGCCCTGTTTTATATGGAATCCGGTCTAATACTGTTGATGCGCTTGAAAAGGCAAAAGATATCGTTGAAGTTTCAGAACCTATTGTTGATTCCTGCATTTTTAAGACAAATCAGCACACAGATATGCACATTCAAAAAGCTTCAGACATTGATTCAATGAAACAGTTTGGATGTTATGAGGTTGTAGGTGAGGTTAAAAACAGACCAACAATAATTGATGGGGGGCACATGTTCTTTTATATCTTCGACGAATCTGGAGAAGTTGAATGTGGAGCATACGAACCGACAAAGAATTTTAGAAAGGTAGTTTCTTATTTACGTCCTGGAGATATTGTTAAGGTATATGGCGGAATTGGAGAGCAGAACACATTCAACATTGAAAAATTCCAAGTTGTTAAGTTA
>JAEIGA010002313.1_pt1 | contig 30459 bp, 23 predicted proteins | sample 9270691 | NCBI WGS metagenome assembly JAEIGA01 (sample SAMN17057246, study PRJNA624740) | gut metagenome | biome: biome; isolation source: fecal sample | host: Bos grunniens | place: China: Xizang | collected 2019
GACTATCTTGAGAATGTCTCTCTGCTCAGCGCTGTGGATATCGATGATGACGAGGAATCTTCCAACAAGATTTCTCTTATGACCGTGCATTCTTCCAAAGGTCTGGAGTTCCCGTTTGTCTATGTTGTAGGAATGGAGGAGAACCTTTTCCCGTCAGGCGGTTCAATGGCTACTGAAACAGAAATCGAGGAGGAAAGACGACTTTTCTATGTGGCTATGACAAGAGCCAAGAAGGCGGTGCAGTTCTCATTTGCATCCACCAGAATGCGTAATGGAAAGCATGAATCGAATTCACCAAGCCGTTTCATAAGGGAGGTTGACAGCAAGTATATATCAAATCCGCTTTCATCTGACTTCGAAGATGATTCGGCTTCTGAAAATGAAGGATTCAGCTTCGGACGCAGAGGCTGGGGAAGTGCAGGCTCTTATGGCCGTTCCGGTGCTGTCCGTACAGAGAAACCTTCTTTCAGAAGAGAACAGCCAAGTGCCGCACAAACTCGCCCTGCTGCTCAGGTACGCCCTGCATCTACGACTCCTGTCAGAAGGCCTCAGCCTCAGGCAAGTCATGTTCCTGATGCAGACTTTGAGCCTACACCTATACTTCAGCTCAAGGCCGGTCAAAGGATTGAGCATAACCGCTTCGGCTATGGAAAGATTATAGAGATTACAGGAAGCGCAGCAGATCTCAAGGCTAAGATATCCTTTGATAATCACGGAGATAAGATACTTATTCTGAAGTATGCCAAGGTGCGTGTAGTGCAATAGCATAATATTCGGAACAGAGTATAAAAAAAGTAAAAATCGGCTATAAAAAAGAGAAAAATCAAGTTTTTCTTTTTCTTATAGCCGACTTCTTTCTATGCTCATATATTTGTCAGGCCGCAATGTCGCGGCAGTAAAGATATGAGGAGAAAGAACTATGAAAAGAATCATTTTGCCGTTTATGCTTCTGTGCCTGCTGTCGTGTGACATGCTCGGGCCTGGAACTTCTTCAACAGCTGAATCGGAAGGACAGCTCCGTATTGCATTTGCTTCGTCACCAGATGAACTGACACGCTCCACGTATGAAATCCCCGATACCAGTGATTTCATACTTACCGTCAGTAATGCCAGCGGTGATATTATCTACAATGGCCTGCATGGTGATTCGCCGGAAGTCATCATGGTCAAGCCTGGCAGTTATACGGTTTCAGCAGTCTCGTCTGAATTTTCAAGACCGGCCTTTTCTTCGCCGCAATTCGGAGATGAGCAATGTGTTGTAGTTCCGGAAGGGGGAGTGGCTGATGTGAAGCTGACCTGTCGCCAGATAAACTGTGGGATAAAGCTTTCCATAGATCCGGGTTTTCTTACATCCTGTCCTGACGGTGTCTTGTTTCTTAAATCCTCTGAGGGCAAGCTCATGTACAGCTATTCGGAGAAAAGGATCGCCTATTTTCTGCCGGGCACCATTTCGCTTCTGCTCAGCCGGGGCGGCAAGGATGAAATCCTTATGAGCCGTAATCTTGAAGCACAGCAGATACTTGTGCTTGGAGTAAGTGTGGCAGCTTCGTCATCAGGAGGAAGTACCTCCGCAGAAAAAGAGAACATATCAGTCTCTGTCGATACTTCCAGAATATGGCTCTCTGCCTCATATCAGATAGGTGGAGGCGGTGGTAATGACAGTTCTGATGCTTTGACTGTATCTCAGGCGCAATCGTCTGTGGGTGAGGAAGATGTATGGGTGAGCGGATATGTTGTCGGAGGTAATCTGAGTTCTTCTTCCGCTTCTTTTGATGCACCTTTTTCTTCCCGTACCTGCCTCCTTCTCGGACCTCGCTCCTCATCAAAAGACAGAACCTCGTGCATCTCTGTCCAGCTTCCTGCCGGGGAGGTGCGCGAGGCTCTCAATCTTGTTGACAATCCGAAACTTCTCGGGAAGAAGATCCTTGTCAAAGGTGATATAGTAGGGTCCTACTATGGTCTGGTAGGACTTAAGAACTGTTCTGATTACAGCAAGTGATCAGATAGAATGAAGTCGCTGCCTTTGCTTCAGTCTACAAGTGCAAAAGAAAGTTCAGCCTTGCAGCATAGCTTTCCATCAACTTTAAGCTCTGCGGAGCAGAAGTAAAGGTGGCCTCTTTGGGAGGTGAGTCGGGAAGTGGTTTCGCAAAGGTCTCCTGGCTTGACAACTCCCTTGAATCTTGCGTTGCTGATTCCGCTATATAGCGTATTCTTTCCTACAAGGTCGTTCTTTACAAGCAGTGCACAGCTCTGAGCCATGATCTCGAGCAGAATGACTCCCGGGACTATAGGATTGCCCGGGAAATGCCCCTTGCAGAAGAACTCGTCCTCTTTGATCAGATATTTCGAGTGACCTACTCCGTCCTGATCTATCTCTGTCTCATCCACCAGAAGCATAGGCTCGCGGTGGGGTAGATATTTCTTGAGGTCTTCTTTGTTCATTATGTTCTGGTTTAGGTTTCAGGTTTAAGCTATGACTTGACGTACTTTCTGAAAGCCACAGCTCCATTATGGCCGCCAAAGCCGAGTGAATCGGAAACTGCAATGGTAAGTTCGGCCTTGACAGGCTGATTAGGGGTATAGTCAAGATCGAGTTCCGGATCAGGATTCTTCAGGTTGATGGTCGGTGGGACAATTCCGTCCTTCAATGCAAGAACTGATGCGATAGCTTCAACCGCTCCTGCTGCACCGAGCATGTGTCCGACTGCACCTTTGATGGAACTGATGTGTGCCTTATATGCATCTTCTCCGAGTGCAAGCTTAAAGGCTTTGGTCTCAGAAGGGTCGTTCAAGGCTGTACCTGTTCCGTGTGCATTGATATAGAGTACATCATCCGAAGTGTAGCCTGCCTGCTCAAGAGCCATCTTGAGTGCAGCAGCCTGGGTAACTCCGTCTGGTCTTGGAGCTGTCACATGATGAGCATCGCATGTATTGCCATATCCGCAAACTTCTGCCAGAATGACTGCTCCTCGTGCCACTGCATGTTCATATTCCTCGAGAACGAGCATTCCTGCTCCTTCTGCCATTACGAAACCACCTCTGTCGGCATTGAACGGCAATGAGGCATATTTAGGATCTTCTGCTCTTGACAGGGCCTTGGCGTTTATGAAGCCGGCGATTCCAAGAGGTACGATTGCAGCTTCAGTACCGCCAGCAATGATCGCATCTGCATAACCATGCTTGATTGCACGATATGCTTCTCCGATTGCATGGGTTGATGTCGCACAGGCAGTCACAACAGGGAGGCATGGACCGCAGGCATTGTTTCTGATGGCTATATTACCGGCTGCAATGTTTGAAATCATAGTCGGAATCAGAAGCGGTGAAACCCATTTAGCACCTTCATTGAGAAGCTTCTCTGTTTCTTTGGTCTGGGTAAACAGACCTCCGATTCCGGAACCTACATATACTCCAAGCTTGAGCGGATCTATGTTTCCATCCTCCGAAGCCTTGAGTCCTGACTCCTGCATTGCCTGCCATGCGGCAGCTACTGCGTAGATTGTGAACTTGTCCTGTTTTCTGGCAAATGGAGTTTCAATTCCATAGTCAGCAGGATTGAAATCCTTGACCTCACCTGCAATCTTGACAAGCAGGTCGTCAGTCGGGATAGATTTGATGAAATCAATGCCACACTCTCCGTCAAGGATGTTTTTCCAGAATGTTTCTGTGTTGTTTCCGACAGGACTGATGACTCCTGTTCCGGTAACTACTACTCTTCTGTTCATTATTTGTCGTTTAAGTTAAAGTTTCTGATTCTGTTTTCTGCTCCAAGGATAAGGTCCTCGACAATCGCCTTGGCCGGCTCGATCTTCTTCACCATGCCAGCGCATTCTCCTGCCATATAGCTTCCGTTGAGGTCACCTTCCTTGACAGCCTTTCTGAGCGCACCGCTTCCGAATGCAAGTATCTCTTCTGGACTTACATTAGGGTCTGCCTCCATTTTTGCGAAATTCTTGGAGAATGGAGTCTTCAGTGAACGTACAGGATGTCCAAGAGACTTTCCGGTAACGATGGTGGAAATATCCGATGCTTTGAGGATCTTGTCCTTATATACCTGATGTGCAGTACATTCTTCTGCTGCAAGGAATCGGGTTCCTACCTGAATGCCTTCTGCTCCAAGCATGAATGCCGCTGCAGCGCCTCTACCATCGCAGATACCTCCTGCCGCGACTACAGGAATATCAAGAGCGTCGACAACCTGAGGGACAAGGGCCATTGTATGAAGTTCGCCTACATGTCCTCCGGATTCTGCTCCTTCAGCCACTACAGCATCCGCTCCTGCCGCCTGCATCTTAAGGGCGAGTGCCACTGATGCAACTACCGGTATGACCTTGATGCCTGCCGCTTTCCACATTTCCATATATTTTGCAGGAGAACCGGCTCCCGTGGTAAGAATCTTTACTCCCTCTTCTACAACCATATGTGCGATTTCTTCCGCATTAGGAGCCTGAAGCATGATGTTTACTCCAAAAGGCTTGTCAGTAAGCTCTCTGCACTTGCGTATTTCATTACGCACTGCTTCTGTTCCTGAGTTGATGGAAGAAATGAGACCAAGGCCTCCTGCGTTTGAAACAGCTGATGCAAGTGATGCATCTGCTACCCATGCCATTCCGCCCTGAAATACAGGGTACTGGATGCCAAGCAAATCGCAAATTCTACTCTTAATCATTGTATTAGTCTTTATTTCAATAAATGCTTTTGCAAACTACAAACTTACATAAAATCTTCTTATATGATGTTGTCAGCTGTCCTAAAATTACCATTCCAGCAGAACAGCACCTGACACAAATCCTGCGCCGAAGGCACACATCACGATCTTGTCACCCTTTTTGAACATGCCTTTTCTGTTGCATTCATCCAGAAGTATAGGACAGCATGCACTTGATGAGTTTCCGTGGTCGGCAATGTTGGTAGGAAATTTCTCATCTTCCAGACCAAGGAAGTCGCGGATGGTGTTTATGATTCGGATATTTGCCTGATGCAGAAGAACATAGTCTACATCCTGAGCATTGAGTCCGTTTTCCTTGAGAAGACGGCTGATGTCTTTTGATGATGCCTTTACAGCGAACTTGAACACATCCTGTCCCTTCATCTGAAGAGGCATGTCCTTCTCCTCCTTGGTAATATAAGGGGTAGGCTGCAGCACTCTATACTGCCAGAGTTTGTCGGTCGCACTCGCTGCTGACATCTTGAAGCCCTTGATGTTGTCTCCCTCAGTAAGGACTGCAGCACCGGCTCCGTCTCCGAAAAGCACGCAGGTCCTGCGGTCGTTCCAATCTGTCATTCGTGTCGGCTCCTCTGCACAGACTATAAGCACATTACGGACTCTGCCGGATCTGTAGAATGATTCTGCGATTTCAAGGGCATAGATGAATCCGGCGCAAGCACAATTTATATCTATGCATGGACAAGTCGCTCCGATACCTCCCTGGATGATGCAGCTGAGCTGTGGAGTTATATATTCGTTCACAACATTGGAACATATTATGTAATCAAGTTCTTCAGCCTTCATCCCGGCATCTGCGAGGGCCTTGCGCGCTGCCTCGATAGCCATGTCCTCCAATCTCTCATCTGAAATGACATGTCTGGATTTTACTCCTGTCCTTGTGGTGATCCATTCATCACTTGTCTCAAGGAACTGGGAAAGCATGTCATTTGTCACAATTTGTTTAGGAAGAACACTTCCTGTTCCGATAATTTTCATTTGGTTCACGTTTTATGTACTGCGCAAAATTATCAGTCACTTTCAGCATGATAAAATTATTGTGGTGAGCTATGGGATACTGTTGGTAAAGCGTCTGAGCCTGTCTCCACCCGTGGCGTTTTTTTGTTATTTGTGGTAAAATTCATATCTTCGCCAGACTAAAACCTACAAATAAGATGAAAAATCAGAAACTTCCGGGATACCTTCTTGGCAAGTATCAGCTGATTGGAACGGTGACTTTTGCCGTCCTTTTTGCCTTGGTATTCCTCAATATCTATATCCCTTTTTCAGATACGGCATGGTTCGGTCTGGGAAACTCGGTAATGTTCCTTCTGACCGTTCTTTTTGCTGCCACTTCGATATTCATACTGATTGTCAGCAGAATGTTGATGTACCGTTTAGGCAAGATGGTAGAGATGACCTTTGCCAGCTACATACCGTGGTGCATTCTTGAAATAGTCCTGATCTGTGCAATTTACACATACATTACTGTGGATGTGATTTCTCCTCAGATGGGAACAAAATGGGAGGTCTTCAGCAACTCGATTCTATATGGTGCGATTGCCCTCGGAGTCCCATACCTGATTGCAGGAATGTATTTCGCCATCATTGACAAGAACAATACGATCCGCCTCATGAGTTTTGAGAATGTCGTGACGGATGAGCCGATAAAGCCGGAGACCCAGAAGATTACTCTTTATGACAACAGCGGCTCTCTCAAGATGTCCCTGAATCCTGAGAATCTGTATTATATAGAGTCAGATGACAACTATATCAAAGTCTGGTACACTGACAACAAGGGTGAGCTGAAGCAGTATATGCTGCGTTGCCGCCTCAAGACCGTTGAAGAGTCATTCAGAAACAGCGGCCTTATCAGATGTCATAGAAAATATATCGTTAATGTAAAGAAAGTCAAGGTGTTGAGAAAGGAAAGCGAGGGCTATCTCCTTGACCTTGACAATGAGGCGATTCCGCCATTGACAGTAACAAAGACATACACCGATACAGTGCTGAGCCACTTTACCGGTGAATCTCCTTTGCTTGAACCGATAGATTACTGATTCTTTTTCCTGCGTGATTTCTTTACCTTGCGTGCACTGCCTATAGCAGAGAGCGTGAGCTGGTCGACCATTGCCGCACGTGAAGCGAGCACATCAAGAATGACACAGGCAATAGGGAATACTCCACTGATGTTGAATATCATTTCGTGGCGGTAATTGATGAAGTCGATACCGAGCCAGAGCTGGAATCCCAGAGCAAGAAGAGCGGCAAGTATGCATACTCGTGACTGAAGTGCCCATGACTTATAGCTGAACAGAGCACATACATGAGCGGCAAGCATCATAATCATAAGCACGAGGAAAGATGATTTTTCATAATATCGGATACCGATTTCTTCGCCTCCCGGTCCTATGATGGTCGCTATGTTACAGAAAAAAAGTGCTGCTACAAGGCCTGTAGCTATTCCTATGTATAAAGTCTGGATTCTTTGCCACATGATGGTTATATTTTTGCTATAGGTCAGCAAAAGTAGGAATTTTCACAGGAAAAAACTATATTTGGAAAAATATTGACATTATGAGAATAGCTGAATCAGAACTTATAATCAACGGTGACGGATCGGTGTTTCATCTTCACCTCCGTCCTGAAGAACTCGCAGACAATGTGATACTTGTCGGTGATCCTGGCAGAGTGGACATGGTAGCTGAATATTTCGAAGAAAAGGAATTCAGACATCAGTCACGTGAGTTCGTGTCGGTGACAGGAAAGTATAAAGGTGTGCGAATGACTGTAATATCGACAGGTATCGGTACTGATAATATTGATATTACAATGAACGAGCTTGACGCTCTTGCCAATATCGATTTCGAAACAAGAGAGATCAAACCTGTACATCGTTCCCTCAATATCCTCCGTATCGGTACATCAGGCGCAATCCAGCCGGAGATCCCTCTCGGAGGTTTCGTCTTCTCGCACATTTCAGTAGGCTGTGACGGACTAATGAACTGGTATGCCGACAGAGACAAGATTTCTTTGCTGGATATTGAGGAGGCTTTCAAGAAGCATACAGGCTGGAACAAGCATCTTCCTGACCCTTATTTCGTGAGAGCAGGAGAGAAGATGATCGAGAAGTTCAAGGATTGTACTTATAAAGGTATGACAATCGCGGCCTCAGGCTTCTATGGCCCTCAGGGACGTGTTTTGAGAATGCCTCTTGCAATGCCTGACATGCTCGATACTTTCGAGAGCTTCCGCTTCGGTGATGAGAAGGTTACAAACTTTGAGATGGAAGGCTCTGCAATCGCAGGTATTGCCGCTCATCTTGGACATAATGCAGGAACAGTATGCTGCATCATCGCCCACCGTCATCACAAGGCAAGTAATCCGGATTATAAACCACAGGTACGTAAGCTCATCGAGCTCTGCCTTGACAAACTTGCAGAAGAATAAGAAAAGCAGGCCGGTCGGCCTGCTTTTTCTCTTACTTAGCTTCTCTGCTGTATATCTGTTTTCTTGATGATACTCCCTGATTTTCAATGTCAGGGTCATCTACCATCGCTTCAATGATTCTTGGATTTCCAAGCATGATGTTGTTTTCGATGAATGCAGTCTGAAGGTCGACTGTCTTTCTCATGGAGTCAGCTATGATATGTCCTTTGTCGAGGAAGTGATACATATTGTAGTTATATCCGAACTTCTCGAATCTTCTGCAGATCTTCGAACCTCCGAAGAAACCGAGGTTGAACAGCTTTATCTGCTTGTAAGGTACCACCTTGTCGGCAGTTCCATGCAGAATGAGTGTAGGAGCCGGCTCTCTCTTGTAGTCAAGCTTGCCCTCCCTTGAAAGGATCGCTCCCGCAAATGACATGACTCCTGCATATCTGAAGTCTTCAGGAAGTTCCTGAGCCCATGATGTGCGGTTTGCCAGTTCATATTCTGCCTGCATGACTGAAATGGCGCCAGCAGAAGAACCGCTCAACACGAGCTTGTCTGCCTCAACTCCAAGCTGCTCGGCATTGTCGATGATGAACTTTGTAGCACTGAAAAGATCTTCCACTGCTATGTGTATAGCCTTGTCAAGAACATTCACCTGGGCAACGCCGACCTTGGATGTTCCCTTGAGACCGAGGCGATAATCAATCGAGATGACACTATATCCCAGGTCGTTCATCTGCTTGAACCAGATCTGGTATCTTGGATTGTTTCTCTCTCCGCTTGTAAAGCCTCCTCCGAACATGAAGATGATTGCAGGCTTTTTCTTACCCTGGAAAGTGGTCTCACTTCCCTTAGTCGGTCTGTATAGGTCAAGGTACAGGTCGCATGTATCTCTCTGAGCGAAGAGATATGTTCCGTCAGGACTGATATCCTGTGCCTTTGCTTCTGAACAGCAGAGGAATGCCGCTATGGCAGCTGCTGCGATGAGGATTCTTTTAATCATGATATTACTCTTTAGATTTGTCAGTTATAAGTCTTTCAGATGGGATAAGCCTGCGTATGGCCTTGATGTGCCTGAAGAAGCGGAATGCTATGACACGGACCACGGTATAACATGGAATGGCAACGATCATGGCAAGCGGACCTCCCATGTGTCCTACGATAAGCAGTACTATGAATATCTCCAAAGGTGTGGACTTGATGCTTGTCGAATATATTACAGGCTGATAAAGGAAATTATCTATCAGCTGTGTAAAGGCGAAGATAGCTATAAGTATGACCGTAAATGCCCAGAAGCTTACATCGAGTCCGATAGGAACGACGCTGCTGTATTTGAGTATGAGTCCAAGCACTGTTCCAATGGCTCCTCCGAGCAAGGGACCCACATAGGGTATGATGTTCAATATACCCGTAAGGAAGGCGATTCCGATAGCCGCATTCATTCCAAGTCGGGCGACGAGCCACAGGCCCAGGAAGTTTACCAGTGCTACGCCTGTCACCTCTATAAGTACACCGATGAAGTATCTTGACAGCAGGTTTCCGATATCTGCAATGGCTTCTGCTGCGTTCTGTTCATGCTTGTCTGGGACAAGTGCGCAGACTATATGCGTAAACAGGTCGTCATCCTTTATGAAGAAGAAGCCGATGAACACCACAGAGAACAGTCCGATTCCGAAGCTTGAAAGGAACGAAGTGGCTGAACCGATGATAGATGATAGTTTCGATACATCAAACAGCTTCTGCAGCTCGGCAAGAAGACTCATCTCTATCCTGAAATCAGAACCGAGGCTTGGGAATGTGCTTCTGAGTGTTTCGTTCAGACTTGCCAATGGCCCGGCAATCTGTCCGGCTGCACTCTCTATGCTGGAAATCGATATGCCTTTTATGATGCCTGAAACCACAGGAACAGCAACAGTTATGGTGCCGAGCAGCAGGGCCAGCACTATGAGCAGAGTCATGGCAGCCAGCAGCCAGTCAGGAAGCCTCCTGCCTTTGATGTGCAATTTCTTAAGAAGCCTTACTATAGGCTTGCTTATAAGTGAGACTACGACTGCGGCAAGAATATATATAAGTATGTCCATGAAATAACGGCATACCGCCCCTATCAGGATCAGTCCCGATGCTAGGAGAATATATTTCGCCAGTTTGTCTACGTACCTTTCGTTGTGTTCCATGGCGTAAAGTTAGATTTTTATTTCATATCCTGGGTCGCAGCCTGGAATATTTCCTCCGGACTGTCGACAAGAAGCCAAGGTTTATGACTGAGCAGTTCCTCTCTTGTGCGGAAACCCCAGGTCACTCCGATGGTTCTTACACCGGCATTGATTCCTGTCATCATATCCACATCACTGTCACCGCAATAGATCACTTCTTCCTTGATGATGCCAGGGACTGCCTCCATCGCCTCCATCACGATTGCCGGATCCGGTTTGATCGGCTTGCCCTCGCGCTGTCCGAGGATGCGTACAAAATCGAACTTGCCGAAGAAGGTACGTACAAGCTCCTCTGTACCTGCCTGATATTTGTTCGATGCAATGGCAAGTGCAAAGCCTTTTTCGCTGAGTCTTTCCAGAAGCTCTATCATACCGTCGTACGGTTTGCTGAGATCGCTTCCATGTACATCATAATATGGAACAAAATGGCTTCTCATCATGGCAACCATCTCTTCATCACGCTTTCCTTCAGGCAATGCGCCGCGGAAAAGATTGTCGATTCCACGTCCTACGAGCATGAAGTATTCTTCCCTTTTCCTTTCAGGGCAGCCGCATGCCCTCAATGCATGGTTACATGCAGTTGCGATATCGTCGATGGTATCCAAAAGAGTACCATCCATGTCGAATATGATAAGTTTCGTCATTATTTAGTTGTTTATTTTTATTTGTGCTATGAACTGGCACATCGTGCCTATAATTTTGCATCTGTAAACCAAAACAATGTAGCCATGAATACTGACAATACACTCTCTTACATCAGTGCAATGATTTCTTCTGATACATCATACAGAGCGCTTCTGGACATGATAGATGAGATGGACCTTGAAATCATGGGCGTAAATGCTGCCTGATATCCAGTTCAGCTAAACCCATTCTACAAGAGTGCTTTCCTTATCCTTTGTCAAGCTGACACGAAGCTTACGTAAGCCCGTATCTGCGCTCACTTCCTTGCCGAGCATTCTTCCTGCTATGATATGTTCGGAAACAGGGTCTTCAATATGTTTTCTGATAGCCCTCTTCAGAGGTCTGGCACCATAGCTTGGGTCATATCCTGCATCTGCGACAAAGCGTTTGGCAGCGGCTGTCACGTTCAGTTCGAAGCCGGCTTCCTTCACGCGCTTCTTGAGGTCCTTCAGCTCGATATCGATGATTCTTGCAATATCTTCCTTTGTAAGTGAACTGAAGAAGACCTGCTCATCGACTCTGTTTATGAATTCAGGAGGGAAGGCTTTTCGTACGGCCTTTTCAAGAACATTGCGGCGGTTAGCATTCACATTCTTTACGGAAGTGCTGAAGCCCATTCCCTTGCCATATTCTTCAAGCTCGCGGCTGCCCACGTTTGAGGTCATGATAAGTATGGTGTTCCTGAAGCTTACTGTCCTGCCGTTGCTGTCTGTAAGACGGCCTTCGTCCAGAACCTGAAGCAGTATGTTGAATACGTCAGGATGCGCCTTCTCGATCTCGTCCAGCAGCACGACACAATAAGGCTTGCGTCTGACCCTTTCGCTCAGCTGGCCTCCTTCCTCAAATCCCACATATCCCGGAGGAGCTCCGATAAGTCTTGAGACATTGAACTTCTCCATGTACTCACTCATGTCTATCCTTACCATATTGTCTTCCGAATCAAAAAGGTAAGAAGCAAGTGACTTCGCAAGCTGCGTCTTTCCTACGCCTGTAGGACCGAAGAACATGAAGGTACCGATAGGCTTGTTCGGGTCCTTGATACCTGCTCTGTTTCTTCGTATTGCCTTGACTACCTTTGCAATAGCTTCATCCTGTCCGATGATTCTTGTCATCAGCTCCTTGTCCATCCTGATGAGCTTGGCACCCTCGCTTTCTGCTATTCGTCCTGATGGGATACCTGTCATTTTTGACATGACTTTAGCCACATCGTCCGGGGTGACTTCGGCTGCTTTCCTAGGATTTTTCAGTCTGACCATCGATCCGGCTTCATCCATTATGTCTATGGCCTTGTCCGGAAGACATCTGTCAGTAATATATCTTTCCGCCATCTTCACACAGGCCTCAATGGACTCAGGTGAATATGTTACATTGTGATACTTTTCATAATTCTCCTTCAGACGTGTAAGGATGCTTATAGACTGCTGAATGTCAGCATGTTCCACCATTATCTTCTGGAAACGTCTGTCAAGTGCTCCATCCTTTTCCACGATCTTTCTGAACTCATCTGAAGTCGTTGCACCTATGCACTGGATCTCTCCTCTTGCAAGTGCCGGCTTGAGCATATTGGCTGCGTCGAGACTTCCTGATGCGCCTCCGGCTCCCACTATGGTGTGGAACTCGTCGATGAACAGGATCACATCAGGGTTGGATGCAACCTCATGTATGATGGACTTCAATCTCTTCTCAAAATCTCCACGGTATTTCGTGCCGGCTACAATGGAGCCTAAGTCCAATGATATCAATCTCTTGCCGGCCAGTACCTGTGGAATGTTTCCAGCTGCAATCTTGCGTGCGATGCCTTCTACGATTGCTGATTTTCCGACTCCCGGATCGCCGACAAGCATAGGGTTGTTCTTCTTCCTTCTGCACAATATCTGTATCACTCTGGTGATCTCGTCTTCCCTTCCTACAAGCGGGTCGAATCTGCCTTCACGGGCAGCCTGCGTCATGTCGTATCCGAACTCCTCGAGAGGGGACTGTTTCTGCTCCGCTTCCTCCTCTTTCGGCTCCTGATGCACTGCTCTGACGCGTATCTGCGGTGGCTCCTCTTCCTGATTTTCCTGCGGCTTTTCCTGGAAGGCTGTGTCTCGGTCGAGCAGCTCGTTTCTGTCAAGGTATCTGAACACCCTGTCATAGTCCACACCAAGGTCCTGGAGATAGGTCTTTCCGTATGAAGATGACCTCATCAGACCCAGGAGAAGATGCTGTGAAGAAGCCTGTGCGCTGCGGAGTTTTGTAGCCTCCAACACTGTGAAACTGAGTACGTTCTGTGCTCCTCGTGAGAAGCTGATCTTATCTATGTCCGAGTAGGGGATGTGCTCGTTTGTGAATATTCTGCTGTCGATGAACTGCTTCATCTCATCTATGTCTATCACAATGCCCCTGAGAGCATCGACAGCAGTGTTCTCTCTATGGCGCAAGATGCCAAGAAACAGGTGGTCCGGGGCTATGCCGTAGCTGCCTGTTCTCATGGCTTCTTCACGTGAGAAATTGATTATCGAATTAAGTTCGTCTGATATGCTTATTTCCATGCTGAGCTTATTTCCGGATCTTGTGTTCAAAAACTATGTTAATTGCACAAAATTACTATTTTTTTTGTAACTTTGCCAAGATATAAAACCAAGCATATTAAAAGAAAGATCATACTATATGGAAAATGAGGTAAAGACAGGAAGGATAGAGCAGGTGAACATTGACCAGCAGATGAGGAGTGCGTATATCGACTACTCCATGTCTGTGATTGTTTCCAGAGCTCTTCCTGACGTGAGGGACGGCTTCAAACCGGTGCACAGAAGAGTGCTTTTCGGAATGGAGGGACTTGGACTTACATGGACGAGCCAGACAAAGAAGTCTGCGCGTATCGTCGGTGAGGTTCTCGGTAAGTATCATCCTCATGGTGACTCAAGCGTGTATGATGCGATGGCCCGTATGGCTCAGGATTGGAGTCTCAGATACCCGCTCGTCTTCGGACAGGGTAACTTCGGTTCCATGGACGGTGACCCGGTGGCTGCCATGCGTTATACCGAGGCAAAGCTCTCAAAGCTTTCAGACGAGGTTCTTGCGGATCTCGATAAAGATACAGTAGATTTCCAGAACAACTTCGACGATTCTCTTCAGGAGCCTACAGTGCTCCCTACAAAGCTTCCGTTGCTTCTTCTTAACGGATCTTCAGGAATCGCCGTAGGTATGGCTACAAACATGGCTCCGCACAATCTTACAGAGTGCTGTGATGCCATCTGCGCATACGTTGACAATCCTGAGATAACAATCGAGGAACTCATGCAGTTCGTCAAGGGTCCGGACTTCCCGACCGGTGGTATCATCCAGGGTCGTCAGGGCATCAAGGATGCTTTTGAAACAGGTCGTGGCCGTATCGTGATCCGTTCGAAGACTGAAATCGAAGTAAGCGAGTCAGGACGTGAGACTATCGTCGTGACTGAGATCCCTTACATGGTCAACAAGCGTGAGATGATCGAGAAGATCGCAGAGCTTGTAGAGACAAAGAAGATCGATGGTATCGCATACATCAACGATGAGACCACAATGAAGGGTGTCCGTATTGTCATCAGACTTAAGAAGGATGCCAATGCAAACGTGGTTCTCAACATGCTTTACAAATACTCGCCGCTTCAGTCAAGCTTCTCGGTGAATAACGTCGCTCTTGTGAACGGCCGTCCGAGAACTCTGAATCTCAAGCAGCTCATCAAGTATTTCGTAAGACATAGACATGAGGTTATCCTCAGAAGAACCAGATTCGATCTTGAGAAGGCACGCAAGAGAGCACATATCCTCGAGGGACTCCTCAAGGCTCTCGATGTAATCGACCAGATCATCAATATCATCCGTTCTTCAAAGAACGTGGAGGAAGCAAAGAACGAACTCATCGCTACATTCGACTTCACCGAGGCTCAGGCTACTGCAATCGTAGAAATGCGTCTGCGTCAGCTTACAGGTCTTGAAAGAGAGAAGCTCCAGAACGAGTATGATGAGCTCATGAAGTTCATCCATTACTGTGAGGATGTCCTTGCTAACGAGAGCATGCAGATGCAGATCATCAAGGATGAGACTCTTGAGATGAAGGAGAAGTATGGTGATGCGAGAAGAACCGAGATTGCGATGTCTGCCGAGGAATTCAATCCTGAGGACTTCTATGCTGATGAGGATGTGGTTATCACAATCTCTCATCTCGGTTATATCAAGAGAACATCGCTTTCAGAGTACAGACTCCAGAACAGAGGTGGTGTAGGCATGAAGGGAAGTGCTACACGTGATGAGGACTTCATCGAGCATATCTATGTTGCCAACATGCACAGCACAATGCTCCTCTTCACTCAGAACGGACGCTGCTACTGGCTTAAGGTATACGAAATCCCTGAGGGCTCACGTGCTTCAAAGGGACGTGCGATCCAGAATGTGATCAACATCGAGCCTGATGACAAGATCAAGACATATCTGAATGTGAAGAACCTCAAGGACGAGGATTACATCAATAACAACTATATCGTTCTCGGAACAAAGAGAGGTATCATCAAGAAGACTTCACTTGAGGCTTACTCAAGACCTCGTACAAACGGTGTGATCGCTATCACAGTGCGTGACGGAGATGAGCTTCTCGATGCAGTACTCACAAACGGTAACAGCGAAATCCTCCTTGCAGGACGCAACGGACGCTGCTGCCGCTTCGATGAGAGCGATGCAAGAGCGCTTGGAAGAACCGCTTCAGGTGTTCGTGGTATAAATATTGAAGACGATGACGAGGTTGTAGGCATGATTGCTTACGATCCTACAGCTGATGACGCTTCTGAACATAGCCTTCTTGTAGTGAGCGAGAACGGTTATGGAAAGCGCTCGGACTTCGATGAATACCGTAAGACAAATAGAGGTGGTAAGGGTGTGAAGACCTTGAATATCACCGAGAAGACAGGTTCTCTCGTAGCGATGAAGAACGTTACTGACGACAATGACCTCATGATCATCAACCGTTCAGGACTTACCATCAGAATGGCTGTTGCAGACATCAAGGTCGCTGGTCGTGCAACTCAGGGCGTTCGACTTATCAATATCAAGGAGGGTGACTCTATCGCAGCTATATCTGCGGTAAACAAGAGTGAGGATGCTCAGGCTGAGACTACAGCCGTTGCAGAGACACAGGAAACTCCTGATACCCCACAGCAGAACAACGAATAATCATTTAATACTAACGCATTATGAAAAGAATTTTCATCGCATTGGCACTGCTCGCAGCAGTACAGGTAGCTGATGCACAGTCAAAGTCTCCAGCTGAGGCTAAGAAGGCAGTTGAGGCTGCAAAGGAAGCTACACAGAACCCTAAGAAGGCTACTAAGGTGGCAACTTGGATGAAGCTTGCAGAGACTTATGTAGGCGCTTACAATGCACCTGCAGGTTCAGTAGTAACAGGAGTTGCAAAGCAGGAACTCCAGTTCATGATGGGCAATGAGAAGCCTGTATCGGTTGAGGAGGTAGTATTGGGCGGTCAGGCTTATACAAAGGAGATCTATGAGAACAAGGATCTCTATTTCAATGCAAACGGTCAGCTTGCTATCATCGACGTAACTAAGCCAGTGTATGACGATGCACTTGCGCAGGCTATCGCTGCTTACCAGGAGGCTGCAAAGGTTGACGTGAAAAACACAAAGACCAAGGATATCAACACTGGTCTTGAGGGAATCGCTAACAAGTACCTTAACGAGGCTTTCAACAAGTATCAGTTCGGTGACTATGCAGCTGCCAGCAAGCTTTTCGAGAAGTCAGCTGATGCGATGGCAACTGCACCACTCAACAAGCTCGATACTGTTGCTGTTTACAACGCAGGTTTCACTGCTTGGATGGTGAAGGATTATCCAAGAGCAAAGGCTTTCTTCGAGAAGTGTCTTGCTAACAACTACTACTATGAGGGTGGTGAGGTTTTCGCAAAGCTTGCTGACGTATATACTAACCTCGGCGAGAAGGAGTCTGCAAGAGACGTACTCGAGAAGGGTTTCACTACATACCCACAGAGCCAGAGCATCCTTATCGGTCTCATCAACTACTATATGGATAGCGGTCAGGATACCGACAGACTCTTCGTTCTCATCAACGAGGCTAAGAAGAACGAGCCTGACAATGCTTCTCTCTATTATGTAGAGGGTAACATCTACAAGGAGCTCGGTAACAATGAGGAGGCTGTAAAGTCTTACTACAAGTGTGCTGAGATCAATCCAGAGTATGAGTTCGGTTACATCGGTGCAGGTCTTCTTTATTACAACCTCGCAGTTGAGCTTCAGAAGAAGGCTGCAGAGGAGTATGATGACAAGAAGTATGAGGCTCTCGCTAAGGAGTTCGAGGTAGCTCTTAAGAACGCTATCGATCCATTCGAGAAGGCATACGCAGTTGCAAAGGATAACGAGATCAGAGTTAATATCGCTGAGTACCTTAAGAACATCTACTACCGTTTCAGCAGCGAGAACTCAGAGTACATGGATAACTACAAGAAGTACAATGAGGTTGTAAAGAGCGGTCAGGCACAGTAATCTGTCAGAAAGATATACTGATATATAGAAAAGGGGAGACGGTTAAACCGTTTCCCCTTTTTCGAATGCCTTTACTATCTTTGAAACCAGCGGGTGTCTGACTATGTCTTCGTTCTTGAAGAAGATGGTCTTCACTCCCTTGATGTCTTTTGTAAACTCTATACCTCTGAGCAATCCGGAGTCCTTCTTGTTCGGCAGGTCAATCTGACTTGCATCTCCGGTCACTATGAACTTTGCATCGCAGCCCATACGTGTCAGGAACATCTTGAGCTGTCCAAGGTTGGTGTTCTGTGCCTCATCGAGAATGACGCATGCCCTGTCGAGCGTTCTTCCTCTCATGTATGCAAGAGGCGCGATCTGGATGGTACCCTCGCTCATGAACTCCTGGAGCCTTTTTGCCGGAATCATGTCTCCGAGAGCATCGTAAAGAGGCTGGAGATATGGATCGAGCTTATCCTTCAGGTCTCCGGGAAGGAATCCAAGACGCTCTCCGGCTTCAACTGCCGGTCTAGTGAGAATGATACGCTTGATTTCCCTGTTCTTCAGAGCTCGTACAGCCAAAGCGATGGCTATATAGGTCTTTCCTGTTCCTGCAGGTCCGATGGCATAGATAAGGTCATTTTCGAAATATGCCTTTACCATTTCCTGCTGGGTCCTGTTACGTGCCTTGATAGGTTTACCGTCATTGCCGTGGACAATTACCGATTCTCCGCTCAGCTTGAACCTGTCCGGAGATGATTCTCCGTCGAAGATGTCCTCCACATCGTATGGAGTGAGGTTCATCTTATGCTTGCGTCTTTCAATAAGCATGTTCAGCTTTGTGGCAAACTCTTCGGTTTCAGTCTCTTTGCCTTCAAGCATTATTTCATTTCCCCTCGCAACAACCTTAAGGTTAGGAAAATAACTGCATAATGCCTCCAATACCTTATTGGCCGCGCCGTAGATTTCTACAGGATCGATCGCTTCAAGTCTGATGGTCTTCTTCTCGTTGTTATTCATTTATATACTTTATGTCTGTTGTATTTATTCCTGTGGCTTCTGCCACTCGTCTGAAACTATTCATCATATTGTCGTAGTCTGACGGATTGGTCCATAAACTACGTCTTCCAATGTATTCCTTTATAGGTAGAACTGTGTATCCTTCATCGAATCCTCCCGGTCTCGAACACCATAGGAAGTCCAGTTCGACAGGCAGCAGCTCAAGATCTCCATTGCAATGTCTTACTATCCTGACACTTGCCATCAGTTCAAGCTGAGTATTTGTCGCACTCATGTTGGATATGGCATTTCCCAATGAGTATATCACCTGAGTTTCAGCCCCGTCAAGTCTGCTGCTCAACACTGCGCTATCCTGTACCACATGCGGATGTGTACCTATTATTATATTGACACCCTGATCTGTCAGCCACTGTGCCATTTCCTCCTGTTCTGCAGAATGCGTAAGCCTATATTCCTCGCCCCAGTGCGGGAGAGCTATTATCATGTCAGCCTTGGCCTTACGTGCTGTTTCTATGGCGTTTCTGATGTCTTTTCTTTCATCCATATAGCACACTTTCGGCCAGCCTTCTCTTCTGCCTCCATTTGTCGCATATGTGAAGTTCAGAAAAGCCAGCTTCACGCCCTTTATATTCAATATAAGTGGCATGTTGCCCTCTTTTTCTCCCTCGTCAGAAGCCAGTCCGACAAAGCTGGTGCCATATTGCGCGGCGAGTCTTCTGTACTGTTCCAAAGTCCTTTCAGCTCCGCTCAGCCCCCTGTCATATATGTGGTTGTTTGCGGCCAGAAATATGTCTATTCCAAGCTCTGCCATGTGCTCAGCCAACGCATCCGGAGCAGAGAATGAAGGGTATCCGCTATATGGCTCTCCGCCAAGGGCAAATTCCATATTCGCCACTGCTATATCCGCTGTTTTCAGATCCTTTCCTATATGAGAGAAATAAGTGCTGAAATCATAGGCAGAAGCCCATCTGTGAGCCTTTTCAAGCTGCTTCGAGTGCATCATCACATCGCCGATGAAACGTATCGTGACAGTGTCCTGATGATATAGCGGAAGTACATTCCTCAGAGGCTGTTTCCAGCGTTCCGGATAGTACAGTTCCTGAGCCGATAGCTGTACTGTGACATGAAGAAGCGCCATGACAGTAATCACGGTCATCAAGCCTGTCTTATGAATGATATCCTTAAGCAATGTCAAACTTTCTGTTCAGGTTACAAATATATCAAGAATTATTTTGTCTCAGACTATTAAATCGTTAAATTTGCAGGAATGTGCAATGTTGGGTGCTTATGAAAAAGTCTCTTATCATATTGATGGCAGCAGCCATGATGTCGCTGACAGGATGCGATTTCTTCCGTTCGTTGGCAGGTCGTCCGACAAGTGAGGAAATACAGGCAAAAAGGTTGGAACTTCTGCTTGCTCAGGAGGCTGTCGAGCAGGCTCGTCTTGATTCGCTAAGACGTGAGAAACAGATGGTGCTCGATTCCATTGCAGCTTTGGACTCAATCAAGCAGCAATGTGGCAGCATACTCAATCCTGCAAAGCTCGGAGGCCTCTTCTCAACTAAGCTTGAGGCACGCTATTATATCATTGTCGGATGCTTCAGACAGAGAAGCAATGCTGAGACTCTTCTTGCCAAGGTTTCGGAACTTGGTTACCAGCCGGCGCTGATAAGTTTCAGAAATGGCATGAATGCTGTAGGATTGTGCCCGGTCAATACACTTCCTGATGCCTTGGCTTCTCTCAAGGCCGTAAAGGAAGAACCGTTCTGCCCGACTGATGTCTGGGTTCTTGTAAATGAATGATAATCGTGAATATGAAGAAGATAGTAGTGTCAGTCCTGTTTTGCCTTTTGTCATGTCTGATTGCGTCAGCTCAGTATATGAATGGGGTGTCTTATGCGGAACTGAATGATAGTGAGACAGTTTCTGCCTTGAAAGATCATGTCGGCTTTATTGCTGCTGCGGATATGGAGGGCAGACGAGCTGGCTCGGAAGGTGAAAAGTCGGCAGCTGAATATGTAAGTCAGGCCTTCAAGGAATATGGTTTGGACATACTTAAGCCGGCAGTAGGCGAGGACTTCGGTTTGAAGACAGATAAGGGTGATACCTTGACTTCCCGTAACGTCATTGCCTATGTAGAAGGATATGACAAGAATCTTAGAGACAGATTTATTGTAGTCGGAGCTCGTCTGGATAACATCGGAACAATGACAATGACTGTGGATGGTCGTCCGATGGAGAAGATAATGTACGGAGCAAATGGAAATGCTTCCGGACTTGCAATGCTTCTCGAACTTGCCCGTATGATTCAGACCAATTCTGTACTTTTCCGCAGATCTGTCCTTCTGGTGGCCTTCGGAGCTTCGTCGGAAACCTATGCCGGAGCATGGTACTTTCTTAACAGGGCCTTTACTGAAAAGGATAAGATAGATGCAATGGTGAATCTTGATATGCTCGGTACCGGATATAACGGCTTCTACGCATATACCTCATCCAATCCTGATCTCAATACATTGATTTCCAAGTTGTCCGGAGAATTGCATCCAGTGCAGCCAGAACTGACTGCAGCAGAGCCATATCCATCTGACCATCGTGCTTTTTATGCTGCCGAGATACCGTCTGTGATGTTCACCACAGGCCGCTATGCAGAGAGAAATACTGAAAGAGATACCCAGTCCATACTTGATTTTGAGGGAATGGAGAGGGAGCTTGAGTATATATACAGCTTCGTGCTCGCCCTGGCCAATCAGAGCGATGCGCCTTTATTCAGACAGATTCCTACACGTCAGAAGGAGGTCGTTCGTGATGATATTGTCTCATATAATGAATGTGATCAGCCTCCTATGTTCCTGAACAGTACTGACCCGGCTAAGTTCCTCAAGGAATGGGTCTATCAGTACCTCAAATATCCGGAATCGGCAATGAGAAACGGAATTCAGGGTAGGGTAATGGTGGATTTCATCATAGAAAAGGACGGTAGTGTCACTGATGTCAAAGTCCTCAAAGGTGTGGATGAGGAATTGGATGCCGAGGCCATAAAGGTTGTGGCGGCATCTCCTAAGTGGAAGCCGGGAAGAGTGAATGGAACCAAGGTGCGTACCTCAATGTCCATCCCTGTTGAATTCCGTCTGGAAAAGAAAGGCGGCAAGTCAAGTTTCGGAATTAAGAAATAATGTTACTTTTGCAAGATATATTTGATACCTATGGAATACAGTTTTAAGGAAATCGAGAGAAAATGGCAGGCATATTGGGCTGCCAACAATACCTACAAGGCAGAGGTAGACAACTCTAAACCAAAATATTACGTGCTCGACATGTTCCCATATCCTTCTGGAGCGGGTCTTCATGTCGGCCATCCGCTTGGATACATCGCGAGCGATATCTACAGCCGCTACAAGAGACTTTGCGGCTTTAACGTCCTTCATCCGATGGGTTATGATGCCTTCGGACTTCCTGCAGAGCAGTATGCTATCCAGACAGGACAGCACCCTGCAGTAACGACAGAGAAGAATATCGCAAGATATCGTGAACAGCTCGACAGAATCGGATTCTCTTACGACTGGTCGCGTGAGGTACGTACCTGCGATCCAGAATATTACAAGTGGACACAGTGGGCTTTCCTCCAGATGTTCGACAGCTATTACAGCAATGATGAGCAGAAGGCACGCCCTATCTCAGAACTCGAAGCAGCTTTTGCAGCAAATGGTACTGCAGGAGTGAATGCTGCATGTTCACAGGAGCTTGATTTCACTGCTGAGCAGTGGAATGCAATGTCTCCAAAGGAAAAGTCTGATGTTCTCATGAACTATAGAATCGCTTATCAGGGTGAGACTGCAGTGAACTGGTGTCCTGCTCTTGGTACCGTACTCGCCAATGATGAGGTGAAGGAGGGATATTCTGTTCGTGGAGGTCATCCTGTAGAGCAGAAGAAGATGACACAGTGGCAGCTTCGCGTTTCAGCATATGCAGGTCGCCTTCTTGACGATCTTGAGACCCTCGACTGGACTGATTCACTCAAGGATATGCAGCGTAACTGGATCGGAAAGAGCCAGGGTGCTGAAATGGTCTTCAAGGTATCTAACGGTACAGAGGACTATGATATGACCATCTTCACTACTCGTGCAGATACAGTATTCGGAGTTACCTTCATGGTACTTGCTCCTGAAAGCGAGTGGGTAGAGAAACTTACTGTTCCATCGCAGAAGGAGGCAGTCGAGGAGTATCTCCAGATGGCAAAGAAGAAGACAGAAAGAGAGAGAATGACCGAGACCAGAAAGGTAACTGGTGTATTCTCAGGATCTTATGCAACAAATCCACTTACAGGCGAGCAGGTTCCTGTATGGATTTCTGAATATGTACTTGCTGGTTATGGTACAGGTGCGATCATGGCCGTACCGGCTCACGACAGCCGTGACTATGCCTTTGCAAGAACATTCAACCTTCCTGTTATCCCTCTCATCGAGGGCTGTGATGTAAGTGAGTCAAGCTTCGATGCAAAAGAGGGTATCATGTGCAACTCAGGCTTCCTTAACGGCCTGACTGTAAAGGAGGCTATTCCTGCAGCTATCGACTATGTCGAGAAGAACGGTATCGGACGCAGAAAGGTGAACTACCGTCTCCGCGATGCTATCTTCTCTCGTCAGAGATATTGGGGCGAGCCGTTCCCAGTGTACTTCAAGGATGGTGTAGCCGTTCCTATGCCGCTTGACAAGCTCCCTCTCGAACTTCCTGAGATCGATGCTTACAAGCCTACAGAGTCAGGTGAACCACCACTTGGACGTGCAAAGGACTGGACTTATGACGGATACCAGATCGAACTCAGCACTATGCCGGGTTTTGCAGGTAGCAGCGCATACTATCTCCGCTATATGGATCCTCACAACAATGAGGCTCTTGTAGGTCGCGAGGCAGATGAGTACTGGAGAGATGTAGACCTTTACATCGGTGGTACTGAGCATGCTACGGGTCACCTAATCTACTCTCGTTTCTGGAACAAGTTCCTTTATGATCTCGGATATGTATGTGAGAAGGAGCCGTTCAAGAAGCTGATCAACCAGGGTATGATTCAGGGACGTTCTAACTTCGTATATCGTATCATCAATACAAATACCTTCGTATCTTACGGCCTTAAGGACCAGTATGAGACTACTGAGATTCATGTGGATGTGAACATCGTACGCAATGACCGTCTCGATATCGAAGCATTCAAGGCTTGGATGCCTGACTACGCAAATGCAGAGTTCATCCTTGAGGATGGCGAGTATATCTGCGGCTGGGCAATCGAAAAGATGTCAAAGTCAATGTTCAATGTCGTGAATCCGGACATGATCTGCGATACTTACGGTGCTGACACTCTCAGACTTTATGAGATGTTCCTCGGACCTCTCGAGCAGTCCAAGCCATGGGATACCAAGGGTATCGACGGTGTGAACCGCTTCCTTAAGAGAGTATGGAGAATGTTCTATGACCGTGACGGACTTATCGTTACAGATGAAAAGGCTACAGCGGACGAACTTAAGGCTCTCCATAAGCTTATCGGAAAGATCCGTGCTGACATCGAGGCTTTCTCATTCAATACAGCAGTGAGTGCATTCATGATTGCAGTCAACGAGCTTTACGATCTCAAGTGCAACAAGCGTGAGATCCTTGAGCAGCTCATCATCCTGCTTTCTCCATTTGTACCGCACATCGCTGAGGAACTTTGGGAGGCTCTCGGACACAAGGAGAGCATCACTTCAGCAGCATTCCCTGAGTATATCGAGGCATATACAGTAGAGAACAGCTGCACATATGCGGTATCGTTCAACGGAAAGACACGTTTCACTGTTGAACTTCCTGCTGACAATTCAAAGGAAGAAGTCGAGGCACATGTTCGTGGCATGGAGCAGACTGCCAAGTACGTTGGTGACGGTAACATCGTCAAGGTTATCGTAGTTCCTGGAAAGATTGTCAATATCGTAGTAAAATAGTCTTAAAACATTATGAAGAACAATAAGATTTCAGCTGTCCTTCTGGATTATTTCCTGATGACAGTCGGCACAATAATCTATTGTATGGCATGGACCTCATTCGTCATTCCTAACGGAGTGGCGAGTGGTGGACTTACCGGTCTCTGTACTATTCTTCAGTACGGTACCGGTATTCCTGTAGGAGTATCATTCCCTATCGTGAATGTATTCCTTCTTGTAGTAGCCTTCCTCCTTCTTGGAAAGGGTTTCGGCGTCAAGACCATTTATGTCATAGCTCTGAGCTCAATCCTTTTTGAGGTCCTTCCCAGGTTCCCTCAACTGGAAGTCCTGATGGATGAGAAGCTTCTTGTAGCTCTGGTCGGTGCCGGAATGGAGTCTGTCGGTATCGGACTTGTACTTCTTCGAGGTGGCAGTACAGGCGGAACTGACATCATTGCCATGATCATTAACAAGTATTGGCCTGTGTCCCCAGGAAGAGTCTATCTCTTTTCGGATATATTCGTCATTTCACTTCTGCTCCTGATTCCTGGTAAGGGTCTGGTAGATATGATCTATGCATATATCATGATGTTGGGATTCTCGTTCGGAGTCGACTATGTTCTTCTTGGTAATAAGTCTTCAGTGCAGATTCTTGTAATCTCATCTAAATACAAAGAGATTGCCGATCATGTCATCAATAATGTACAGAGAGGTGTAACTGCCCTGCAGTCGATGGGATGGTATTCGCAGCAGGAAAGCAAGGTCCTCCTTATCGTTGCCAGAAAGCATGAAATGACAGGTATCGTAAATGAGATCAAGGAAATCGATAAGAATGCCTTTGTTTCCATTTCAACTACCATGAGTGTCTACGGAGAGGGCTTTGAAGAGGTAAAGACCGGAATCAAAATAAAGAAAAACGAAAAGAACGAACTTATAAGCGATGTCAAGTAAAATAATCAAATCTTCTTTCCTGACCATAGTCAAGGAGTATGCCCTGGTGACCGTGGGTGTGCTTGCCTATGCCTTGGGATGGAGTATATTCATTCTCCCTAACAACCTTGTCGGTGGAGGTGTATCCGGTTTCGGATCCATACTTTACTATGCGACAGGTTTGCCTATGGGTCTGACCTATTTTGTACTCAATGTCCTGCTCCTGCTCATCGGAACAAAGATATTGGGAACGGGTTTCGGAGGTAAGACCATCTACGCAATCTGTATGACATCCATAATGCTCAGCATAATGCCGAGCCTTATACCGGATAGCTTCATACACGATTTTGCTATTTCAAACGGAAAGATGATCTGTACTATTCTGGGTGGTATCATCGCTGGAGTCGGAATCGGACTGACGATATCTCAAGGAGGTAGTACAGGAGGTACAGATATCATCGCCCTGGTATGGTGTAAGTTCCATGCTGATTCTCCAGGACGAGTGATTCTGGTAATTGATTTCGTGATCATCCTGTCTTCACTTCTTTTCCCTTCCTACACCGCAAGCGGAGAACTGCTCAACTTTACAGAGAAACTGGCAGTAGTAGTATATGGTCTCATTCTGGTTACCGTCAGCGGATATGCAGTCGATCTCTACCTTTCTGGTTCGAAGCAGTCTGTGCAGGCACTCATCTTTACCAAGAAGGTGGAAGAAATGGCCAATGCCATAGCCTTCGACATGAAAAGAGGTGTTACAGTTCTTCCTGCCAAGGGTTGGTACTCTAAGGAAGAGAAGCAGGTTATTCTTGTCGTGACCCGTAAGGATGACCTTAATGTCCTCCTTCGCTATGTCAAGGCTATCGACTCGGAGGCCTTCCTTTCTGTTTCTACCGTCATGGGAGTATACGGTAAAGGCTTTGATACGATCAAGGTAAAGTCTAAAGACAAGAAAAAGAATTAAAGAAAAAGAAATTTCTATAAAAAAAAGAAAAAAGTGACGAATGACCCCCTCCTGGAGCAATCTGGGAGGGGGTTATTGTATATTTTTGTTCACTAATCTAAAAAAGTCAAGTATTCAACTATGACCAAATTTACTTCTTTAATGATCATTGTAACCCTATTTTCAATGATGATTTTCCTTATTATCAGGAACGCCCGTTACAAAGCTTTCAACGAACCTAAGAACCGTCTTGCGCTCGGTCTGCTGGCTGCAGATCTGATTCTGCTGATTTTGGAGTCATTCGTGGCAGAAGATATATGCCTGAGAATATCCTTTGATATGATGCCGGTTCTGTTGTCCTTCATGCTACTAAATTCATCAGTATGGAGGACACGCTTTGTCCGGAATATATGTCTTGGTTCAATAGCCTTCCTGCTGCTTCTGATATGCATTCGAATATTATGTATGATCGGCCTTGTTCAGGCTGTTCCTATAGCTGTATGCCGGACAATGATGTCAGTATCCTCCCTGTGCATTTCAATTCTTCTGTTATGGGGAATATGGGAGAGGGTCAGGGATATCAAGACTGTCATGAAGGGAGGAACCGTGCAAAGCAACCTGGACCTGAGCGTTGATCTTGTCTATGCCTTACTGATAATCTCAATACCTGCCCTTGCGTCTCTTTCTGTAATCTATGCTGGGGCAGCAGTGCTCCAGGCGGTCGTCGCATTGTTTGCTCTATCTCTTCTCATAGCCTTAGGACTCAGGTTGGCTTGTGAATCCTTTTTTGCAGTGCTTCATGAACACGAGAGACGGATTGTCGAATCCATGAAGATATCTCAGGTCGAGCTTGTCAACGGAGTCCGCGAAGGCACGTATCGTGAACTCTACGATAGGATTGTGACGTATTTTGAAGAGGAAAAGCCCTTTCTGGACAGTCGTCTGACAATCAATGATGTCGTGCGTGTGGTCTTCAGCAACAAGGTGTATATTTCGAGGGCTATCAGTCAGTTTACAGGAAGGAATTTCTGCCAGTTCGTCAACTATTACAGGATAGCTTATTCCAAGGAATGTTTCAGGATGAATCCTGATCTGAAGATTACTGCTTTGGCTGAAATGAGCGGTTTTAACTCCGTTGTGTCTTACAATATGGCTTTCAGACTCTTCATGGAAGAAAATCCAAGCGATTGGTGCCGTAAAGAAAGGCAGAAAATCAGGAGGAAGAAAAAATAATCGCTATATTTGTAGCAAATTGCATAAAAACGTTTTAATCAATATGGCAGACGAGAAAATTATATTTTCAATGAACGGGGTAGGTAAGATTCTTCCCCATAATAACAGAGTTATCCTCAAGGATATCTACCTCTCATTCTTCTATGGAGCTAAGATCGGTATCGTAGGTCTTAACGGTTCCGGAAAGTCAACTTTGATGAAGATCATCGCAGGTATCGAGAAGGGATACCAGGGTGAGGTAGTATGGGCTCCGGGCTATTCTGTGGGATATCTTGAGCAGGAGCCTCAGATGGATCCTGACAAGACTGTTATCGAGGTTGTACAGGAAGGTGTCCAGGAAGTTATGGACATCCTTAAAGAATATGAGGAAGTTAACATGAAGTTCTGTGAGCCAATGTCTGATGAGGAAATGGCTGCACTTATCGAGCGTCAGGGTGAACTTACCGAAAAGATCGAGAACTGCGGAGGCTGGGAGATCGATTCTAAGCTTGAAAGAGCTATGGATGCCCTTCAGTGTCCTCCTTCAGATGCGAAGGTTTCAACATTGAGTGGTGGTGAGCGCCGTCGTGTGGCTCTTTGCCGTCTTCTTCTCAGACAGCCTGATGTCCTCCTTCTTGACGAGCCTACCAACCACCTTGATACAGAGAGTATCCAGTGGCTCGAGGCACATCTCCAGCAGTACAAGGGAACTGTCATTGCAGTAACCCACGACCGTTATTTCCTTGACAATGTTGCAGGCTGGATCCTCGAACTTGACAGAGGTGAGGGTATTCCATGGAAGGGTAACTATTCTTCATGGCTTGATCAGAAGAGCAATCGTCTTGCTCAGGAGGAAAAGCAGGAGAGCAAGCGTCGCAAGGCCCTTGAGAGAGAGCTCGAGTGGGTACGTATGGCTCCAAAGGCAAGACATGCAAAGTCTAAGGCACGTCTCGGTGCATACGAGAAGCTCGCAGCAGATGACGGACGTGAGAAGGAGGCAAATCTTGAGATCTTCATTCCGAACGGTCCAAGACTCGGTAACAAAGTTATCGAATTCAAGAATGTTTCAAAGGCTTATGGTGACAAGCTCCTTTATGAGAACCTCAATTTCGTACTTCCACCAGCAGGTATCGTAGGTATCATCGGTCCTAACGGTGCAGGTAAGACAACTCTTTTCCGTCTTATCATGGGACTTGATGCACCAGATACAGGTGAGATCACTATCGGTGAGACTGTAAAGCTTGCTTATGTTGACCAGCAGCATAGAAGCATCGATCCTGAGAAGTCTGTATATGAGACAATTGCAGAAAATTCAGAGTTCGTGAAGCTTGGCAAGAGAGAAGTAAATGCGAGAGCATATGTATCTCGTTTCAACTTCTCAGGTGCTGATCAGGAAAAGCTTTGCGGCATCCTTTCAGGTGGTGAAAGAAACCGTCTCCACCTTGCCCTTACACTTAAGGATGAAGGAAACGTGCTTCTTCTCGACGAGCCTACAAACGACGTGGATGTAAACACTATCCGTGCGCTTGAGGAAGGTCTTGAGAACTTTGCTGGTTGTGCTGTCGTGATTTCACACGACCGTTGGTTCCTCGACCGTATCGCTACGCATATCCTTGCATTCGAGGGTGATTCTCAGGTATACTTCTTTGAGGGTACATACTCCGAGTACGAGGAGAACAAGAAGCGCCGTCTCGGCAATGAGGAGCCTAAGAGGTTCAAGTATAAGAAGTTGATGGAGTAATACGGAATAACTGACATATATATAACAATTAACTAATATAGAAAAACGATGAAAAAGATTTTTATAGCACTGCTTGCTGTCATCGCAGCATGTTCATGTGTTTCGGAAAGCGGAATAATCCAGGTTGACGTTCCTCAGAGACCAGCAGGTCAGGATCATGTACTTGGCCTTGTGACTGAACCGCTTGATACTGTCCGTGTAGGTTTCGTAGGTCTGGGAAGCAGAGGCCCGGGAGCTGTGTACAGATTTACACATATTCCAGGAGTAAAGATCGTAGCACTTTGTGATGTAGAGGCTGATAGAGTTGAGAACTCTCAGAATATCCTTAGAAAGGCAGGACTTCCTGATGCTGCGGCTTATAGTGGTTCTACCGAGGCCTACAAGGAAATGTGCGAGAGAGACGATATCGACCTCATATATATTGCAACTGACTGGATTCATCATACACCGATTGCACTCTATGCCATGGAGCACGGAAAGCATGCTGCTATCGAGGTGCCTGCAGCTAATACTCTTGAGGAGATATGGCAGCTTGTAAACACTTCAGAGAGAACAAGAAAGCATTGTATCCAGCTCGAGAACTGCGTATACGACTTCTTTGAGCTTACTACTCTTAACATGGCTCAGAATGGTGTATTCGGTGAGGTACTTCATGTTGAGGGATCGTATATCCACAACCTTTCTGATTATTGGGATGGCTACTGGAATAACTGGCGTTTGGACTACAACCAGAACTATCGTGGTGACGTATATCCTACACATGGTTTCGGTCCTGCATGCCAGCTTCTTGACATTCACAGAGGTGATAAGCTCAAGACTCTTGTAGCGATGGATACCAAGGCTGTTACAGGTCCAAGATGCGTTGAGAAAATGACTGGAAAGCCATGTGAATATTTCAACAATGCTGACCATACCTTGACAATGCTTACAACAGAAAACGGCAAGACCATGCTTGTTGAGCACAACGTGATGACTCCACGTCCATACAGCAGAATGTATCAGCTTACCGGTACTGACGGTTTTGCAAACAAGTATCCTGTCGAGCAGTATTGCCTCCGTCCGGGAGATAATGCTCCGAAGGAAGTGGATCACGAGAACCTTACTGCTCATGGTGCAGTTTCA
>JAEIGA010002314.1_pt1 | contig 30458 bp, 47 predicted proteins | sample 9270691 | NCBI WGS metagenome assembly JAEIGA01 (sample SAMN17057246, study PRJNA624740) | gut metagenome | biome: biome; isolation source: fecal sample | host: Bos grunniens | place: China: Xizang | collected 2019
CACCGCGCCGACCGGCTTGTGGAAGGTATGCCGCAAATTGAACATGAGTTTCCGCTGATAGACAAGCAACTGACCAAAGCAGAAGCCCACGGCATCCTTGCAACACTTGGTATCAAGCGCCCGGTGATGTACGACATGGGCTACAACAATAACAACTGCATCGGATGTGTGAGGGGGGGGGGTATTGGGTACTGGAACAAAATCCGCGTGGACTTCCCGGATGTATTTGCACAGCGGGCGCGGATGGAGCGTGACATCGGCAATACTATCTTAAAAGATGCGAAAGGCCCGATATGGCTTGATGAACTCGACCCCAATCGTGGCAAGATGGGAAACGAAATCATGGACGAATGCGACATTTTTTGCATGATGCAAATTTAAGGAGGGCGAGCGATGGATGACCTGATTTCGAGGGCGGCGGCGGTATGCGCTTTGGCATCAAGCAATGGCGATTATTTAGATGCCTTAGAACGAATCGAGAAAATGCCCGCCGTGGACGCTGTGCCGGTGGTGAGCGGGAGGTGGATTTACAAAGAGCGCCACCGCAAGAGTTATCGCCAATATACGGGTTTTGATGACGCAGGAGAGACACACACCATTATGGTGTTGGAGGAGAGCGAAGGCAAAGAGCCATACTGTTCTAAATGTGGGGCACAGGCAGCAGAGAGTTTCTTGGATTATTGTCCACATTGCGGGGCAAAAATGGACGGAGAACGGAGGGATAGCGAATGACACCGCAGGAGAAACTTGTGATTGACTACATCCAGCAGCGGGGCAGCATCACGTCCCGTGAAGCAAGTGCAGAACTCGGCATAGATCGCCTCGCCACACGCATTAGCGACCTGCGTAAAGGCGGCGTGAACATCGTGAAAGAGTGGGAATACGGCAGGAACAAACGCGGCAAGAAGTGCCACTGGGCGCGGTATAGGATGGGGGCGAGAACGTGAGACTGATTATTGATTCCGATATGGCGAAGATGCCGCGCAACTGCCACGAGTGCTATTTGTGCTATGGCGGTTGGTGTACGGTGATGCCGTCAGAACAAGATGAAATGTGCCCGGACAGTGACCGCCCCGCGTGGTGTCCGTTGAGCGAGGACAAGGGGCCGTCGAAGTTCGAGATAAAACACGCCATTAGTAACACGGACATTCCGAAGGACATGAACGAACTGGACTACTTGGAACTGATGTCGAAAATCTATGCCGCTTTGGCAATGCTGTACGGCGAAGCGCCGATGACATACAGCCCGAGTTAGGAGGACGTAATGATAAAAGCTATCGACAAGCTACCGAGTAGCCCGGCAGATGAAAGCAAAGCGAAGCGGGACGGCATGATGTGGGATGTGTATACGATTATTGAGCAGAATATTCCACTTGCTGAAATAACAGCCGATTATTCGGAGCACTATATGCGTTCTGCTATCAATACGGCGATACGTCGGGCGACATGGCGTTGGAACCAGAAAAACACGCAGAAGTTGGACTACAGCAAGGCGTTTGAGATACACAGGCGCAAAGACGGATATGGGATTGTGCATTGGTATATCGAGTTTAAGGGGGAGAGATAGTGGCTGAGTACAGCGAGGTTATCAAGCAGTTCAAGCGGATGTGTAAGAGCGTTACCCCGATGAAATGTACCCGTGGCGAATGTCCGATGGGTTGTGAGAATATCGGGCAGTGCCGCAAAGTTGCATTTGAATGTCCTGCGAAGTTTGAGGAACAGGTCATGTCATGGGCCGCAGAACACCCGGTGGTTTATCCGACGTGGTGGGAGTATATATATAATGAGTTCACAAACTCGATTCTTCTTGGGACAAACAAAGAATATAACACTATCATAGAATTTATGAAGCATACGCCTATTCCCGCCGACATCGCCGAAAAGCTGGAGCTTGAGCCGATAAAATAAATTTTTAGAAATCGTCGTTAAACCGCGAAGTCATGTCCTGTATATAGTGAAGGGCTCAAGAGGCCCGGAAGAAAGCGAGGAAAACACAATGGCAGATTTCATGAGCAGCATAAAGCGTAATGGTGGGTACATAGTCCACAAGCCGAGCAGAGCGGGCGGTATCGGAACGCTATTCAGGGGATGGGACGAAAGCGGCGAAAAATACATATTCGGGCATGACAACGGCATGATTTTTCTTGATGCGGACTATGCGCAGGATGTGGCAACTACGCTTGGCGAGGACTGGAAAGTAACGAAAGCCTCTGAACTGACAGCAAGCGATTTTGCAACCATGAAAGCATTGGCGGCGATATTCGATTGAGCCGAAGGAGGGATAGTATGGGAATTGACGTGAAGCAATTTGTCAAGGACAGGGACGAGGCATTTATCGCATTTGTCTTGAACGATGATTGGGAGCCTGTAAAACAATACTGCGCAACCTACGGCATATCAATGCCTGAAAACTCGAATGTGATGGCGGCTGGCATTTACAAGGCGGTGCAGGAGGTCACTACAATGCCAAACGATATAAAGGTCAAGGCCGCGATTAAATGTATGCGGCTGGGATTTTCGCCGTTTATGTTGCCTGTTGAGACGAAGGAGGGATAGTATGGAATACAAGTTGAGGTCAATTAATGGCAGGATCAGGTACATCACGAAGCAGGATAACGCGAATGTAGAAGCGGAAACAAGCCTTAATTCGGCTGAATGGATGCTGAATGAGGGCAAGCCGTTCAGATCGGACGAATTTGAGGGCTTTCCCATCGGTGTTGAGGTCAACAAGTCGCTGTACTTCTTCGCGGGGGAATGGCCCGTTGAGCCGAAAAAGCGCAGGAAACGCAGGATCAAGGATGCTGTGTGCGGGAACGACTACTGCGAATTGGAGTGATGAAAGTGGTGTGGGTTGTTTTGATTACGCTGTTGGCGGTCTGGATAGCATGGACGATGTAGGAGGTTATGCTGAAACGACTATAGCGAATTGGGGTGAAAGGATCATGGAAGAATGGAGGGACATATCCGATTATGAGGGTATGTATCAGGTAAGCAATTTCGGGCGAGTGAAAAGCCTCGCCCGAATAATGCCGCATAAGATACATGGATCATGGAATATCGGTGAGCGAATCTTGAAATCCTTCTGGAGTGGTCAGAAGGAAAGCCAATACTTAGCTGTGTTCCTTCATAGCGGAGGCGGGCATCAGAAGATATTCAAAGTGCATCGGCTCGTTGCGGAGGCGTTTATACCTCGTATAGACGGGAAGAACGTTGTGAACCACAAGAACTGCAATCGAGCTGACAATACGGTGGATAACCTGGAGTGGGTAACGGCAAAGGAAAACGCTCAACACGCGAAAGATCATGGTCGGCTCGATAATGTGGGCTGGGCCAAGCGCGGAGTGGTAAATATTGATACCGGCGAATGTTTTGAAAGCGTGAAAGCGGCTGCGGCTAAGTATGAAGTAACACCGAGAGCGATATATCAGGCCGCGACCATGCCGAACAGACATTGCCGTGGATATAGATGGAAATATGCTGACGCATGATTGGAGGTAGTATGTATGGAAAAGAAAGGTCGGGGTCATCCACCGTGGACTGAGGAGCAAAAACAAGCCAAGCGCGAAGAGTGGGCGCGAAGAAAGGCCGCAAAGGCCGAGGCCGAACACGCTGCGGAGCAGGAGTATGTACGCCTGAGAAAAGATGGAACACCTGATCGTCGGTGGGGGCCTGAGTGGAAAGCAAAATGCGCTAAAACCACAGGAGCAAGACGCGCAAAAATGGACGAAGAGCGCAAAGAACTGATTAGAAAGAATCCTGGTGTGCCGAAAAAGCAACTTGGCATATCCCCGTCTTGGAAACCTGCTGACGGAAGTGATGATGGATATATCAAATCATATTTGCGTCAGGCGCGAATATCCGTTGATCTGCCACCTATCAATATTTCCGACCCGGAACAGGTTCAGAACAGGATTAATGAATATCTTGATTTCTGTGAGCAGAACAACAAGATACCTCAGATGGTCGGTGTGGCAAACTGGCTTGGGATCGGCAAAACGACTTTGAATGAATGGAAGAACGGCGTGGTTCGTGAAAAGACACATACGCCGATCATTCAGCGGACGTTGCTGATGTTGGAAGAGATTTGGATTGACCTCATGCAAAACAATAAGATGCTTCCGGCGAACGGCATCTTCCTGGCGAAGAACCTGATGCAGTATAAAGATCAAACTGATATTGCCGTGACACCCAAGGAAGATAAGATCAAGGATATGTCCGACGAAGATATTGCGAAGTGGTATCTGGATGACGGCAAGACTGTTGAGACGAGTTTCGCAGACGAGCCGAAGGTTGAGCCGAAGTCTGAGGATTGAGCCGAAATTGAGCCGAGGAGTTCAGCCCAATTTTGAGCCGAGTTTGAGCCGAACTGTTTGAGGTCAAATTGAGCCGAAATTGGGCTGAAATTGAGCCGAAAATGCGAGGTCATATGAAATGAATTATAAAGACTGTATCATTGTAACCAAGGGAAACAAAAGCATAGTATTACAAGCCACAAAACTCACTGTTCAAAACAACGATCAGATTATCGTTATTTATGATGATGAGGATATTAAGTGTATTTTCTCAATGTCGGGAATCAAAGCTGTCATTTTTGCGTACATTGGTGATGAACAAATGGTGCAGAACATAATTGATGCGATAACAAGTAGATCGTGACGCAGACCAGGGCGCAGAGCGCTTAACACATAAGGCAGAACATGATAGAATATTATCAACAAAGGGTTGCTTGCGTGGGAGGCATATCATTGCGCTTGCAATCGTAGTGGGTGTGGGATATGCCACGCATAGGATAACAGGGATAAAATCATGGCTTGCCTATGCTTTAAGGTCGGGAAACCGGCCTTTTCTTTTTTCGCAGAACGGAAACTTGGCGCAGAACGCAGAACGGCGCAGAACGGATCGCAGAAGGACAAAGGCGAGAAACGAGGACGAGAAACCCGGCAGAGAAGTAGGAATTAGAAATGACAAATAAACAGTAAAAAAGTAGTGAATAGGGATGTAATTACTATTATTCCTATATGAATATAAGACATAAAGGATTTTGAGGGGCATGAAAACGCTATGGAATAGCACTAAAACGTTTGAAAAGGGCTGTAAAACAGTTTTATACCCTTTACCCTATACCGTATAAGGGTAAAATAAAACGCGCTATAAAGGGGCTTTACGGGGCTTATATGACGTCACGATATTTTGAGGTATTGTGGCAGTTTTTTAGTCGATTGAAAAGGCAATAAAAAAGCCCCCTTGAAGGGGCTTTTTTATTTTACAAGGGATAACAGGGTTTTGGGGATTTTAAAGTGTTGGTTCACTGTCCAGTTATTGTCAACTCTTGACATATACAATATGTCATCATTTCCAACGATAAACGAATTAGCTTTAATCCAAAGGTCTGAGTTTGGGTATTTCTTGACAGTCTCGGCTATATCGGCAGCGGTTGCGTCGATCAAACACAAACATTGTTCGTGATCCTTGTACAGCTTAAATTTAATTCTCATTATAAACCCCTCCTCAAAATTAGTCGATATTGGAATTATATCATAGTATCGAGCATATTGTCTATCCTATACAGCGGGTTTAAATAATGTGACTTTGGGTTTTGTGGTCCTCCAGTAGTCGGTTATCTTGTCAAGTTCTGTTTGGTCGATCATAGGTAGTTTGTAAAGGGTATTTTCGCAAGGCTTGATATAATACCCGAAACCATATTGCGGCAGCTCTTCACAGCCGGGACGGTCCATCAAAACACGCGATTCTATTTTTGTGTTGCAATGGAGACAAACACGGGAGCATATATTTTCCCTTATTTCGGTTCTGATTATGTCGGCTTTAGGCACTTGTGTTGCTACAATGCAATGAATACGTGCTGCGCGTCCCTCTGATACCAAACGCAGTAACAGCTTATAACAGTCCCGTCCACCAGCTTTGGCTATTGTAGCATATTCGTCGATAATGACGTAAATGTCGCTGCCATTGTACAGTTTTAAACGCTTGCGCTCCATCTCACAATATCTATTGTCCATGATGTTTACAGCGGTTTGAAGGGCGCTTTTCCATCCATCCGGGTTAAACCCTTTAGCGTGGGCGATAGTATGCGGAAGGTCTGCGTATGCTGATAATTCTACCCGTTTAGGGTCGATCAGGATAAAACGCGCTTTTGCAGGGCTATTAAATAGAATAGCATGAATTATGCCGTTTATCACTACTGATTTACCGCTGTGTGTCGCCCCTGCTATCAATAAATGATCCTGTTTTGCCATATCAGCATAAAGGCGGGAATATTCCCCGCCCGGTGTTGTCCAGGTCTTATACATCGCTTATACCTCCATAATGCTTGTGAACATCCCTTTGAAATGAGGTGTAGGTGTTTTGATTAAGCGCGGGATTTCAGATTCAGTGTGCCGAGTTGCGGATCGTAACCAATTAGCGGCGCTGTCATAGGTCGGGAATAATAGCACTTGATTAAATCGGTTGCCGGTGTACACGGCGAAAATGGGGGCGGTAATGGTTTCGGGTTCGGAAACCTTGCAGGAAACACCGCCCGGGCAAACAAATTCCCGGTCTTTTCCTGCGTGTTCGCAATTACTGCGGCAATGCTTGCAGTTATCATATTTCAACATGGTTTATACCCTCCCTTTTCTCTGTGTCCTGTCGCCCTTCTGCGCGGCCTCCTGCGTCTCTGTCGATGTCGCTGGAGTGTTTCACCGCCGCGCTCCCTGGGACGATGTGATGGCCCTTTGTGGGCCGCTGTGATTACATCGGCATATCTGCAGAATAAACGTAACTACCATGGCCCTTATACCTATAGACCAAAACCGGGCCTCTGTTGGTCATGTCGCGCCGGATATTTGTATAACCGGCCTTTTTAAGTGCTTCAATTGGGCTTTTGGCTTCGATTGTCTTATCGTCCGACATGATTCCCAAACGTCCATCAAATATTCTGTATTTGTTCATCGTCTAACCCTCCTGTTAGTTTATTCAGCGGCAATGTACTTTCCCCATTTTTTCAAAATGTCGGCGCGTCCAGCTTCGATCAATTCTATTGCCTTTTCTATGCCGTTGTTGTTCAAGAAGTTCACAAAACGTTGTATAGCGTCTTTATAGGTATATGCCTCGGAAACTGAAATGCCGCTGATAGCGTCAAGAATGAACCATCTGTTATACTTATTGCGATATGCCGTAAGATTAAGTTCCTCAATGTTGGTCTGCAAGTTGTATCCTTCCATGTTGTCATAGTGGACAAGCATGTCGGAATTATGACGGCGCATTGCTTTTACGTCGGTCTTTATAGCCTTGCGAATTACTTCAAATTCCTTGCCGTTAACAGTGTACTTCATGGATTAAACCCCCTTTATGTTATTGCAACCCCCCGCCGATAAAGGCGGGGACGCTCCCGGCTTAATTGCCTGTTTTACGTCGCCGGGACGACGTGCATGTTATGCGCGGGTGATGCTATAGACGTCTGCACCGTGGCGACTATGGGCCACGTCGAAGAATTTGTAGCCCATGGCCTCGAATACGCTGTAATTGCAGGATACCCCACAGCCTCCGTCAAAGTACGGTATGCCCGCGTAGGTATTCACACTATAGGGGAATTTCCTGCCATGCTCGGCGTGCTCATACAGTGCCCGCATGATTGACGGGTTAGCATTAAAGGCTCCACAGATGGCGGCGCTTTCTTTGTCGTATCCGCAACCGCTTGCGCTGTCTTTCGTCTGGCGGTAGTAGTCACCGTTTACGGTGACGGTGGCAGTAGGGTTATAGCCCCACGTGCGGGATCTGGTCCAATCTACTATGATAGTTGCGTCTTTCAGCGGGGCGGCAGCCTCGGCGCGGTCCAGCTTTTCGAGGTAGCGGGCGCGGTTCTTCTCGTTCTCGTTGGTGTATCGTTTCATCATTTTTGCGCGAGCGGCCTCCGGGATCATGGCGGTCTGATCCGCTACGACGGCGGCCTTGACCATCTCCAGCGCGGCGGGGGTCATACGGTCGGTGTAATACCAGGTTTTCAGCGCCTCGGCGGCGGTGATGGTCTCCAGGTCGGCGGCGAATTTCGCGGCCTGCTGGTCATAGTGGGCATTTACGGCGTTACGCAGATTCTTAAACATGGTTCTAACCTCCTCTAAAATGTCGTTGTGTTCATGTTATCTATGCCATCCGTTTCGGCTTTATCTGATCTTTCTTGCTTCTTTTTCCCTCCTGTATTGCTCTGATTTACACGCGCTGTCGAACAGTGTTAGATATGTCATCAATCCCCGTATATCATCGCGCGTCCATTCATCTGTTGGCCTTGTTTCTGCAAGCTTTCTGTATAGCTTTGCCATTTCTTCACGGGCGGTTTTAAGTGCTTTATCGCTGTAAGTAATCATTGTGTCTCCTCCTTTGATTGGTCAATGTGTTCATGTCCTCTTGATAGTAATTATTTTAGCAAATATTTGCTATATTGTCAAGCAATTATTTGCATGAAATAGGGAAGAATATATAACAAATATTTGCATTGTATATTGTGCAATATGTCAATGCAAATTTTGGCTTGACAATTTGCCTTGAGTTGTGATATGCTTTTATATAAAGGGGGGAATGAGAATGATTAGTTTTGATCCGTTTTATAAGACATTGGAAAAGCGCGGGAAAACAGGCTATACTTTGCAACGTGATAAAGTTGTTGGCAGCGGGACATTACAGCGAATACGGGATAATAAGAGTATTTCAACGGATACTATTAACGACCTATGCAATTATCTAAAGTGTAAACCCTCGGACATAATGACATATACTCGCGACGATCAATAACCCATTACAGCCCTTGCTACAATAGGCAAGGGCTTTTCCATGCCCTTATTCCCAGGCCCTATAAACCCCCGCCGAGAGCCCTAAAACATCGTCACGTTTTCAAACGTGTATATATAGTCTATTGATAAAGCAATACTCTTATATATATATATTTATATATATATAAGAGTATGCCTTATCATAGACAATATACACGTTTACGCATTTTCACTTTTTCCGACCCTCGATCATCGGTTTCTCCTGTGCTGATAATGTCCAGGGTATATCCCGATCCGACAGCATATCAAGGTATTACTTCACAATAGCCATGATATACTATGATATATTCTGATATAGGCTTATATAGGCTTATATACTATGTATTACATTTTCATAGGCCATATAATAGAAGAATAGATATATAGATATATTCTTTCTCTTTCTTTCTTTGGTTCTTTCTTTCTTTCTCTTTCTTGTATTGATATAGGCATATAGCTATATAGTCATATAAGCATATACTATGATATTCGATCTGTCATAGATACATACGATATAGTTATCTATTTGGATATTACTACTTATGGTGTAGATCAATACTACTTATGGTGTAGGGGCAAACACTTTTGGTATACGTCCACATTAAAAAATAGTATCACAAACTATGCTATTTGGTATTGAATACCAGATAAATGTAATGTCACATGACTAATAGATAGGGGAATAGGCTGTATATTCTCTGCATATTGGATGTATATGGCATGATGTATAGGCATAGGCTATAGTATTGCATGAATGTATAGGCTATGGCTATTGATATAGGCAATATCTATGCGTTAAACTTTTTCTTTAACGAATAGATAATGACAAATATAGTTATGTAAAGCTATAATGCTTGACAAGAGGAGGGGGTACCCCCGGGGGAATAGGGCCAGGGCATATCCGGGCGGGGTTGCTCCTCCAAGTACCCGCGAAAATAAAAAACGGAGGTGTTTATGAGCAGGACTATACCGCAATGGATCAAGGACAAGAAGTATCACTTCTGTGCGGCGTGTGGCAGCGACACGGACCTACAGTATCATCACCTTGTACCAGCAGCTTTAGGCGGGAAGAACGTGCCTGAGAACATAATAGTCTTGTGTGGAGTATGTCATCAGAAATGGCATATGCAAAACGGCAGAGATCATCACAATTATCTTGTGAAGCAAGGTATAGCAGAAGCGAAGAAGCGCGGAGTAAAAGTTGGGAAACCACCTGCCGACTATGAAAAAGTCATGCGTTTAATAGCCGAAAAGAGTACGCAATTCAATGCGGACAGTTTGACCACTGAGCATGAAATTATGGAGATGGGCGGCGTAAAGTACGTATGCTATGCGAAGTGCAAGAGGATGCTGTTTGACGGCATGAGGGCAGAGGTATGGCCTTACGAATGGGCGAAACCCGTACAAGTGCGGAATCGTCCGTTATATGACAGGGTAATCAGGAAAATTCGTGGGGATATTCGGAATTAGCATCTCCAAAAACCGCGCAAAAACAAAAAAGGGGATGTTTAAGGAATGGACATACAGAAATTAGAGAGCGGTATCAGGGAGCGGATATATTCTGAGCCGTTGAATTACGGGGCGTATGAGAAGTATTTCCAGCTAATGAAGAACGTATTGGGTGAGGATGTGAAAGCTGGAGTAGGTGGGTTGAAGTGGCTATCGGAAGAGATCAGCGGGAGGATGAGGGAATTTGTCGGGCATGGGTCATTGATGCGGGACATGGTGACATTGCACCAGCAGGTATTGATTTCGGCGGGTAGGCATGACTTTGATTCGTTCATGCTGGCGATAGAGTTCAACAGGAAGCCGAGTGAGCAGTTCTGGAGGCCGAGGCGGGACCTGTTGAAAGCGGACTGTGAGGCGTTACAGGCGTTAGAGGACGATGAATTGGACGAGTTGTTTATCGGGAAACCTCCGCGTGTGGGAAAGACAACACTGGTGATGATGTTTATGCTGTGGGTGATGGGCCGGGACAGCAACAGGTCGAATCTGTATAGTTCGTTCACGCAGACGGTAGTGGACACGTTCTACAATGGGTTATTGGAGGTATTGCAAGACCCGGTGACGTATGCGTATGGGGATGTATTTCCGGGGCAGAAGATATTGGGGACGAACGCGAAGGACACGACATTGGACTTGGAACGGAGGAAGCGGTATCACTCGTTCACGGGGAGGCCGATAGGGGGATCGCTGAACGGTTCCTGCGACAGCAACGGGTATATCATCGGGGATGATCTGTGTTCGGGTATCGAGGAAGCGTTGTCGAAGGACAGGATGGCGACGCTGTGGACAAAAGTTGACAATAACTTTCTGACGAGGGCAAAGGAAAGCTGCAAGAGGCTGTGGATCGGGACGCGGTGGTCATTGTTAGACCCGCAGGGGATCAGGCTGGACCTGCTGGCGAACGACCCTCAGTACCGGGATGTGCGTTGGAAGAGCATCAATACACCAGCGTTGGATGGCAACGACGAGAGCAACTTTGAGTACAGGTACGGCGTGGGTTTCTCGACGGGGTATTATCTCAAAAGGCGGGCATCGTTTGAGAGGAACAACGACATGGCATCGTGGCTGGCGCAGTATCAGGGCCAGCCGATTGAGAGGGACGGGGCGGTGTTCTCTCCTGACGATCTGAGGTATTACAACGGGGAACTGCCCGACGCTGACCCTGACAGGGTATTCATGGGGCTGGATGTGGCATACGGTGGCGGTGACTTTACTGCTGGCCCGGTTGTGTATCAATACGGTGATGACCTGTTCATAGCGGATGTGATATACGACAGTGGCGATAAGAGGGTCACTCAGCCGTTGATAGCGAAGAAGGTCGCGCAGCACAATGTTCAAGCCTTGTTCATCGAGGCCACGAAGATGACGAAGGGGTATGTTGAGGAAGTTGACGAAGTGCTGAAAGCGAACGGCATACGGATAAATGTGCAAAGCACTACGAAGCACTTCACGGGGACTGGCAAGGAACAGAGGATATTTGACCGTGCGCCAGATATTCGGGAGAGAATGGTGTTTTTAGAGAGCGGTAAAAGGTCGAAGGAGTACGAATTGTTCATGCAGAATTTGTTCTCGTTCTCGATCAACAAGCGCAATCAGCACGATGACGCTCCTGATTCGCTGACAATAACCCTTTCTATGGCGATATTTGCGGGTTCAAACAAGGTGGAGATCGTGAAAAGGCCATTTTGACATAAAAAGCGGGGCTGTCCGGGAAAGACAGCCCCTTGAAAGAAGGGAAAAAGAGAAGATGCACCATGGCCCAACTGGATTGTACCACAAAAATTTAGTTATGTCAAGCTAAAATACTTGACAAATGTCCAAGTGTGTGATAGTATAGGCTTAGATAGGACTATGGAGGCATAGGATATGCTGACAGCGAAAGAGGTAGAGGCGATCAACTCCTGGTTGGAAAAGGGGTTTGAGATCGAGATATACCGCAAGCCTGACGGGACCTTGAACATCAAGACCGTGAGGAAAAAGCGGCTGATCGTTGACTGACAGATTACCCCACGCTGAAAGGTCAGCGGGGAAGTGGAGAAGGCTCCAATGTGTAAAAGCATTGGGGCCTTTTAATTTTTGGATTCGGAGGTGAAGCGCATGGCAGATGAACTTTCCACGGTCATTTCAAACGATATGTACGGACGGTTGGACATCTATGCGTCCTCCGATGACATCACTCCTGAGAACGTGGTTTCCGAGTTGAACACGGCGCTGCCGTATCACGTACAGAACCTTCTCCAAGAGGACTTTCTGTACTGGTATCGGCGCAACATACAGCCGATTCTCCGCAGGACGAAAGAAGTTCGCCCGGAGATTTTGAATATCGTGCAGGAAAACCACGCCGATGAATTTTGCACCTTCAAAAACGGCTTTTTCCTGCAAAAACCCGCCTTTTACGTGGCGCGAAACGAGGATTCGCAGGAGAAGGTAGACCAGTTGAACGAGTATTTGTACCGCTCCAACAAACAGGACGCGGATAACAAGTGCGTCAACTGGTTTCACACTGTCGGCAAGGGCGTGATCCTGATTGAACCCGACAGGGACAACGACAAGGAAGTGCCTGTCCACGCCTATGCCCTTGACCCCCGCTCCGCTTTTGTAGTGTACAGCCTCCGTCCCGGCAATGAACCCGTGATGGGCGTGAACATGGTCGTGGTGGACGGCGTGGCGAAGTTCGATGTGTACACGAAGGACAGGGTTTATCACCTGTCTGGCGGGGCCACGGGCCGTATGCTGACCACGCAGGTGAACAGCGACTTCCTGGCGACTGCCGTGAGCGTTGACAGCGTTGAACCGAACGTTCTGGGCCTCATTCCGATCATCGAGTACCGATACAACAACAACAACATGGCTTGCTACGAGGCCGCGATCCCGTTGTTCGACGAGATCAACAACATTGTCAGCAATGCTTGTGACGGGGTAGAGCAGTTCATACAGTCGTTGGCTGTGGCGACTAACTGCGAGTTCCCGGAAGGGACTACGAGCAACGACATCCGCAGGGCTGGCATGATCGTGCTAAAGTCCATCGGCGAGAACAAGGCCGATTTCAAGATACTGTCCCAGCCGCTTGACCAGTCGCAGACGAAGGTATTGATCGACCATCTGTACGAAAAGGCGCTGGCGATCTGCGCGATGCCCTCCAGCATGAAGGGTGGACGGTCCACAAGCGATACCGGGGCCGCTGTTCTGGCGAGGGACGGCTGGTATCAGGCATCCGCTTCCGCGAGGAACACCGAGGACCTGTTCATGGACAGCAACCGCCAGTTTGACCGCATCTTCATCGAGATATTGAAGCGTCGTGGACTGTTGGACATCAGCATCAACGACTTTGAGTTGCACATGGACCATGGCGAGACCGTGAACATCCAGGCTAAGGCACAGTCCTTCAACACCTTGATCGCTTCGGGTCTGCATCCCGAACTGGCTGCGGCGAAGTCCGGCGTGAGCAACGACCCTGTAAGCGACATGAAGATGTCCGAGAAGTGGCTGAAACTGATGTGGGGCGACCCTGACCACCCGGAGATCGAGGGCGCGAACGGCATCCGAAACACGGGAATGGGCGGCGACGGTGAGAGTACGGAAACGACCTACTCCGAGGAAGATAACGCCGAACCCGCCAAGGGCGGCGAGGATTCCCTGACTGACGAGGAACGTGACGAGCAGGACCGCAAGAGGGCCGGTAAGAAACGCGGCGGCACTTGGGTGAGCGGGTACTGGCAAGCGCGGGGTGATCGCAAGTGAGAAAACTTCGGTTAAAGAACGTGATCTACTTCCCGTCCATCAATGCCGTTGGCGGTGTGGAAACATACTGCTATGAAATGGGCTTGAAGTACGGGAAGGATCATGACATCACTCTGCTGTTCAGAAACGGCGACCCGGCAATGCTTGCCAAGATCGCCAAGACCTGCCGGGTGATCCGCTACCGTGACGGTGACGAGATCGAGTGCGACGTGTTCATCTTCGGTTGGGGGTTTGACATCCTCAACCACGTTCACGCCAAGGAATACATTCAGACATTCCACGCAGACTACATCGACCGTCACCTTAACCCTTGTGATGACCCCAGGATCACAAAGCGCTTCGGCGTTGCGGAGAACACCACGAAGGGCATTGCGGAGCATTACGGGCTGGACATTGAAACGATGTACAACCCGTACACCGTGAAGAAGCCCCGCAAGGTGCTGAAACTGGTGAGCGCCACCCGTTTGACCCCTGAGAAGGGCTTTGACAGGATGGTGAAACTTGCCGAGCGGTTGGATGTTGCTGGCATCCCGTTTCACTGGCTGGTGTTCACGGACAAGCCGAGGGAGTTCCCGAACAAGAGCGTGACGGTGCTTCCCGCAAGGCTGGACGTGTTGGACTTTATCGCGGACGCGGACTACCTTGTGCAGCTTTCCGATACCGAGGGTTATTCCTACAGCATCGTGGAAGCGTTGAGCGTGGGTACGCCGGTCATTGTGACGGACATCCCCGTTGCGGCTGAACAGGGCGTGGTGAACGGAAAGACGGGTTTCATCCTGCCGTTCGACATGAGCGAAGTTCCCGTGGACGCTATCTACAAGGGGCTGAAGAAGTTCATTTGTACGCCGAGGGAAAGCCACTATGAAACGGTGTTGGCGAAGGGCAAGGCTAAGTATGAGGACGCTCATAAGGGTATGGTGACGGTCCAGGTGAGAATGCGCTACAACGACCTGGAATTGGGCCGTTTGGTGGAAAAGGGCGAAAGCATTGACGTTAAGCCAGAACGCGCTGACGTGCTGATAGGCAAGGGCCTTGCGGAGATTGCGTGGTGATTTAGATGACCATTCTCCCGATTGACGAGATCAACGCACTGGAGGACAGGCTGAAAGTCCATTTTGAGGACGGAGAGGACGGACAGCCCGGAACCGGCAGGATTAAGTCGAGACAGGACGCAGAGGACATCATAGACGAGTTGCTTGACCTGTTCCTGCTGTCCTACGCGATGGGCGCGGACAGTGTAGGGGTCGAGCAACCGCCGCTTGAAACCGTGCAAGAAACGATCTACAAGCGCATTGACGGCAGGACATGGGAAGAGCGTGTCTGGGACTACTACGACAACGGTGGGACGCTGTACGACATAGCGCGTATCGCGTCCACGGAATCCCACAGGGATGCCAACGCCGCAGCCTATGACGCTGCAAGGACCGCAGGAAAGACCAAGAAGGTCTGGCATTGCATGATGCTGGACACCAGCCGGGATGACCACATTTGGCTGGACGGTGTTTCAGCTCCACTTGACGGTTATTTCTACGCGCCGGGTGGTGAACGGACATTGTACCCCGGCGAATGGGGAGTTCCCGAACAGGATTGTAATTGTTTGTGCTGGCTAACTTACGAATAGCCATTCACATACGACAGTGAAGTCGTTAAAACGCAAGCGTCAGACAAGACGTTAAAACAGACCATAGAGCGGAGTGAACCGCCTCGCTAAACGCAAAGGAGTACGAACATGGACGAGAACAAGATAGATGTCACAACGCTGGATTCTGCGGAGACTGTTACGCAGACAGAACCCGTCAAGACTGAAACTGTGAAGGACGAAAAGCCGGTCAACGCAGAGGTCGAAAAGCTAAAGGCCGCGTTGTCCAAGGCCAACGGTGAAGCTGCCGAGTACAAGCGCCAGTTGCGCCAGAAGCAGACCGAAACCGAACGTGCCGAGGCTGAACGTGCCGAGCAGGAACAGGCGATGCGGGAAGAACTGGAAACGCTGCGCAAGGAAAAGCGGGTCAGCGACTACACGGCAAAATGTGTTGCGCTGAACTTTGATGCGGACCTTGCCGGCAAGACTGCCAACGCGCTTGCGGACGGCGACATGGATTCCGTGTTCGACTGCCTTAAAGCGTTTGTGGAGGCGACCACGACGCGACTGAACAACGAAGCACTGAACCGCCAGCCGGGTCTTTCCGCTGGCACACCGCCCTCCAAGGGTACGGTTGAGGACGAAATGACGGCAAAGCTAAGACGCTACGCCGGTCTGTCCTCGCACAGATAACACAGAAAGGATGATTTGATTATGGCGACTACTGTCACCCCCGCTATCGAAAACAGCATCAGCCTTGCGTCCCGGTATCTGCCGATTCTGGACGAGATTTATAAGGCTGGCTCCAAGTCCGCTGTCCTGGACACCGTGCAGGACCGTGTGCGCTGGGACAACGACACCCACACCTTCTACCTGTTCGAGACTGATATGGTCGGCCTCGGCAACTATGACTGCAACGACGGCTATGTGCGCGGCGATGTGACCACGAACTGGAGGGCCTATGCGCCTCAGTGGGACCGCGCCCGTCAGTTCCTTATTGATGCGGCTTCCGACATGGAGACATTTTCGATGGCGTTCGGCACTCTGGCTGGCGAGTTCATGCGGACCAAGGTCGTGCCTGAGACTGACGCTCTGCGTTTCGCCACCTACGCCAACGGCGCTGCCGCCGCGAACAAGCAGACTGAAAGCCTGTCCACCTCCGCTGCGACCATCGCCTCCATCGACGATGCCACCGCTGCCCTGGACGATCAGGAAGTGCCGTATGAGGGCCGCATCCTGTTCGTGAACCCCACTACCTACAAGCTGATTAAGGGCGGCATCACCCGCATGATCGAGAACCGTGAGCGCGACATCGACTACAACGTCGAGATGTACAACGATATGCGCGTTATCACCGTTCCCAGCGGCAGGTTCAACACCCAGATCACCTTGGCTGCGCCTGATTCCCACGATGACGCTGGCGGTTATACCGCTGCGGGCGACACCATCAACTACATGATCGTGCATCCCTCCGCTGTCATGCAGGCTGTGAAGCTGGCGACCCCCCGCATCTTCTCCCCGATGGTCGTGCAGCAAGCCAACGCCTGGCAGTATGACTTCCGTCAGTATCATGGCGCGTGGGTGAAGCACCAGAAAACCAACGGCATCTACGTCTCCGCGCCGTCCATGCCGTCTGCCTGATAAGGCATGAAAGGAAGTGCCGAGGATGACTGTTGACGAGAAGATGGCGATGGTCAAGACCATCATGGGCGCTGATGCCCCGGACGATGACACCATCATCTCCTACCTGACCGTTGCCGGGAACGAGATACTCCAGTGGCGGTACAGCTACAACCCGGACGCGATGCCCGACTACGTTGACCCCGCCTATGAGATGACGCAGGTCCAGGCCGTGGTGAACGGGTTCACGCAGCGCGGCATGGAGGGCGAAACCACCAGCATCGAAAACGGCATCCATCGGCACTTTAGCTTTTCGGACATGATCCGGTACATCCGGGCGAACGTGATCCCCTATGCAAAGGTGTGATGAGCCATGAGCAGGACTTGCTTTCGGAACAAACAACCGTTCTGGTACGCGCTGTACGCACAGGCCGTTGAGGACTATGACGATTACGGCAACCAGGTCGGCACTCATGCGCAGTATGGTAATCCCGTTCGTGCAGAGGCGAATATCTCACCCGCGAAGGGCAGCGCGATAGCCCAGCAGTTCGGGTATGACGAGCAGTACGACAAGGTGGTTGTGACCGGCGACAGGGACACCCCGATTGATGAATACACGGTGCTGTGGATAGACACGGTTCCCGAACTTGACCAAAGCGGCGCACTGAAAGTCAACGCTGACGGCGAGATCGTAACTCCGTGGGACTACATCGTGCGTAAGGTCGGGCGCGGGTTGCCGAACTTCGGCAGCACTGTGATAGCGGTGAGCAAGGTGAGCGTGTCGTGAGAACGATAACCCTTGACGTATTCGACCCCGCAAGCGTTGAGAGGGCCGCAAGGGAACTGCGCGACTATGCCAAGTGGATTCAATTACGGGCCACGGAACTGGCAAAGCGGCTTGCGGCCTATGGCCTGACCCGTGTGAGGACCGGCTATAACGCTGCCGTGTTCCCAGAGGAAAGCCGCGACGTAAGTGTGTCCGTTGAGAAGCGCGGAGAAAACACCTACGCAGTAGTGGCAGGCGGTCACGATGTGCTGTTCCTGGAGTTCGGTTCTGGCATCGTGTACGGTGCGGGACATCCACAAAACGCCGACTTTGGGATGGGACCTGGGACTTATCCCGGACAGACCCACGTACCAGACCCCGGCTATTGGTGGTACACGGGCGAGGACGGCGAAAGCCACTACAGTGTCGGCAACGCACCAAGCATGGTGATGTACCTGACCGGCATGGAACTGGAACAGGAAGTTGAGCGCATAGCAAAGGAGGTATTTAAGCCGTGATTGATTTTGAATCCGAGATATTTACCTCCATTGCGTCTGTGCTGCGTGAGCAGTTCCCCGGCATCTATGTGACGGGCGAGTATGTTCATAAGCCCCCAAAACTCCCCGCCGTGATGATCGAAGAGATGTCCAATGCCGTGCATACACGCGCTATCGACAACGGGCAGATTGAGAACGCCGCCGATGTGATGTACCAAGTTGACGTATACAGCAACCGAAACAAAGGCAGGAAAGAAGAGGTAAGGGCCATTATCAGGGCGATTGACGAACAGTTTTCGGCGATGCGTTTTGAGAGGTCTTTTCTGAACCCTGTCCCCAACATGAATGACGCGACCATCTATAGGATGACAGCGCGATACCGCAAGATAATGACAAATACGATATAGGAGGAATGATAAAATGGCGATTTCTACCATCGGTTCCCATTTTATGAAAGGCACCGGCACTGATACCCTGACCTGGGCCGAGTTGTTCAAATTCAAGACCGACCCGACGCTGATTGACGCGCCCGAAGTCCTGGATACCACCACTCAGGCCGACCACCAGCGTACCAGCATCTTCGGTCTGGCATCCAACGATTCCAAGCAGTTCACTTTGAACTACGACGCTACTGTCTATGACAGCATTAAGGCTTTGGAGGGCCAGGAGTTGAACCTGTCTATGTGGTTTGGCGACACCTTCAATTCCAGCACGAATACCTACACTCCCACTGGCGCTTATGGCAAATTCACCGGCAAGGGGTATCTGTACGTGACCCCCAACGGCGGCGACGTAAACGCCGTGCGCGACATGACCGTGACCCTGGCTGTTACCGTGCCGTTCGTCAAGGAAACCGCTGCTTCTGCCTAATTAGGTTGAATGGGACAAGGGGATGCCCCTTGCCCCTGTTTTAGAATAAAAAAGAGAGGTTTAAAAAGATGTCTGATATTAAGCAGGTCAACCAGATCAATTTCGATTACAATGGCAAGCACTATTGCCTGGAGTACACCCGCGACACCGTGAAGCAGATGGAGGCCAGCGGCTTCAATATCAACGACATGGGCGACAAACCCGCGACCCGAATTGAACAGCTTTGGGCGGGCGCTTTTCTGGCGAACCACCGCAAGGTTAGCAATTCTATTATCAAGGAATTGTACGGCAAAATGAAGGACAAGGAAAAGCTGTTGCATAGCCTTTCCGAGATGTACAACAACACCCTGTCCTATCTCCTGCCTGATGCCGAAGAGGATGACGAGGGAAACGTAGACTGGACGGCGACCCTTTAACAGGCGAACCGTCGCAGGTTGAAAATAATGGCGGTGATGGGACTGTCGCCGCCATGCCTTTTACAGAGGTGTTTTCAAGGGTATTTCCAAGCTATATGGTCATGGGGATGACCTATGATGAGTTTTGGCACGGCAGCGCCATACTTGTGAAATACTATCGTGAAGCATTTGAGATCAAGAAACGGAATGATGAGTGGGACAGGTGGCGTAGAGGTGCATATTTCTACGACGCGCTGTTGCGTGTGGCCCCTGTCATGCGGGCGGCGTTCGGCAAAGGAAATGTAGAACCTGGGAAGTACCCGGAGGAGCCGTGGCCTTTGACTGAAAAGGAAGCAGAAGAACGCAGACAGGCTTTGGAATTGGAGAACACAAGACGATTTATTGCGCAACTTGAAGCAGAGAGCGAACAGAACATCAAACGCATGAACGAGGCAAAGAAGCAGGAGGTGAGTGACGATGGCGATTGAAAATCTTTCGATTGAAATTACTGCAAATGCTGATGCTGCGGCAAGTGCAATCGGACGGCTTGCTTCTGCAACTTCTCGTTTAGGAACTGCGGCGAATGGCGCAAAAACAACGTTTAAGCCTATAAATGATGAAATGCAAAAAGCCGAAGGAAACAGCAGACAAGTTGAAAAAGCGGTTTCATCGTTTTCAGATAGGCTAAAGAACATTGTTGGCGCTGGCAGTAAAGCAAGTAATGCTGTAAAAGAACTTAGTTCTGGATTTGGAGGTCTTGCTAAAGAGGTAGGCAGAATACCGTTATACTCTGGAAACAGGCTTATCAGCAGTATCAAAAACGCAACCGATAAATTTGGTGAGTTGTTCAATTCCATCAAACGCATTGCCATGTACCGCGCCATTCGGGCTGCGATCAAATTGATTACAGACGGATTTAGCGAGGGTGTGCGAAACATGTACACCTGGAGCACGACAACGGGTAATGAATTTGCCAACACGATGAACAGCCTCGCAACATCAGCCAATTACCTTAAAAACTCACTTGGGGCTATGGCTGCGCCGTTGTTGAACGCGCTATCTCCCGCCCTCAACAATATCATCAATTTGGCCGTCGAAGCCCTTAATGCTCTAAATATGCTGTTTGCCGCGTTCAGTGGCGCGAGCACGTATACCGTAGCGGTACGAACCTCGGCGTCATTTGCAAACGCCGTGAGCAATGCAGCAAGTGACGCTTCAAGTGCTGTAAGTAACGCCGCGAGCAATGCCTCAGACGCAGTGAGCAACGCCGTTGGCGACATGAAACGGACAATCATGGGGTTTGACGAGATAAATAAACTAAGTGACATTGCAGATTCAGCGAGCAAACCCCATAGTGGCAGTTCAAGCGGTGGCATTGGCGGCGCAGGTGGCGGTGGAACAGGTGGCGGGGGTATTGCCTTTGTTGAAAAGCCGCTGGAAGGGATATTTAAAACCATCTCGGATTTAACCAGCGGGATGCCTGACTGGCTCAAATGGTTGTTTGGTGGATCAGCACTGGTCGGTGGTTTCCTGCTAATCAAAAAGTTTATTCCCTGGCTTCTTGAGAAAATCGGCGAGCTGTTCTCCAAGAAAATTCCTGATTGGCTCAAATGGCTGTTTGGGCCAAAGAATGATGGCCCGGAAATAAACATCCCGGATATAAAGATACCTGATGCCGAAATTACCGTGGACCTGGAGAAGGGCGATTGGAGCGTCCTGGATGAACTGACCGGGCGAAGTGTATATCTCTCGCCTAAATTGGACAATCAGGGCGGCGTTCTGTACGAAAAGTTTATGAAGGAATGGGACGCGGCGGGCAGCAAGACGCTTTACTTCTCTCCGAAGTTGGACAATTCCGCGTCTGTTCTTTACAACGGTTTCAAATCAGAATGGGATGCCGCAGGGAGTAAGACGCTTTACCTCAGTCCGAAGTTGGACAATTCTGGATCAGTTCTTTGGAACGGACTAAAAAAACAATGGGACGATTCAAAGGTCTCATTGTACGCTTCTCCCAAACTGGATAATACGGGTAAGGCACTTTGGGGAACATTTAAGAAGTCGTGGGACGACAATAAAACATCATTGTATGCCTCTCCTAAATTGGACAATACAGGCAATGCACTTTGGGGAACATTCAAGAAGTCATGGAACGATAATAAAACATCGTTGTTCGCCTCCCCTAAACTGGATAACTCAGGTCAAAGGATTTTTAATTTATTCAAGAAGTCGTGGAATGACAATAAAACATCATTGTTAGCCTCTCCCAAACTGGATAATTCAGGTCAAAGGATTTTTAATCTATTTAAGAAGTCATGGAACGACAATAAAACGTCATTGTTCGCCTCTCCCAAATTGGATAACTCAGGTAAGGTGCTTTGGAATTCACTCAAGAAGTCATGGAACGATAATAAAACATCATTGTATGCTTCTCCTAAACTGGACAACACAGGCAAGGTGATTTGGCAGTCATTCAAGAAGTCGTGGGACAATGCAAAGAGCACTTTACAAGCCAGTGTAATCGTTAAGGCAAAAGGCGGCGCAATCAAGGGTGGTGGAGGTCAAACATCTGGCGGTGGTGCTGGAAGATCGCGGCACGCTCTTGGTGGCATTGTTACAGCCAATAGCGAATCCTGGTTCAAAAACATCAGTATACCGCGATATGAGTTTGGTACAACAAATGCGCATGGCACATTGTTCCTGGCTGGTGAGGCCGGTCCTGAAATCGTGGGCCATGTCGGCGGCAGGACGGAAATACTGAACAAGAGCCAGCTTGCAGCTACCATGTACAGTGCTGTGAAAAACGCCATGAGCGGAGTGACGTTGGACGCTACATTCTACAGTGAACCAAACACGGAATCGGACTACGACACGATGTATAAAGCCATGTACGACGCTTTTACCGCAGCAATGGCGCGAGGGGATGACCGTGACCGTGAAAAGGTGGCTCTGTTACGTGCGATCAGCGAGAAGGAATACACGGCAGAGATCAGCACCAGCAGTATCAACAGGGCGCAGACAAGGATGAACAGACGCGCCGGTACGACCATAGTGCCGGTAGGGACCTGATAAGGGGGCGGGAATATGGCACAAAGCGACAACCCTATCCAGAGCGTTGGGGGCGTGGCGGTTCCCGCCCCTTCCAAATACGATTGGAAGGAAAGCGATATTTCCAGCGCAGATGCGGGCCGCACCGAGGACGGCAAGATGCACAAGGAAATGATAACCAAGAAGGTGCACTTGGAGTTGGAATGGGAGAACGTTAATGACCAAGTGGCACAGACGGTACTCCAGGCGTTCAGCAACAGCGAGTATTTCAGCGTGAACTACTGGGACTACAAAGCAATGGCGTTTTTGACCAAGACGTTTTACGTGGGAGACCGGACGGTGAGCGCCTACAACCGGGCCATGAAGATAGGTACGATCTCGTTCAATATCATAGAGCAGTAAGGAGGGTTTTGAATGTACCCGATAACGAGCGCAGTAAAAGCCCTCTTTGACGCGGAACACCGGCAGGTATTGCGGATCAGCGGCACGGACAAGAATGGCGCGACCATCAGCATCACCGACGAAAACATGATGCTTGGCGGGTTTTGCATTGACCGCTTCTCCAGCACCGGCGAGAAGTTGGAAGTGGGTACAGCGGTTGCCGCTGAAATGACGGTGCGCCTGAACAATGTGAACGGTGAATACAACGACATCGTTTTTGAAGGCGCGGAGTTGTTTGTGGAAATCGGCATAGCCGACTGGACGCAGGACACCCCGACGATCAACTGGATTCCATGCGGCTATTTTACCCCGGACGAACAGCCCCGATCCATGTCCAGGATCACTTTCAAGGCACTGGATAGAATGATACTGTTTGACGATATTGTGGACACTACCCTAATAACGCTGCCTGATACAATCTCGGGACTGGTTGGACAGGTTTGTACCATCTGCGGCGTGACCATTACGGATGACATAAGTGGCCTAACCAACGCTAATGTGAGTATTGCGGAACTTCCCGAAGCATACGGCAACATGACCTATCGCAACATCATTCAATGGTGCGCTGGGCTGATGGCGACGAACGCATGGATAGACTGGAACGGCGAATTGCAGTTCACTTGGTACGATAACACCACAGATTATGAACTGACAACCGAAAACAGATTCAGCAGCGATTACTATGAGGATGATTTGACCGTCACAGGCGTAAAGTACACGAACGCAAGCGGCGAGACAATCATATCTGGTACGGATGACTACGCGATTGACCTGACGGGCAATGCGCTTGCGGGACAGTTGCTTGCGACGGTGCTGCCAGCAATCAACACGGCGCTGAATGGATTTACTTATCGTCCATTCACGGCATCTGTCATTAATGCGCCTTACCTGTGGCCTATGGATACGGTAGGTTTTACAGATAAAGACGGAAACACCTACGCAAGTGTACTGACAAATGTAGCCTATGGGCTAAATGGTGCAACGGCGCTTGAAAGCAAGGGCATGACCTACGCGATTAACGCCAAGGCACAGCCCACCGGTGTAACCAAGCAACAGGCGCAGCTAATCAACGAAATCTCCCAGGGAAACATAGGCGATTTCAGCGATACGCTGACCCAAGAGGACATTTTCAACCGCCTGACGGACAATGGCGCGGCCCAAGGGCTGCTATTATATAACGGGCAATTGTACATCAATGCCAGTTATATGAATGTGGGCGAGTTAAACGCAGCCCTTGTAAAAATCACAAATCTTACTGCTGATGACATATCGTCTGGCATTATTCACAGCGCGGATTACCGCACAACACCTGTCCCGATGATCTATCCCGCATCGACGCTGTATCCGTCGAGTACCACATATCCGTCAAACGGCGAATACGTGACCAGCGGTTTTGCAATAGACTTTGAAACCGGACAGATATACGGCGGCTTTTACTCTGAACAGATCGCGGCGCTGCAATCTGCCGTTTCGGACCTGCAAAGCGCTGTCAATGCCATGCAGAATGCGCTTGTGTACCCCAAGGCGTTACCGTCATCTGTTGCATCTTTCGCATTTACACCTATGGGCGCAAGGCTGAACAAATTGAATCTACCTGAGGAGGACGAATAAATGGCATACACACCTTATTATTCTGGTGGTTGGCAGTCTGGCGAGGAGGGCGACACGCCCATCACCCCGGCTGCGTTAAACCATATGGAGGACGGCATTGCGGCTGCGGCATTGGCAGCGGACGGTGAAAGCTGGACATATACCTACAACAACGCAAGCGTGCTTGGCCTGACGATTGAAATGTGGCAAAACAAGCTGATTCCCCGGCTGGTCAAACTCAAAATCACCGGCACAACGACCATTGCCCTTCAAACATCCGCGGGCTATCAAAGCTTGTGGCAGAACTCTACGCTGGCAGCCATGAACATCAGCAACCATATCTCCTTTGAGATGTTTACCGGAATAATTACGGGACAACTGTACATTGAATCCGGTGGCCTGATCAAGATTGGCTATACGAGGGACTTGTACGCGAACGCTTCAGCGAACGTTCCATCAGGTGCGACAATATATTGGCAAAAGACAATGATGTTGAGTGCATAGGAGGGCATGAGCATGGCACGTAGATATGAGCAGGAACATGATGAGGTAGTCGAGCGGGACACGGTGCTGGTGATGATCTACGGGAAACTGGTGGATATAGCGGAGGTGGATGAGGATGGTTCTGAAAGTCAAGGGTAAGGGCAACACCAAACAGGCGGTCAGGGCCTATCGTCTGCTGATGGGGTTCCCGATGGAGGACGAGTACACCGTCGCGCTGGCAACCGCCACGAAGAACTTCCAGAGGTCACGGGAGTTGAAGGTGGACGGCATCGCCGGTCCGCTGACGCTGGCGGCGCTGGTTGACACGCTGCCCGATGTGAAGTATAAAGACTATTCCGGGAGCATCTACGTCAGGGCCGTGCAAGCCCTTGTGGGCGCGACGGTGGACGGAAAGTATGGTGCGAACACCCGCGCAAACGTCATGGCGTTCCAGGTGACGGCGGGGTTGGAGGCCACGGGCAACGTGACGAAAAACGACTGGCTGGCGCTGTGGGGATGCCCGTACACCCGTACCGCCAAGGCCAGCGGGACGAACACCAAGCAACCCGTGGACTACAAGCAGGGGGACCGCAGGTGGGGGAGCATCGTATACACCTCCTGCGGGAACAAAAAGCAGACCATCGCCAATTCCGGGTGCGGCCCGACTTCGATGGCGGACATCATGGCGACATGGATCGACAAAAAGATCACGCCGAAGGAGATGTGCGCGTATTCCGTGAAGCACGGCTATCGCACCAAGGCCAACGGCACGGCGTGGGGGTTCTTCCAGTCCATTGCCAAGGCGTATGGGTTCGGCGGGTTCGTCCAGACCCGCAGCATGGCGACGGCACGGGTCGCGCTGAAAAACGGTGCGCTGGTCGTGGCAAGCATGGGACCGGGCTACTGGACTAAGGGCGGGCATTTCATCTGCCTCTGGAAAACGGATGATACGTATATGTACGCCAACGACCCCGCCAGCAGCGTGAGGAAAAAGCAGAAATTGTCTGCTTTTGAGCAGCAGCGTAAGCAGTTCTTTATCTTCTACAGACTACAGTGAAGTTGCAGGTGGTGATGAATAATGCTGATACAGGGAAGCAACAACCCACTCGTCATTACACTGGACACTTCGGTTGATACCATCCCCGACATAGTGGTGACGCTGTGGGATAAGATGGCTCCGAACCCGTCCGCACCGCTTGTCAAGTGGGAAAAGGCCGACATGACTATTGACGATAAGACGCTGATCTGTCCGCTGACCGAGAAACAGACCAAGACCATGCCCCGCATGGGTGTCATCATTGAGGTTAAAGGGTTGGACGATAACGGCATGACAATGTTTTGGGCTGGCACAGACATAGACGTGCTGAACCGCCGCGACAGGATCATCAATCTGACGCAGATAGGGGGGTGAGCGTATGCCTGAGATCGGCACTTTGCATCAGGTTGAGCAAGGGACTGTGCATATAGTGTCGGTGGAATCTGGGACTGTACACCCTGCTCAAATTGAGTTTCGGAGCATTGTCTATCCAACGGTGCGATATGAGGGCGAGTACACCGTCACGCCGTCCACGGAAACGCAGACGCTTGCGACTAATGGCAAGGTGCTGCTGGACGATATAACGGTCAACCCTATCCCGAACAACTATGGCTTGATAACATGGAACGGATCAGTTTTGACAATATCATAAGGAGGAAAAGACTATGGCACAGAATGTAGTTATCAACGGCGTAACCTATAGCAATGTACCCAGTGTGGATATTCCAAAAAGCGATTCCGGTACAGCGCACTTCTATGACATTTCCGATTCCACGGCGGCGGCTGGGGATGTAGTCAGTGGCAAGTATTTCTATACTGCGGCTGGCACAAAGACTCAGGGCAGCATCGCCAGTAAGACGAGTTCCGACCTGACTGCGAACGTCCTGACCGTGACGGCCCCGGCTGGCTACTATCCCAGCGCAGCAAGCAAGACCCTGACCGACGCTTCGCTGGTCAGTGGGAACATCAAGTCGGGCGCGACGATCTTTGGTGTCTCTGGTGCGTCAAACGTCATTGACACTACGCTTGCTTCTGGCGCGGCTGGCGCTGGGGACATCCTGTCTGGCTATTCGGCATTTGTCAACGGGGCGCAGGTGGACGGCACCGCAACTGTCCCGACAGTCAGTCAGGATGGAAGCACAAAGGTACTGAGCATCAGCTAAAGGAGTGGCAGATATGGCAGACCCCAACATCACTTTGATGGGCGCGACCTATCCATCGGTCAGCGGCGTGTCGCTTCCCAAAAGCGGCGGCGGTACGGCTACTTTCCCGTGGGTGGAAGGGAGCGAGACGAAAACTGAAAACGGCACATATGACGTGACAAGGCTTGCGGAGATCGTGGTCAATGTGCCAAGTTCTTCTGGCGGGAGCATTGTCACGGGTACGTTTACCGGGTCTGCGGCAGAGAAAGGCACGGCGAAAGCGATTACTGTCCCTTATTCTGGGGCTGGCTATCCTGTGGCACTTCTGATCTACCCGACAGCCGGTGCGTATAAAAGCGGCACAAGCATTTATACCTCGACGCAGTATAGAGCCATAGTGACTACTATGGCTATCAAGTGCGATATTAGCACAACGCCGGATTATACGAATAACGCCATCCAGAACAAGGCATATGTAATATCGACGTATAAAGGCAGCAGTTCGGATTCCGCCGTATACGCTGTTACAACCATATCGAAAAATTATAATTTTATGTACAGATATTCCGCTGAGGGGACAGCCGGAACCACAGTAGCGCGGTTCTACAATAGCGGAATCAATCTCACGGTCTATATTGCATTGGATGATGGTTCTGAGTACGGTTTCCTCGCGGGGACAGAGTACACCTATCAGATTGTATACTCATCGTAAGGGGTGTTAGTATGTGGCTATGGATCATAGTTGCCTTTATCCTCGGCTGGGTATGCAGACCGACGGAAAAGCCAAAACCGAAGTGCAAATACTTCAAACGATAGGACGCAATAAATCACTACGCAAGGAGGGCCAGAGAATGACTGACCGCGCCGTCCAGATACTTGTCGCCCGCGCCGATTTGATCCTCTGCGCCCTCCTGCGTGTCGCTGTCGCTGTTTTGTGCGTGGTGATCCTGACGGCGGCGGTGTGGGCGGCAAGGGAACTGACTGAGCGGCGGGACATGATCGACTATGATGCTCCGGGGGTGGACATCACCTCTGAGGGGCCGTAAGGAGTGTGGGACCGATGGAAATTGTTGGAATACTGACGGCTTGCGCCCCGGTGCTGGTTGCGCTGGTGGGAATCATCCCCACGGTGATCTCCAACCGCAAGAAAACGCAAGAGACATTGGAGCAGACACGCAAGGAAACGAAGGAACAGCTTGACAAGGTGCAGCGGACGCTTGACAACCACATCAAAGAGGACGAGGACGATAAAGCCAGGAACCAGCGATACCGCATCTTGCGCTTCTACGACGAGATGTGTGAACACAGGCGTCACTCGGAAAGCCACTTCGAAGACATTCTGGACGATATAGACGATTATGAGGAATACTGCAACCGGCATCCTGATTTCCGAAACAGCCGGGGCCATATCGCCATGAAGAACATCCAGGCGACGTATGACAAGCTGAAAGCGAATGACGGGTTTCTGACCCATGAAAAGGATAAGGAGGAATGAGTATGTTGAGCAACCGTGTATATGATACTTTGAAATGGATCGTGATGATCGCTATTCCCGCCCTGACCACCGCTTATGTGGGACTGGCTGCGATCTGGAACTGGCCTTGCCCGGATGCCATTGCCAAGACCAGCGCGATCGTGTGTACCCTGCTGGGTGCGCTGCTGGGTATCAGCACGGCGCAGTACAACAAGCAGGAACCGCCCAATACGTGATTTACTAATAACGTACTAATAACAAGTGGCGTTTCAAAAACGTCAAAACCCCTGTATTTACAGGGGTTTTAACTATCACCCTACTCCCCTGCTAAGGGAGTAGGGTGCGATAAGTGCCGCGAGGGTTCAAATCCCTCCTTCTCCGCCAAAACCCTTGAAAACACGGCGTTTTCGAGGGTTTTTCTTTTTTGTGTGCAGCTTTGAAAAGTGGCATAAAATGTCGTAAAATTGAGTGCTACTAATAACATTACTAATAACAAATTATTCGCGCCTTATTGTGTCTGCCGCTGTCAATATATCGGCCTCATTCGGGTGGGCGTAGCGGTCAAGCATCTTGGTTGTGGACCAGCGCATCATGCGGCGAATGGTCTGCGGGGCTATGTTCTCGGTGATGGCAAGGCGGGTGGCGGTGGTATGTCGGCAACAGTACGGTTCCAGGCGGCGGCATCCTGCGGCTTCAAGGGCGGCGTAATAGTCGGAATACCATTTGTTTTCATTGCGAGGCCAGAGATAGCCCGATGGTTGAGCATTGGCGATCAAGTCCTCCACGACGGGGAGGATGTCGTTTGGCAGGAACACGGGACTTTCCTTGCGCACTTTGGTTTTCATGCCGATGCCTGTTATCTTGCGGTTGTCAAGGTCGATGTTCTCCACCTTCAAGCGCTGCATTTCACCCGGCATCATGCCCGTATAGATCATCAACAGTGGGATGGCGGCACGGATGTCTCCTGATTCGTACAGCCGCCATAGTTTAAGCTGTTCGGTATCTCCGAACACCTGCCTTTCCTTTTCTTCCAACTTCGGCAGGACGATGTAGGACGGGAGATCTTTGTTGCACCAACCGTCTGCCCCGGCGAGTGCGAACAGGCGGGTGAGGACGGTCTTACAGTCCCGAACAGTATAGTAAGTGTTGGCAATTCGTGACACGCTGTCACGAATTTCAGCGACGGTGAGTTGGTCAATAGGGCGGTAGTGGATAGTGGACAGCTTCTTCCATGCGCCGCTGTAGGCTGTCTGCTTGGACTTGGATAGCTGTTGGAACTCCCCGTCATGGTAGGTAGTCCAATAGTCGATCAGCTTGGGAGCCTTGGCCTTTGGCTTTTCCTGTTTGAGCATGGGTATGTAGTCCAGAGCATCCTTCTTTCGGAGAAACCCGCCTTTGGTACGATATATGGGGATGGCGTGACCGTCCTCCGCGACCTTCCAGCCAACGACCACACGGCTGGTCCAGGTGCG
>JAEIGA010002315.1_pt1 | contig 30455 bp, 49 predicted proteins | sample 9270691 | NCBI WGS metagenome assembly JAEIGA01 (sample SAMN17057246, study PRJNA624740) | gut metagenome | biome: biome; isolation source: fecal sample | host: Bos grunniens | place: China: Xizang | collected 2019
AGCGCCGATTTACACACAAGGAGTTTTTGATGGCCCAGTCCAGACTGGAAAAACTGAAAGTGCTTGAGGAGCAGCTGCGGAACGGACTGGCGGAATGTGAGACGGACAAACTCGCTCCGTTAGCCAGACAATACAGAGAGACACTGAGAGAGATCGAAGAGATTGAGGAATTGGAGGAGGACAATGACGAAATCGCAGAGATCCTGTCAGAGCGGAAAACTGCTGGGAAAGCAGGACCCGTCCGTTAGAGTCGCGCCGGAGTACCAGCAGAGCGATGGAATGGACGCAGCCAAGATTCTAAGGTCTGGCGGTCTCATCCTGGACCCGTGGCAAGCCGATGCGCTGTGCGACTGGATGGCGATGTCACCGGCAGAGAGATGGGTCTGCCGTACTTGCGGCGGAAGCGTGGCGAGGCAGAACGGGAAGTCCGGACTCGTTGAGGGTCGGGCAGAAGCCGGGATGCTGATGTACAACGAACAGGTGCTGTACACGGCGCATTTGCAGAAGACGTCGACAGAGACGTTTGAAGAGATGGCGTCGTTTTTTGATACGCCGAAACTGCGAAAGCATATCAAAGACATCAAGACCGCTCTGGGACGGGAACAGATAATCTTGAGGAACGGAGCAAGGGCCAAGTTTCTGGCGCGAACGAGGAACGGAGGACGCGGACAGCATGGTGACTTGCTCATATTCGATGAAGCCCAGGAACTGGACGAGAACCAGCAGGCATCGTTCCTACCGGCGATATCAGCAAGTCTGAACCCACAGACGATATACGTCGGGACGCCGCCAGACCCGGAAGCAGCCGGAACGGTGTTCAGAGGCATCCGGGATAAGGCCATCGCCGGGGAGACATCAGCCACGTCATGGTTTGAGTTCTCTGTGCCGGAGATCGGGGACGTGACCGACCGGAAGCGGTGGGCTGAAACAAACCCGGCTCTGGGCCGGAGAATACTGGAATCCACCATCGAGGGCGAGTGCGAGCAAATGGATCCAGATATGTTCGCGCGGGAAAGACTTGGGTGGTGGACGCCGATAGTGGTACACAAGTTAGATTATGCCATCCCGGAAAAGGTCTGGGATGCTTGCATGTCAACAGACCCGAAGCCAGAGGGTAAGACAGCTTACGGCGTCAAGTTCTCCGGGGACGCTTCGGAAGTCTGTCTGTGTGGTGCGGTCATTCCTAAGGATGGCCCGGCACGGATATCGCTGATAGAACGGAGACCGACAGGACACGGTCTTCAGTGGCTCGCGGACTGGCTCAATGCCAGAACAGACCGCGCGGCCTGTGTTGTTATAGATGGGAGGAACGGTGTTGATGTCCTTGTGGACAAAATCGCGCCGTACTGGAAAGCGAAAGGGTCGGTAATTTGTCCGGGCGTCAAGGATATGATCGCTTCGGTCGGACTGCTGACGGATTCGCTCAATGACAGGACGGTGACATGGTTCAAAGGGCAGGCTGCGCTCCGGGAGAGTGCGGTCACAAGCACACGACGTAAACTGGGCGGCGGCTGGGCGTTCGGTGGAGACAACTCCATCCCGATCGAGGCTGCTGCGCTTGCATTGTGGGGCGCGAGAACAACGAAACGAGACCCCGCGAAAAGGATGAGGATTGGTTAACATGGAATTATCGACTTACATTCCGAGACGGATTGACGGACTGAGCGATGACGCGCAGGCGAAGTTTAAGAACCTGCTCGACGTGTTCGACAAACACGCATCTGCCAACAGAACAAAGGAACGGTACTATGAGGGGCGCATCACTCTGGGTGAGGTCAATCTGGGCATCGCGCTTCCGGATGGGATGCAAGGTCTGGAGATCGGGTGCGCTTGGGGAGCCAAGACAGTCGATGTACTGGCATCGCGGTCAATGTTTGACGGGTACGTCTCCGAGGATGGAACGGATGTCGCGGAACTGGCCCAGATCGTGCGGGACAACAACTTGATAGCGGAATATCCGAAGACCTGCCGGGACGAACTGAAACTCGGCGCATCGTTTGCGACGCTGTCGGCAGATGATGACATCGGCGTCAAGGTCAAGTTCCATTCAGAGAACACGGCGGCGGCTGTATGGGATGGCGAGAAAAGCCGGATCGCATACGGCATGGCAATCGTGGCGACGGAACAGGATGCGAATAAGCAGTACAGGCCATCGGTCATCAATCTGCACACCGATACGGATATATGGGTGCTTCGCAAAGTGACGGATTCAAAGTGGACCGCTACGGCGTACCCGCATATCATGGGTGAACCGTTAATGGTGCCTTTGATTTATAACCCGACATCAGCAAAGCCGTTCGGACAGTCCCGCATAAAAGAACCGATTCGGCGGTTAATTCAAGGATACGTCCGGACAGTAGCAAACGCGACCATCGGTCTGGAGTTCTCGACTGCTCCGCAGAAATATCTGCTCGGAGTGACCGACGAACAGTTTGATGCTGTGGTAAATCAGAAGTTCAAGCAGTACGTCGGGTCTCTGATAGCATCGACCACGAATCCGGAGACCGGCGAAAAGCCATCGTTCGGACAGCTTCAGCAGGGCAACATCTCGCCGCACGTCAGTATGCTCCGGATGCTCGCGACGCAGTTCAGTGCCGCCACCGGCTTGACTGTCACGGACACGGGCGTGGTCAATGACGCAAATCCGACGAGTTCGGATGCGATTCTGGCGCAGTCCCAGACGCTGATTCTTCTGGCAGAACAACTAAACGCCGGGAACAGCGAAGCGCTCCGCAAGATCGGCATGATGGCGATTGCTATCAAGAACGGGACGACGCTGGATGAACTCACCGACGAACAGAAGAACATCACAGCGCACTTCAAGAACCCGGCGATGCCATCGGTGGCGGCTACAGCCGATGCAGCCGTGAAGATCGCCGGCGCACGTCCGGGATTCAGCGAGACCGACACGTTCCTGCGGATGATTGGATTCAGCCAGGCGGACATTCGTCTTATCAAGGCAGAAGAACAGAGGTCGCGAGGGCTTGCGGTTCTGGGGGACCTTGAAATCGAGTAATACATGAATATAAGCAGACGCACTTGGAACAATTACATAGGTGTGCTCCGGAGACTGGACAACAAAGCGGCGGAAGACATGATACGTTATCAGAAATCCGTCTACGATGATGTCCAGAATGGCTTGTACTCCGTCAGCGACGGCAATAAGAGAATCGTCGACTATGCGTATGGCGTCGCCACCAAGTACGGAGAAGCTGCGGGCGCAGCTGCGTGCGAGATGTACGATGCTGTCGCGGTTCTCCAAGGCGCGAACGTCCCGCCGGCGATACCGGCGAAAACTGCGACCTATGGCGAAACAGCCAAAGCGGTCTATGGGACCATAAACCAGAACCCGGAGGTAATGCCGTCAGCGGTCGGCAGGCTGGTAAAGCAAGCAGGTGTAGACACCACTGTTCAGAACGCAATCCGTGATGGTGCTCAATGGGCGTGGGTCCCGAACGGGGACACCTGTGCGTTCTGCATCACACTGGCGTCACAGGGATGGATGCCGGCATCACAGGACCAGTTAAACGGCGACCATGCCGAGCATATCCACGCGAACTGCGACTGTACTTTCGCTATCCGGTTCGATGGTGAAAGTGGCGTCTCCGGTTACGACCCGGACAAATACCTGAAAATGTACAGGGACGCAGACCCAGACGGGAACAGCCAAGCCAAGATAAACGCACTCCGCCGACAGTTCTACGAGGAGAACAAGGACGAAATCAACGCCCAGAAGCGGAGCGCATACGAAAAGCGTAAGGAGCGCGAAAGTTCGGCAGCGGAGGAACTTGATGCATGAGATTTCTGATACACGCATGTCCAAAACGTGAATGGTACGTCAATGGCTACATCATCCCGGAGATGGTCAGACAAGGCATCGCCCCGGATGACATAGAAGTCTGGATGGACCGGAACGGCGACGGAAACCTCCGAAGCTGTGTTAAGAGTTTTGCGTCCAGAGCGGGCATCGAGGGCGGAACATGGCATCTACAGGACGACGTTGCTCTGGCGGGCGACTTCGCAGAGAAGACCAGACAGCATGATGACGGGATCGTCTGCGGGTTCGGTCGGAGACAGTGGCAACAGATCGGACCGATGAGCGGAAACGTCCCGGCGGTCTTCATGTGGAACAGTTTCCCGTGCATCCGCATCCCGAACGACATCGCTGCGGAGTTTTCCGAATGGGTCACTACTGACGCGGCATACAGGGACACCTACCGCGAAGCTATAGAGCACAATAAAGCAGACGACACGCTGTGGTTCGACTTTATGACCGAAAAGCACCTTGATATGTATGTGACCAATCTGGATCCAAACATAGTCGAGCACATTGACGACCTGATCGGCGGGTCAGTGCTCCACAAGCGTGACGGTCTGGTCCGGTCATCGTGGTGGCGGGACACGGAAGCGGTCGAGAGGGCAGAAGCCCGGATACAAGAATTGCAAAAGTTAGCACCTTAACGGGTGCTTTTTTATTGGCAACGCGTGCCATAAACGCGGTCACTCAAGGAGGTTCATAAGTTATGGCTGAAACAAACACAGGCACACCGGCACCGGATACGCAGCCGGAAAAGACGTTCACCCAGGACGAAGTCAATAAGATCGTCGGAGACAGGCTCGTGAGGGAACGCGAAAAATTTGCGGACTATGAAGCTATCAAAGAAAAAGCGGCAAAGTTCGACGAGATGGAAGAAGCCCAGAAGACCGAACTGGAAAAGGCACAGGAACGTGCCAACAAACTCCAGTCGGAACTCGATGGAATGAAAGCCGCCGAACAGATCCGGAACATCCGCGACGAGGTAGCGCAGACAACAGGAGTGCCATCCAATCTGCTGACCGCCGACACAAAGGAGGGCTGCGAGGAACAGGCCAAGGCAATCAAGGCTTATACCGAGAGCAACAGACCCAGCTATCCGTCGGTAAGGGACAGCGGAGAAGCAACAACAAGCACAAAAGGCACAACCAAGGAACAGTTTGAAGACTGGGTAAACAGCCTTGGTTAGAGAAAAGGAGTAAAAATCATGGCAACTGGAACAGCAACCAACAGAACAAACATCACTCTGCCGGCTGACGTATCAAACGAGATTCTTCAGAAGACACAGGAAGCGTCTGCAATCATGTCTCTGGCAAGACAGATCGAACTGCCGGGCAGAGGAACATCCATCAACGTAATCACAGGCGATCCGGAAGCGGCGTGGGTCGGTGAGACCGCAGCGAAGCCGGTTTCTAACCCTGGCGTCGCTACAAAGGTGATGAGCGCATACAAACTGGCAGTCATCGTTCCGTTCTCCAAGGAGTTCAGACGTGACGTACCGGCCCTGTACGATGCGCTCGTTCAGAGACTGCCCAACGCTCTGGGCAACAAGTTCGACGCGACTGTCTTCACCAGCACCGCTCCGGGAAGCAACTTCGATGTACTGAGCGGATGTACTGCACAGGCTATCGGAACCAACACCTACGCGGGTCTGGTAGCAGCTGAGGCTGACATCGCTGCTCACGGCGGTGACATGAACGGTATCGCTCTGTCTCCGGTAGGCAAGGGCGTACTGCTCGCAGCGACTGACGACAACAAGCGTCCGCTGTTCATCAACACAGTGGCAGAGGGAGCCATCCCGTACGTTCTTGGTGCTCCGGTCAGAATCAGCAAGGGCGCGTACAAGGCTGGTGCGGCTACCACAGGAACAACCCCGGCAGTACCGAACATTGTCGGCGCGGCCGGTGACTGGACACAGGCTATGTACGGAACAGTCAATGGTGTCGAGATTTCGTTCACCGAAGACGCGACCATCGTGGATGCTAACAGCAACCCGATCTACCTCTTCCAGCAGAACATGTTCGCAGTAAGAGCAGAGATCGAAGTCGGATTCCGTGCCGACACTGACTGCTTCAACCTGCTGACAACCGCTGTCGCATAAGTGGTAAAGATGGTCAATACGCGGTTCGGAATTGACTTCTGGGTCACGGAAGACCGGGTAGACGAATATCTGGCGGCGGGCCACAAACTCGCCGCTGATGTTTCTCCCGAACCAGAAAAGAAGAAAACGACCGCGAAGAAAACAACAACGAAGAAAACCAAAAAGTAATCGTAGGAGGCCAAGTGATGGCATACGCAACTATATCAGATATTCAGAACAGAATACCCCGCACGTTATCCAGTGAGGAAGCGTCCCTGTGTGATGCACTGATCGAAGACGCTGCGGTGCTGATCGATTCGGTCAAGGCAGACGCAGACGCCGACATCAAGCGTGTCGTGACCTGTCGCATGGTGGTCAGAGCACTGGGCGACGGACAGGACGCCGGCATCCCGCTCGGAGCGTCGCAAGGTAGCGTGTCCGCGCTTGGCTACTCGCAGAGCTGGACCCTTGGAAGCGGTGGCGGTGCCGGTGAACTCTACATCGGCAAGACCGAAAAGAAACTGCTCGGAGCGAGCAACGCAATCGGCTCACGCAGTCCGGTCGAGGATCTTGTCCCGGAGGTGGTGGAGTGATGCGTGGCATAACAGTAACCCTGTGGCAGAAGACCCAGACGGGCGTCAACGGATTCAATGAGCCGGTCTACGCTGAGAGACCGATACAGGTTCATGACGTTCTGGTGTCCCCATCGACCACACAGGAGATTCTTGACACTGTCAATCTGTACGGGAGGAAAGCCGTGTACACGCTTGGTCTGCCGAAACGCGACGCCCACGAGTGGGAGAACTGCAAGGTGACATTCTTCGGAGAGGACTGGCGTGTATTCGGCATCCCGACAGAGGGAATCGACAGTCTGGTCCCGACGAAGTGGAACAAAAAGGTCATGGTGGAGAGATATGAGTAGTGGCTTCAAATTCAAACTGAATCGTAAAGGCGTCTCGGAACTGATGAAAAGCGACGAGATGAAAGCCATTCTGGACGACCTTGGAAGTGCGAAAGCAAGACAGGCCGGTCAGGGGTACGATTCCGAAGTGCATGACTTCAAGAAGCGTGCTGTCGCTCACATCTTCCCGACGGACTACGAGAGCGCAAAGGACAACTACGACAACAACACACTGGTTAAGGTGGTGAGCGGATGATGATTGAGGAAACCATACTTGAATATCTGGAAAGCAGACTGGACGCACCGTGCTATCTGATGCGCCCGGAGAACGTCCCGAACAGTTTCGTCCTGATCGAGAAGACGGGCGGATCCAGAACCAACAAGGTGGACCATGCGACATTCGCACTCCAGTCCTACGGCGCGACCCTGTACGATGCGGCGGCTCTGAACCGGTCCGTCATCAGTGCAGCGGAAGACCTTGTGACGCTTCCGAGCATCGCCAGTTCACGATTACAGACAGACTACAACTTCACGAACATCGCTGACAAGCACCCACGCTATCAGGCGATATTTGAAATAACTTATTACGAACAGGAGGTATAGGCATGGCAAATGTTGCAACCAACGTAACTGCCGGAAAACCTGCGGTAGCCGGAGCGGTATACAGAGCGGTGCTGTCATCAAGTCTCACAATTCCGACTGACGCCACAACAGCCCTGTCTTCGGACTTCAAGGCACTCGGATACGTTTCCGAGGATGGCCTGACCAACAGCAACAGCCCGGACACCGACATCATCAAGGCATGGGGCGGGGATCCTGTCCTGCCGATCCAGAGCGGTAAAGAAGACACATTCCAGATGACACTGATCGAAGTGCTGAACGCGGATGTGCTCAAGGCTGTATATGGAACGGCAAACGTCACGGGAACCATCGACAGCGGCATCACGGTCAAAGCTAATTCAGCCGAAGCCGAAGAAGCGTGCTGGGTCATCGAGATGGTTCTGCGTGGTGGCGTTCTTAAGAGAATCGTCATCCCGGATGGCAAAGTCACCGAGATCGGGGACATCGAGTACACCGATGAGGATGCGGTCGGCTACGAGATCACCGTCAGCGCATCTCCGGACAGCGCGGGCCAGACTCACTACGAGTACATCAAGAAGCCGGCGGCAACAACGACCTAACTATATTGAAACGGGGAGGACAATGACATGAAAGAGGTTAAGCTGTCTAACGGATTTACCGTTAAGGTGGAAGAAAGCGCGTTCGATAACATCGAACTGTTGGACGCATTGGAAGAAGCGAGAGAGGAAGACCCGCTGGCATTCAGCAAGGCCATGAGAATTATTCTCGGCAAGGAACAGAGGGACGCACTCTACAAGCAGATGAAAGCATCCAGTGGCAATGCGGTAATCACCACCGACGAGATCGGGGACGTATTCACAGAAATCGTTGAGGGTCTCGGAGATACAGCAAAAAACTGATAGCCCTTGCCGGCATGATACATGACGACGAGAACGCACTTATCTGCGACCTTGCCGAAGTGTATCACATATATGACTACAGGTCGCTTCCGGTTCGTCTGGTGGCGACCTTGGCTGCCGGTTTAGGGCCAAACTCAAGAGTATACCAGAAGATGGCGGGGCAGACCGTCCCGACAGACACACTACTGCTTGCGATGCTCGTTGACGATGTCAGAGCGATGGTATACGGAACTAAAGGCAAGCACGTTCCGGAGCGAATCGCACCCAAACTGATGGCGGGGGCCGTTCCGGAGCGAAAAGAACGACTATTCAAGACCGGCGCGGACTTTGATAAGGCTCGCGCTGCTTTATTAGGAGAATTAACAGATGGCAACTGATCTCGGTAAAGCATATGTACAGATAGTACCGTCTGCGGAGGGAATCTCCGGGAAGATATCGAACGCACTCGCTCCTGGGGCGGAGGCTGCCGGCGACCAAGCCGGTCTGACCGTGTCCAAGAGCATGGGGAGCAAGATCAGCGCGATGGGCGGGAAGTTCATCAAAGCCGGTGCGATTGCGACAGGCATCTCAGTGCCAATCATTAAGGGATTCCAAGATGCTCTGAGCGCATACGAAACACAGGCGACCGCTGAAAGCAAACTGACGGAAATCTACAAAACAAGGATGGGCGTCAGCGACAAGGCCGCCAAAAGCACGATGAACCTTGCGTCCAAGCTACAGCAGCAGGGCATTATCGGTGACGAGGTAGCCATCTCCGGAGCGCAACAGCTTGCGACGTTCGCCAAATACCCGGACACGATAAACACGTTGCTCCCGTCTATGGAAAACTTGCTTGCACAGCAAAAGGGCGTCAATGCGACCACAGACGATGCGGTCAATATCGGCAACCTCATGGGCAAGGTTATGCAGGGCCAGACCGGAGCACTGAAGCGTGTCGGTATCTCGTTCACTGATGCACAGGAGCAAGTTCTGAAGTATGGCACCGAACAGGAACGTGCTGCGATGCTTGCGGAAGTCATCAACAGCAACGTCGGCAACATGAACGAGACACTGGCGAACACTCCGAGCGGTCAGATCCAGCAGATGAAGAACACACTCGGAGACATGAAAGAGGAAATCGGTGCGGCACTCGCTCCGACAGTGGCGAAACTGGCCCAGTACGTTTCCGATAAAGTTCTGCCGGTGGTCGAGAAAATCATCAAGTTCATCCAAGACCATCCCATCATCGGCAAGATCGCTGTGGCGGTCGCCGGTCTGCTTGCGGTAGGTGGTCCGCTTCTGATGATGCTCGGTGGGATCATGACGGTTCTGCCAATCATCGGTGGTGCGTTCACGGCTCTGGCGGGTCCGGTCGGTATCGTTATCGGTATCATCGCGGGGCTTGTTGTGGTCGGCGTGACATTATACAAGAACTGGGACAAAATCAAAGCGGTGGCGTCCAAGGTCAAGGATGCAGTCATCAAGGCGTTCACCAAACTCAAGGACACACTGGCGGGCGTATTCAAGGCGCTTGGCACGATGCTCACAGCGCCGTTCAAAAAGGCATGGGAGTTCATCAAGGGCATCGTCAAGAAAATCAAGGACGTGTTCAAGTTCAAGGTCAGTCTGCCGAAAATCAAACTGCCACACTTCAAGGTGGACCCGCCCGGATGGAAGTTATCTGACCTGCTCAAAGGCTCCATCCCGTCCCTTGGCATCGACTGGTACGCTAAAGGCGGTATCGTTGACCGTCCGACCGTACTCGGTGCCGGTGACGTAAGAGGCGGCGAGGGTATCGTCCCGCTGAATCCGTTCTGGGCGAAACTGGACCAGATGGCAGACAGTATCGTGTCCGGTGTGGCTACCGTGGCAGCTGCGGGCGGTGGCGGTGGAGATATCACCATTCCGATTTACTTGTATCCGAACGGTCCGAAAATGGGCGAGGAAACCGTCAAAATGTACGACCGTTACAAGAAGCGTCTCGGATGATAACAAGGAGCAACCAACATGGCATTAACTGCACAGGATTACATAACAATCAACGGCAACCAGATACTGCGACCGCCGGCATGGGCACCGCAGATTGAGGACATCTATGCAGGCGAGTACACGACCTGTACCGGCAAGACGGTCGGGGACGTGGTCGGATGGAAGTATTCGGATGCTACTCTGACATGGGACGCACTTCCGCAGTCGTCGGTGGATGTTCTGGTGGCGATGTCCGGAGAGAACTCGCTGACATTCGTGTCGCCATCCGGGACGACTACCACTGAGACCGTCATCCGGGATTCTGCGGTGCAGTTACAGAACCGGAACACCATCAGAGGTGAAGTCTGGTGGAAGAACGTGAGCGTGGCGATTCGGTTCGTCAACGCACACAATTAAAGGGGAGGGGCATCATGGGAATCAACTTACTGTCATACCCCTACCACGACACCACCAAGACATACCGGGGCATCACTTACACCGACAACTTCAATGGCAGTATCACACTGAACGGCACGACAGCCGGGTCTATATCGGGATTCGATTTGAAGTACGGTAGCGACGCTCTGGTTCTGCCACAGGGAACGTACATCATCCGTGGGACCGGGAGCGATACGGTCAAGTTCCGGGTGCGGTACTATGATGTGAACGATGACCTTTTGGGGTTTTTTGAGACGACCACGACCCGGACGTTCATCATGGACGAGACTGACCACAGCATCCGGGTGGACATCCGTGTTCCGAACCGGACGACGGTCGACAACGTCACCGTCTACCCCCAGATAGAAGCGGGAACCGAACTGTCCCCATGGACACCATACAGACCGCCGACCACCATCGACGCAGAAAACGCCAAGCAGATACGCCAGACGATGGATGTCATCATCCAGGTAACACCGGAACAGGGCGACCCGATAGTCATCAATAACGATAACTTGATATCATGCACCGTGTCGCTACGGTCGGATTTGTCCATCATTGAGCCGACGTTGCCGGAATCGGAGATAAACATCGAGGCGTATTTTGACGACGACATATCGGACACGCTTGCATCCATCCCGGACGAAACGCCGGTCACGTATCAGGCGGGGTATCCGGGAGATATGTCGCCGGTGCGTAACTTTTATTTGGCGGAGCAGATAACGTGGCGGGATAACGTGATGAGTATTCATGCGGTGGATGCGGTGCATAAACTGGATGAAGCGATTCCATTCGACATGATTATAAGCACAGTGGACGCACCGCCATACAGGACTATCGCATATTTGCTCGACAGGCAAGGCGTCACGTTCGATTATGAGGAACTGACACGAACCATCACAGACCAGGGCGACATAATCATAAAGCAGAGCGAGTGTCGTGACATTATAGCGTCATTGATGTGGCTCATGTCGCCAAACAAAATCACCTATGATGGTGTGACGACCGACGTTATTTTCAGATATGTCGATGCGGGCATCCCGAACCTGTACTGGAAAGCCGGCGAATCACAGTGGGACATATTCGAGGACGACTGCGGAAGCGTTCAAAGGAAAACAGACCGCAAGATTGCAAAAATCATATGTGATTGGCAAAACCTTGAGTTCTCTACAGGAACGAACCTTGTGGTCGGAAAATTCGACTGGTACAAGGACACCGGAGCATATCTGTCGATAGACGAACAGGTGGATTCGTTTGAGGTCGCTCTGGCAGACGGTGTCGGTGGATATTCGTCCGACACAGGACACTGGCCCATCATCCCGTCGAACCTACAGGGGACGAGAACCGAAGCGAATAACGTAAGCATCTACTGGGGCAGTATTTATACCGGAGCCAGTAAGCTGTTTGGACCAGACTTACCACAGGCAGAAATGGTTGGCTCACAGCGTTCATACTATACGCAGTTCATTCCATGGGATTGCACCTATGCGTCTGGAGCCGGATGGGGCAACTATAACTCACAGCTGAAAATGTGGAACAGAATCGTCACGGCGGGAGACATCTCGACCGATGCGGATTCAATCACATTCGACCTGTATGGATTCAAGTATGTCCCGATTGCGACGAAGACCGAATTGACCGGAACAGGGACAGGCGACACAATCAATTTGACTTTAGACAAGATCCTCGGCTCTGCATACGCCCCGTCAAGTGCGGGATACAGTTTCCCGGACGGAGTATTACAGAAACGCATGGAGAACATATCCAACATCACCGGCTCATTCGTCTGGAAAGGCGACCCCCGTATGCAACCGAGGGACGTGGTAACGTTCCACAGACTGGACGGGACGACGGAAGACATAACTATCGAAAACATAACTATCACGCACGAAAAAGGCGGTACGTCCGCAGAAATCACTTATAGATGTGGCATTTGTTAAGGAGGGCCAGACATGGCACAGAATATTGATGTAAGCATCATACCACAGAGTTATCTGCCCGAAATCAAGGTATCCGAGAACGACGATTCGCTCCGGGTCATCCGGGTCAGCATCATCGACGAGAACGGCGAAGCGTATACGATTCCATCCGGGGTCACCGCTACATTCGCCGGGACAAAGCCGTCTGGTCTGGGATTCACTGTTCCTTGTACCATTGACGGGAGTGCGGTCCAGTTCGTCATGGAAGACACCGTCTGCAACGAGGTGGGACGGTTCCCGGCTGAAATCCGGCTGATAAACGGTGAGGCCCGAATCGGAACCTGTAACGTCCTTATGAGTGTCGAACCGAACCCCCACCCGGACGACACCACCGACGGGGACCGGGAGCCACTCGTCAACGAAATCACAGCTCTGCTTCAGCAAATCACCGAACAGGCCGAACAGGTCGCAGAGGACGCACAGGCGGTTCAAAACGCGGTCACATTGTGGACGAACATGTCAGCCGAAGCCGAAACACTTCCGGCGGGATCGGAAGCGAGTGCGTCGTATTCGGATGGTGTTTTGTCATTGGGGATTCCGGCAGGACCCGAGGGCACTCCGGGACAGGACGGACAGGACGGCGTCGGTATCGCAAGTGTCGCGCTTAATTCGGATTATACACTGACAATAACACTGACCGATGGCACCACCTACACAACCACATCCATCAGAGGCGAACAGGGCGAAACAGGACTTACCCCGGACTTCACGATTGGTACTGTTACCACGTTAGAACCCGGCTCACAGGCAACGGCTACCATCACAGGAACGGACGAAGAACCGGTCTTGAATCTTGGCATCCCCAAAGGCGACCCGGGCGACGTATCATCCACCGGCTACTACCCCGACTTATATGCCGGCGGTCTGGTAACGGATAAGGGCGAAACGGATGTAAGCCCGTACACGTTCCGGGCATCAAAGGCACTCGGATACAGGGAGAAGCTGAACAGCATTGTCGGTGCGACGGTGGGGTGGAATCAGCTTGCCGATGCAAACCAAGGCTCATACACCCACAATGGTGTCACATATCAAGCAACAAACGGAGTGTATACCGTCAGTGGAACAGCAACAGCATCGAGTTATGACAGCATCACATCGGCAACACAGCCGAATCACGTTTACTACATCAGCATATCTGGCAATACCGATGTGTATATCTGGATGCTCGGATATGGTGCAAAGAAGACCAATACAGAGAGGCTAATAAAGGAAAACTCCACAAACAATATCGGCTTGAATGTAGCAAGCGGAACCACGGTCAGCAACGCAAAAGTCACTCCTCAAGTCATTGACTTAACCCAAGCCTTTGGAACCCCCATCGCAGACCGAGCCTACACCCTCGAGCAATCCACCCCCGGCTCCGGCATCGCATGGCTACGCAGTTACGGATTCTTGACCGAAGACTACTACGAATACACACAGCCGACACTGGAGAGCGTGAGGGTGAGTGGGCATGAGACGGTGGGGTTCAATCAGTGGGATGAGGAGTGGGAAGTCGGTACGATTTCTACCACGACAGGAGCAAGCGAATCGGCAACAAACAGGATTCGTTCAAAGAATTATATCCCTGTTATACCGAATGAAACGTACTCGCTCACAGGAGTCGATAATGGTCGACTTGTGGTCTACGATGGAGATAAGAATTTTGTCCAGTACATTGACATATTCAACTTACGACCATCCCTGTTATTCACTGTTCCAAGCGGTGGTGCATATATCAGATTTTCGCCAGTAGGAACATACGGCACGGTTTATAACAACGACATCTGCATCAACATCAGCGACGCATCCAGAAACGGACAGTACGAACCCTACACCAAGCACACCTACCCCCTCGACCCCTCTGTAACGCTACGGGGGGTGCTGAAACTGGACGCTAATAATGAGATATATGCGGATGGGGATGTGTATGAGAGTGATGGGGGAGTTAGTAGGCGGTATGCGATTGTTGACCTTGGAAGTTTGGTATGGAGTCCGGGCGGTACAAGTGATGCAAATGCCAAAAGAATGTTCGCAGATATACCAAATGCAAAAGCGTCAGCATCAGCGAGTAGTGTTCCGAACATCTTCTGCGTTAGATATTCTGCCACTACCCCGAACGCAACCTACACGAAAACGGACGGCATAACATTAGAAACGGTCGGTAGCAGAGTGCTTGTATATGACAGCAACTACAATACAGCATCAGACGTTGCGTCATTCAAAGCATCTCTGGACGGTGTCTATCTGGTCTACGAACTCGCCACCCCCACCACCGAATCAGCCGACCCCTACACCCAAATCCAGTTCTGCGACCCAGACGGAACGGAAGCGTTCACGGACTACGGCGTGGCAAGCGGTGACAGGGACGTGGCGATTCCGGCGGGGCATAGTACGTTCTATCCCGAAGACCTCAAGGGCAAGTTAGAAGACATCCCCGGCATCCCAGAAGCACCGGCATCCAATGGGACGTACACGTTAAAGGCGGTGCGGTCTAATAGCGGTGTGACTTATTCGTGGGTGACAGAATAATGACAAAACGTGAAGCCATACTGACAGTGATTCTGTTCGCAGTTTTGCTGTCAGTGGCTTTGATTTCACAAGCTGATGCAAAGGTGCAAGGTGTACCAATCAAGGGCGGTACATACAAGACCATGACAGCATCACAATGGCAACTGCATCGGTACAAGTCGGTGACGTTGCTGAAGCGGTATCCGTTCAAATACGCACCGTGGCGGTCGTATGTTCTGATAGACAAGTACGTGACCGTATCCGCTGACCTAAAACACAACTTGCTCATAATAGACCCACAACTGTACCAGGCCATCAAACCGGAAGCCGACCAGAACAGGGCAACGGCGAAACGGATACTGAAACGGTACAGGGTGCGAGGCAAGGGCAAGACCGCCTATAAGAAAATCAGACGTTACGTCCGCAAGGGCAAGTACATAACCGGCATCAAATCGGCTCAAGGATTCTTTGAGAACCACGGCGGCGACTGTTCGGCTCACGCGAGTGCGGTGTACGTGCTGTGCAAGGTACAGGGGATTCCGGTGCGGTACTGCATCGGGGCGTATGACAATGGGAACGGGTTTGATTGTCACGCATGGAACAGGGTCAAATTGAATGGCACTTGGTACTGGGTCGATGAAACCATGCGACAGCCGATGAGCAAACGGCTGTGGTGGGATTATAAGAAACCGATGGAACAATGGTAGAGGGATAACAACATGAATTTAGGAACAAAACTCAGAACAATACTCATAATAGCAACGTGCCTCAATACGGCACTGATGGCGACCGATGTCACAGGATTCCACAATGCGGTTCTGGATACCATCTACACATGGGCATCCATCATTCTGAACTTCATCATCGTGGCACTGGCGACCTATTTCAATAACGACTATACCCAGATAGCGTCCGAACATACTGGACGGATGCGTCTGGAAAAGGAACAGAACGCCGGCATCATCCATGGTGAGGACTTCACTGACGAACCGGAAGAGGACGAGGAAGAGGACGGCGATGGTCTGGATCCAGACGAAGCCGATGCGGATGACATCGATGACGGTCCGAACGATGCGGACCCGGATGGGGAGGTGCTGTGATGGGTACAGCGAACTTCAAGCAGTACGATTCCAGATGGGGCAAGAAGAACTACAATGGCAGTTCCACCATGTCACAGGCCGGATGCGGTCCGACTGCGGTCGCTGACATTGTGCATAATGTGGACCAGAACACCAATCCGTGGAAAGTCGCAAAGTGGATGAAAGAGCATGGCTACGCTATCCGCAACAACGGAACCGCATGGTCCGGCATCCCGGCTGCACTGAAGCACTTCGGTCTGGTGTCCGTTCTGGAAGTGGAGCACATGGCAGACGTGTTTAGCTTCATCAAAAGAGGATACAAAGCAGTCTTCCTCATGAAAGCAGGGAAGCGGGGCGGGGTAGTCTGGACAACGTCCGGGCACTTCATCGCCGTATCCGCTTATAAGCATGAGGACGGCAAGCACTGGTTCTGGACCAGGGACCCAGGCGGGCGTGGGAACAATGGATGGCACAGTTATGAGGGAACCATGAAGAACCTTATTGCAAAAGTCTGGGTGTGCAAGGTGCCGACCGCAAAGGTACCGACCAAATCCACGCCGAAGAAGTCCGCTTCCGACACCAAGAAGACCAAAGGCCAGAAGATCTGCGACCTTGCCATCAAGTGTTCGTGGAAGTCCGGCACACCAAGAAGCACTTACGGGTATCCGCAGGGCAAACGAAGAAAAGCGTATCGGGAAGCACTGAACAAAGCCTACCCGCATCGGGAGAAGTGGGGAAAGCAGACCAGAGCCGGTGCGTCCTGTGACGTGTTCGTGGGGGCTGTGGTCCGTGCCAGCGGAATTGATAAGAAGTTCCCGCGTGGACGTGACGAGCAACTGCCATACCTCAAGAAGTCCAAGAAGTGGAAGAGCGTGTCCCGTGACCGCAAGAAACTGAAAAAGGGCGACATCATTGAGCAGAAGTACAAGTCCGGCGGTAGTCATATCATGATTTATGTCGGGAACGGCAAAGTCGCCAATGCTCACTATAACGGAAAGACGTACCCTGTACGGGAAAAGTACAGCAAGGTCGTGAAGCCGGCATCCAAGTGCAGTCACTACAAAGTATATCGTGCAGTATAGAGGATTTAGACATCATGGAAACCATCATCATCAATTCGTTCTTATCGGCGTGCGGTGCGGGCATACTGACGCTGCTCGTGCTCGCCATCAAGTGGTTCGTGAAGAAAATCAGAGCGGATGACCTGACCATCAAGGCACTGACGCACGATGCGTACTACAGGAATTGCCATTCGCTCATCCATAAGGAGACCATCACCGAGGACGAATCAGACAATCACAACTACATGTGGCAGGCGTACAAGGCCCAGAAGCTGAACGGCACCGGCAAGAGACTGCATGAGCAGATAGTCCAGAAACCGGTCGTGCCGAACAACGATTAAGGTAAGCCCCTACATGGGGAGCATTGTCCTCCTTTCATTATAGGAAACCCCACTCAGATTTCGGTCTGGGTGGGGGCTTTTTTATTGGTGCCATCTTGAAATTTTGCGTGGCAGATTTTGCGTAAATATCACAAGGTATAGTTTATTGACACGCCAAAATAAAATCGCTCATATCGGCGTTTAGGACTTCCATGTTCTGGTAATCCTCAGGTATCATACTCAAATATCATCAATGCCTTGTATCGGCTGCTCTGTTCGAATAATTCTCCATTCAGAACAGTTTTGTAATTACCACCGAACACATCGACACGCATCGACAGGCCCGGAAGCATGGATATCTCCAGAAGATGGTGGTGTTCGTCCTGAGGAACGTATCCGATAAAGACGCCGTTCGCCAGAACCTTGAGTGCGCCCGGATCGACTTCATTGTCTGGCTCATGGTATATCTCAAGGGAGCACCGTTCACGTTTATATTCGTACACGGTGTAGTTCAGTTTGTTCCGGGCGAAGTCGATGATGGTTTCATCCGGAGCATAATAGAACCGGTTCTTGTGGGTCAGGACGGATGCGAGGTCTTTTTGGTGGTATGCGGGTCCTGCGACGGGGATGGTGATTTCTTTCTTCATATTTTTCTCCAGTTCACAAAATTAGGGTCTTGCAAATGTTTCCAGTTTGATTATAATAAAAGAAGAGGCACGGTTCAAGTGCTTCGGGGAGGTGTCCCCAGATATTGGTTATGAATACGGTGTCAGTGTCAGTTTCCTACCAACTGTTCCTAAATGTAACAATTCCCAAAATTATGATTCTGGTGAAGAGTTACAAAAGCGGAATAGTTCAAAAGAGATTAAACTGACACCACCAGACGAAAGGTGGTGTTTTTTAATGGCTATGAAGAAAGTCAGACCTGTCGAGGGAAGAACCCTCACCGAGTTCGCAGACGCTTACGAGGAAGCCCAGAGCGAACTGTCCAGAGCGAAGATCCTTGAAGAAAAGGAAGTCGCTCCACTCCAAATGCTTATCTACTACGAAGACCCGGAGACGATCGAGGACGCACCGGAAGCAGACTACCAGATCCAGTTCGACAGCGAGGGCAAGTTCATCACGGTCAGCATTCTGGTCGGTGACTATGAGGACCGGTACTGCTGCGAGTGCGAGAATCTGGAGTGGAACAGAGGATGTCCGTACCGCTCCGGTCACGTCAAGCCGATGGACACAGCGTGTCCGATGTTCAATGTAATTATCGCGAGGGGGTGAACGCAATGATGAAGAGATCCGAGAGAGTAAACAGCAGAAAATGGAGATTCGTCCACAGAGCGACAGAAACCCTGTTCGGTGGCGGAATCATGTTCCTTATAGCACTGGTTCTGTTCGTGGAAGCGAACAGCATCTATAACTAACAAGGAAAGGAGGGTAGTTTCAGAACAAGTTATAACTGTGGTTTATCTTCGTGCTTAAAAAGAGAGGCCCACATCAGATCAATGATGCGAGCCAATCAGAAGTTCGGTGCAAGAACATTATAGCACGATGCGGAGGGTTACGCAATGAAACTCAAAGCAATAACAACAACATTCGACGATTTAGAAGAGATCTGGCTTCTGGACGATTCCGAGCCGACGGATGGCGAGATCATTCTGCCAGATGAGGAAAGAGAGGACAAATACCATGTTGAATTATGAAGATATTTTAGTCGAGATCATACAGATCCGGAGAGTCCTTGCCAACGTGCCTGATCCGGTGTTCTTTGATGGAGAGCACAAGGACGTGCTCGCCGGCAAGGTTCTGGAAGCACTGGCGACCTACGGCAAACTGGAATCCGTGTGCTATACGAGCCATCAGCTGATAGCGAACCTTGAAGACCGCATCGAGGGCGCTATCCGGGAACGTGACGAAGCTGACCGGAGATGGCGGGAGAAGTATGCGAGCGAGTTTATGAATACCGTCAAGGATGGGCCGACAGGTGACACAGAATGAGCGCGTGGGCTGAATGGAGAGCCGGCATCATCACGGACAGCGAGTACAGGTCAATCATGAGAGAAGAAGAACTGAGAGACCGGGACTATCTGCTTGGAGAAGACGAGCCAGACGAAGACTGCGAGGACTACGACGATGAAGATGATGAATAATACCAAGTGCATCACCAACAACGGCGGGTGCCTGGTGCCGGGAATCTGCTGTTATGAGTGCGACCACAAAGGATGGTGTGACATCCGGTGTATCAACAGCGAATGCCGGCGGGAACAGGTAAAGAAAAGATTGAAAACGAAAGCGAGGTAAAACATGACGTTAGATATCAACATTCGTGAGCGGATGGGAAAAAACAAGAACTATCTGAGTGGTGAAGCCCTGTCTGACGGAAAAGACCGCATCGTCCAGATCAAGGACGTACAGGAAGAACTGGTCAAGAACCCACAGGCCGGCACCGAAAGCAATGAGGTAGTGCTTCACTTTGAGGGCGACATGAAGCCGATGGTCGTGACCGCCAACTGTCAGATGGAAAACCTCATCACAGCAACCGGGACAGACCGGACGAAAGGCTGGGTCGGCAAGAAGATTCAGCTATACGGCGAACTTGGCGTTTTCTTTGGCAAACGTCAGTGGGCGGTCAGAGTCAGAGAGTTTGCACCGAAATAAGAAGTAATACAGGAACAAACCAGACACTGGGGATTCCGTGGTGGTTTGGATATAGGAGGACAAAATGGCAATAGCATGGAGTATGAAGCTGTTCAAGGCAGATGCTGAAAAGGTGTATTCGGAACTGGAGACGATAGGAACGAAGTCACCGCAGAACATAGTGGACTATGCCGAGGAACATCCAGACAGTGAACTGTATAAGTGCTTCACATGGGATGACAGAAAGGCAGCCAATGAATGGCGAAAGGTAGAGGCGAGACAGGTCGTTCGGCTGTTGGTATTCGCAGATGACGAAACGAACGAACTGACACAAATCAGAGTTCTGCAAAAGGCAACGGATGCCTATGAGCCAGTCAAGACGATAGTCAGAAATAATGACGAATACGCAAAACTGCTCGCAAGGGCAAAAGCAGAACTGAAAGCGTTCAGAGAACGGTACAAGCAAATCAATGAGCTTGAGGAAATCCTCGAAGCCATAGACAGGATATAGGGCATTTCTTTAGATTACAGGACAGAACATAATCGAACAATACCATGAATCATTTTAGAAAATAAAACAATATAAGCCACCCTATCATTGAGTGCTGAAAATGCACCAAGTGCCGGAAACTACAACGACGGACAACAGACCACAGCTAAAGCGCAAATAGGTCACTAAAATAGAGAACACTATATGACATTTCAGCATTCAGTGATGGGGTGGAACAACCTCGGTTCCTGTGAGGGCTTGTATGGCCCGTGAGAAAAATATATTTCAGATTCAGTGATGATAGGCAAGTACATCAGAGAACACGAAATCACAGGAAATTAAAAGACCTAACAAAAGATTATCCTACACGACATGAAAGCACATGACAAAACAAGCCCCCACCGGAGCCGAGGACAATACAGGAGGACAAACAAATGGCAAAGGAAAAAATCGAAGTATTAGAAATCAAGGAAGTTAAACCGCAGACAATCACGGTTCACATCGTCGGAGACACCGACCTGGTACTCAACAAGATGAACAACGTTACCACCAGACAACTGACAGATGCGAGAAAAGACAAGGCGAAGAAAATCGAAAAGCCGAACGAGTGGGAAGAAATCATCACATCAATTCACTGGAGGGATGGAGATCCGACAGATTTCTCGGAAGAGGGGATGCGAGACGCGCTGATTAACAACGCACCATGCCTGACCGTGTTCGGTCTCAAGAAATCGTTCGGCGAAGCCGTCACCCGTCTGGGTATCGACACCTATCGTACAAAATTCGATGCAAGCGTAAACCTTTTAGGTTCCGGCGGTCTGGTTCCAATCACGTTTGCAGAGTGGAAACTGGACGAAAAACTGATGTCACCGAAAAAAGGCTCGCCAGTTCTGGCCCGCCTTAATCGGTTTATCGGATGGTCAGCTGATATCGAAATAAACTATATCGACAGCGTATATTCCACGGAACAGCTTGTTAACATCATCAACCTTGCCGGTTTCGGCATCGGGATCGGCAGCGGAAGACAGTCATGCGGGTATGGACGCTACCATATCGAATCAATCAAATAGGAGGGTTACATGAAACTAACCAGAGCCAACTACTTCACCCCCGAAGCCAACGCATCCTACATGTCCGTCTCCCAGTTCAAGCAGTTCCGGGACTGTCCGGCGGCGGCGATGGCGGAAATCAAGGGCGAGTATGAACGTCCCAAGACCACCGCGCTCCTTGAGGGAAGCTACATCGACGCATACTTCTCCAACAGTCTGGTCGAGTTCCAGAACGAACACCCGGAAATCCTGAACAAGCGGACCGGCGCACTCAAGGCAGAATACAAGAAAGCAGCCGAAGCGATCCGTCTGGTGGAGCAGGACGACGCGTTCATGGAGTTCTTGAGCGGTGAGCCACAGAGAATCATCACAGGCGAACTGTTCGGAACCGCATGGAAAGCAAAGCCGGACTTCACGTTCCCGGACAAAATAGTCGACCTGAAGTATATGCGAGACATGAAGCCCATCTACAAGGACGGGGAGCGCAAGACGTTCATCGAGGCATGGGGCTACCACATACAGGCCTACGTCTACCAAGAGATTGAGCGTCAGCTGACCGGCATCACCAAGCCGTTCTATCTGGCGGTCATCACAAAGGAAGAACCGGCAGACCATGCGGTCATCGAGATACCACAATGGCTCATCAATTCAGCCGGGAGCATCGTGGCGCACTACACGCCGATATTCGATGCGATGAAGCGGGGCGAAGTCGAACCGGAGCGGTGCGGAGCATGTGCATACTGCCGGAGCACCAAGAAAACGGACAAAATCACCAACTATGAGACCTTGCTCGATGCGCTGTAACCCAGTGTTTTCAATGGGAGCATCGTTTGGAGCACGAACAGAACGAAAGGAGCACGAATACAAATGTTAGGAATCAATCTGAACGGAGTCAGCGCAGCCGGAGGGAGCACCATGATAGAACCGGGCGGATACGTCATTGAGATAACGAAAGTCAGCAACGACACGACCAAGTTTAAACTGGACATTGAGTTCGACATCGCAGAGGGTCCATACACGGGCTACTACAGGGACGAAGCTGAACGCAACTGGTGGAAAGGGCGTGTATCAAAGTCCTACACCGAAAAAGCAAAGCCATTCTTCAAGAAGTTCATCCAGACCATCGAGGACAGCAACGGCGGCGCGCCGGGTCTGGTCGTACAGGTCACGGACGAGGACGGCGAGCCACAGGAAGACATCGACGAGACCAAACTGGTCGGGCTGAAACTGGGAATCGTGTTCGGCCTTGAGGAAAAGGTCAGCAAGAAGTCCGGGAACATCTACAGAAAAGAAGACTTCTTTAATGCCGAGTTCGTCACGGTCGATGACATCCATGAGGGCAAGTACACCGTACCGGAACTCAAGAAACTGGATGCAGTCCCAACCGCTTCAACATCCGCAGCCGATGTCGTGGACACCACAGCCGGTTTTACTCCCATCAAGGATGAGGACGTACCGTTCTAAAGACCATGTTCATCATCGAAGATACACGACAGAAAAAGGAGAAACACGAGAACAAACACCGGTACTGGGTCGGGTCCGGGACGCCATGGATCAGGTCGGGTCTGCCGTTCGGTGATTACTGGGCGGCTCCCGACGTGGCTGTGGATACCAAACAGGACATCAAGGAGATCGCGGTCAACTTATGTGGTAACGGCAAGGAACGGAAGCGGTTCCAGGATGAGTGCGACAAAGCCAAGACCGCCGGCTGCATGTTGGTGTTTCTCATCGAGGACAAGCACTACACGGACATCAGCGACCTGTTCGGGGAACGCATCTGGATCCACGACGGACGCATCATTCCGGGAGACAGCATCGCACAGGAGATGTATTCGCTCCAGGAGCGGTTCGGTGTCCGGTTCCGGTTCTGTAGCCCTGCGGAAGCGGGCCGGGTAGTGGTTGAGATATTGGAGGAGGGCGGTAATGCGTAGACCGACAGGATGGGTCGCTCTTCACCGAAAGCTGTGGGAATCCGACATCTGGACAAGCCGAAAGCCGTTCGATGAACGGAGCGCATGGATAGACCTGCTCCTGATGGCAGAGTTCGAGGACAGGGCCAAAGCTAAGAGGGGCCAGATACTGACCAGTTACGGCGAACTGGCGAACCGATGGCACTGGGGGAAGTCGAAAGTGTACCGGTTCCTCCACTATCTGGAGGCCGAGAAGTGCATCAAAATCAGCCGTTCTGAAAGTGGAACGGCAAACGGAACGGCAAATGGAACGGTTCTAAGCATTGAAAAATACGCATTTTACCAAGATGTCTGGAACGGCAAACGGAACGAAAAGCGAAAACATAATAACAATATAAACAATATACATGCTCCGGATCGCGTTAAAACGCTTCCGGAGCGCAATGAGGAAGATGAGGACATCGGTCCTATATTCGCATAGATATGGACAGAGACACAGCAAAGATAATACTCGGGGAATGGATGCGGGGAAACCATACCGAAGACATCAAGATAATTCCGCCGGCGGAGTTCGGAGATCTGGCTCCTGTAGCGGACGCCATCCGAGCCGGTGAGGACAACGCGGTCAAGATCGCACGCAGATGCAAGGACGCTATCGCACTCGATGAAGTGTCAGCCATGTTCGCCGGGCAGTATGAGGCACTGTACGAATCCGCGATGTGGGCGTACATAGATGCCTACCGAACCGACTGGATTCGGAACCATGCCAGTGCAAGCCCGGAAGAGATCATCCGCTTCATAGACAAAACCAGACGGGAATGGACGGCGACACCGCCGAAGTGCAGACGGCTGGGCGACATGATTCTGGACTACTTCAATGTTCTGGATGAGAGGAAGAACAAGAAGACAGCTATGACCGGCGTAAAGGATCTGGACGAACTGACGGGCGGAATCCATCCGGGCGAACTGACCGCCATCGGAGCCAGACCGGGAACCGGCAAGAGTGCGTTCTGTCTACAGACAGCCGTGAACGTGGCGAGATCGGGACGCAAGGTGGTGTTCTTCGCACTGGAGATGACCGAAGCCCAGAACCTTGACCGGCTCATGATGATGCACGCCAGAGGGATAAACCAGAAGCAGCTGCGGGACGGAGACCTTGACGAAGCCCAGTGGGACGAGACCTACACCGCTTCGGAGAAAATCAAGGCCATGGACGATACCCTGTTGTTCTCGCAGCAGAGGGACATCAGCCAGATCAAGCGCATGGTGGCAGACGAGAGACCCGACCTGCTCATCGTGGATCAGCTGTCCCAGATGACGGACGAGACACAGAAGTTCCCGAGCATCCGGGAGCGGTTCATGTACATGACCAAAGAACTGATGGACATCGCCATGAACAGCGGGACTGCGGTCTGGGTGGCGTGCCAGGTGAATCGGGGAGCAAACGACATGAAGCCGACACTGGCGAACCTCAAGGAATCCGGAAGCATCGAGGAAGACTGCGACATGGTGATTCTGCTTCACAGGGACAGGGACGAAGAAGAGGCCCGGTCCTATAAGAAGAACCGCATCATCAACGTCGAGGTCGCCAAACACAGGGGCGGGGAACCGGGCGAATTCAAGCTGAAGTTCACGCCGAAGCGGTTCTCGTTCGCACCGGTCGAGGACGTACCGGACGGATACTATGAGACGCAGAACGAAATAGAGTTTTGATAACAGGAGGACAAACATGAAGATAGACGACATGAGAAAAGACAGGACGGTCGCCATCGGGGAGATTCTTCCCGGATGCGTGTTTGTGTGGGAGGGCGCACTGTACATGGCGACAGACACTACTTACGACAATGATGCTATGCGGCTGTGTGTCGACATCGAGGACGGGAGAGCAACAAAGTTTGTGGCGAACACGTCCGTGCTTCTGGCAGACGCAAAGGCGGTGGTGAGATGAACATATACATCAGCGGTCCCATATCCGGCACCAGCTACTGGGACGCACGGGACCGGTTCTACAGGGTATGGTCCGAAGCCCGGAACGTCAAGTGCAACGTGGTGGACCCGACCGACATCGGGACATGGGGCCTGTCATGGGAAACTTACATGAAGATAGCCACCACCATTATCGAGTCGGGCGAGATAGACCTAATGGTGATGCTGAACGGATGGCAGAAGTCAAAGGGAGCGTGCATTGAATGGCTGTGGGCGAATAAGCACGGCATCCGGATCGCGTACCAGACGGAGAACGGCAGATACAGATTGGAGGGCAATCATGGCACGGCGTAACGGCTACACCCAGAACAATCAACTCTGCTGGACCTGTGCCAATGCCGTCCCGGACGGGGTCTATGGCTGTTCGTGGTCGAAGCATCTAAAGCCGGTCGAGGGATGGAAAGCGACCCGGAGCAGTAACGGCGGCGTCAAAACGTGGGCGGTCGAGGATTGCCCGTTGTTCCTACAAGACAGCAAGGATACCAAACGCCTCGCAGACCAAAAGCTAAAAGAGCGCATCGAGGCCGGACGGGTCATTGAGAAAAAATCCAACCGGCGGGTCGGTCGGCACATGGTTGACAGCTATTTCGTGGAAAATGCGGGGGAGTAGTGGGGCGCGGATAGCCGTAGAAGCCCCAAAATGGGGTCTATAATCGTTTTTTATAGCTTTGTTGAGCAATTTATCGTTGAACAGAAAAAAATCGCTTAAATCGAAAATTAGAGCGTTGGAGGGCTTATGTTAGCACCGGGATTTTATAACATGGATTGCATGGAGGGAATGAAACAGTTTCCCGACGGGTATTTCGAACTCGCGATAGTTGACCCGCCGTATGGTGATGGCGGGGGGGGGTTCTGCGGAACAGAGAGATTCGGAGGCCGGTTCGACCGATACCGCGGGACGGGTTCCACGGCAAGACCTACGGGGGGGGTGCGACCAAAACGACACCTCACGAACGGATTGCGAAAAGGACAAACCCAACCGGACTGGTGGAACTTGGGCGGCGAAGTTCGGAAAAAAATTATTTCGTGGGACGTCGCCCCGGATCAATCGTATTTTGACGAATTGTTCCGCGTTTCACAGAACCAGATTATCTGGGGGGGCAATTACTTCGAACTACCCGCAACGCGCTGTTTTCTGATATGGCGAAAAACGAACGTCCCGGAAAAATTCTCTATGTCAATGGCTGAATACGCGTGGACTTCGTTCGCGGGAAACGCCAAGGTTTTCGACTTTTCCGCGGTGGGCCAAAAGGGTCGGTTTCACCCGACGCAAAAGCCGCCGGAACTCTATAAGTGGATACTACAAAACTACGCTAAACCCGGCGACAAAATCCTCGATACACACGTCGGGAGCGCTTCAAGTTTGATCGCGTGTCACGAACTCGGATACGAATATACCGGTTTTGAAATCGACGCGGATTATTACAAACTTGCGACCGAACGGCTCGAGGCGGTAAAGGCTCAAACAAGCATATTCGACCAGTTGAACATACAGGATTATATTTAACTCAAAGGCGGTAAAAAATGACCGACTACAAACAAAACACCACCCGCGCAATCTGCACTCAATGCGGCTTGCCCTACGAACAGACCGGCCCGCGGCAACGTATATGCCCAGAATGTTACCGCGCGAACCAGAACAAAGCAAAGGCAAGATGGGCGCGGAACGATAGAAAATACAAGCGGGAATTAGCACAAGGAATAACGCCCGAACCCAAGCCAAAACCGGTTCCTAAAGGCGTAAAAGAAGACCCGAACCGGCACGTTTGTATGTGGTATCAATCGTGTGAATATGGTACACCGCAGGGCGAGGATTTCCGGTGTAATTACTTCACGGCGAATGAGGGAAAACTGCGGACGGCGGGCGGGTTGCATTTGATCGAGAACGGACGTTGCGACCTGTACAAAAGACGCACCCGGAACCGGAGCGGATGGCAACGGGAACGGGATGGGAAATTGGAAAAGGAGGGTATAACATGAGCGACATTATCAGCAGAACCGCAGAAGCAATCGAAGTCGAGCAAGTTACAGGTAAGTTAAAAAATCCTTGCGATTCTTTACTTAAAGACGATACAAAGACCTGTAAGGAAAGCAAAAGCAAGCTAGACCTTATCAGCAGACAGGATGCGATCGAGGCGTTCTATATAGAAGATTGTTGGAATACGAAACCAAAAGAAATTCTTGAATCACTCCCATCCGCACCAGATAGCCGACAGCGTGGGGAGTGGAAACCGTTAACAGACTACATTGGAAATGAGTATTTTGAATGTTCGAAATGTCACGATGCATTCTACGTCGAGTTCGGCACGCCAGAAGACAATAATTACAACTTCTGCCCCAACTGCGGAGCAGACATGAGAGGATGGTGAAGCATGAGCATCAGAGACAAATCGTGGACATATACGCTTGAAGAAGTTGCGGAGATATTGCATGACTTGTTTGGTGACGATTGCGCCTGCAATTACAATGGCATAGACGAATGGTTACCGCAGTCTTGCAAGTACGCAGACACGGAGTGTCCCGACCCAAAAGAAAAACACGGATGTTGGAAACAGTTCCTTTTGCAAGGGGCATACGTCAAGGGGAAAGACTTTTGAGAGGATGGTGAGGATGAATGAGAACAAGATTTTCGGATAGACAAATTGCAGACCTTGTAATGGATATGATTGGCGAAGTAGAACCAGTCGGCGAAACAACGGCAGACAACAAACGATTTGATAACCTATTGCGATTACAAAATGTGGTTGATATTCTTCTCGATGAAATATATTGCTGTTGCGGATATATTGATAATGTGGAGTTTAGCATGAAACGAAGTGCAGAAACAGCCACTGATTGGATGGAAGAAAAAAGGGATTGGATGTTTTGCACTTTTGGCAAAGGCGGTGAGGATGAATGATTGTTGTTTGCCATGAGACTAATTATTTTGAACGGACACCGATTGAGAAGCAAAGAGTGTGTTGCAACTGTCGCAACCGCAAGGCAGGCGAAGTAAGCAAGTGCATGATAGATGGGCATTATATTGGGTATGTTCAGTGCTTTACGAATTGGTGTAGGCATTGGGCAACGGATGAATTGAAATGGATAGGCGGTGATAACGAATGATTTGCCCGTGGATTAAAGAAACGCGAAAATACGTTGATACTATTGGGGGATACAGCATAATCGAAACATTCGCAGATTGTTGGGGACATGATTGCCCGTGACAGGAAAAACGGCGGTGGATGTATGAGAACACACATGGAACACAACGAAGCGAAAAAGGGCGGTGATACCCATGACGATTGACGCAATATCATTCGCTTACGGTGCCTGTGTCGCTGTGGTTCCGACGGTTCTGGCGATGATCGGGGCGAGGTTCTGGGATGATTGGAGAGGTGGCAAGGATGATAACTAAGAAGTGGCTCAAGATACACAGACAGGTCCGGGAACGTACTGCATTCAAACCCCACAGGTATTTTATCGCCGGGTGTCCGCCGGTCTGTGCGAACTGCACCCACTGGAAACACGAACTGTTCGCATGGGGACTCGTTGACTACTGCGATGTCACCTACCGCAACCGTGAAGCCGGCACCATCTGTGACGCCATCATTAGGAGTAACAAGTAATGACTACTACAGCGCAAAAATACCTTGAACAGATACAACGCATCCGGGCGACCATCAGCAACCTGGACAGCCAGATAGAACGGCTCCGGTCAGAGGAAGCGTCGGTCCGGTCGGCATGGCCTGACGGTCAGCCTCATGGTTCCGGCACCACTGATCCGGTCGGGGCAGCTGCATCCAAGCTGGCAGACGAACTGGCGGACTTGGAATTCACTCAACTGGAATGGCGACGCGAACTGTACCGCAAGGAAGTCGAGATAATCGAACTGCTCAGCCGGCTCCGGAAGCCGGAGCATAACCGTTTGCTCTATCTCCGGTACGTTGAGGGATGGACATGGGAAGCCATCGCAGAAGAGATGGACCGGTCCTACCAGTGGGTGGCTGATTCCGTTCGCGGTCTGCATGGGAACGCTTTACAGGAATTCGACAAAATTCTTCAAGAAATCGGCGTTACTTGATAGAACTTGATACTGGTCCCGTGATAATATTAAACTGCGAAAAGAAGCAAGGAAAGACATTGATACTCTTCTTTCTTCATAATCAAATATCTAAATCACACTACGCAGGGCGCGGTCTGGAGCAATCCGGTCCGCGTTCTTGCATTGCAGGCATGGACAGGCACACGACAACCACAACGCGCAACGACATCGCTCTGGTCCGGTTCGGCGGTCGGGTCTGGGAATTGGTCGGGATCAGCTACAGCACGGTCACGATCCGGGACAGGAAGAACGACATCCGGGTGCATCGGGACAGGGTGGTTCCGCTCAATGATAAGGCGGTGGAGATTCTGGAGCATGGGAGCGTCAATGACCGGGCGACGGAGATGTTAACCGATGGGCGCTAAAACAAACCCCCGGTATAAAAACGGTACCCTCCGCAGAAAACACCGGGCACGTTTCAAGGCCCGGGGGGACCGGTGCGGAATATGCGGGGGACCCATCCACTACGATGAGCCAAGCGACGCAAAGCATCCTTTGAGTTTTGTGATAGATGAGATCCGTCCCGTCAGCAGGTGGAGAGAATTCGGATATGATTCTCCAGAGGCTGCGGCTCAGGACTGGAACAATCTCCAAGCTGCTCACTACGCTTGTAATGCTGCAAAGGGCAACAGGGTCGAGCGAGTTCGTGTCGTTGCGGAAAATATTTTGGATGGTGATTGGTAGGGGAGGGAACCCCCAGACCCCCAGAGGCGAC
>JAEIGA010002316.1_pt1 | contig 30448 bp, 33 predicted proteins | sample 9270691 | NCBI WGS metagenome assembly JAEIGA01 (sample SAMN17057246, study PRJNA624740) | gut metagenome | biome: biome; isolation source: fecal sample | host: Bos grunniens | place: China: Xizang | collected 2019
CTCAACTGCAAAATCGTCGTTATACCCTGCCCCGATTCTGTTTACACAAATTGGTTCAATATTGGAATTAAGCTTTCTTAATGCTTTTAAGTATTCAACAGCAAGGATATTATTCGGTGTATCAACATTAAATTCAGTAAAGAAATTCAATGCCTTCTGTCGTGCTGTGGCATAGCTTTCACCATTATCAAGAAGCTCTTTTACTTTATTGTCAAATTCAGGTTTATTAAATACGTTCACAATCTCATTTAATCGGTCAATTTCAGCGTTTTCAGTACCGAAGGCTAATTTGTCACAGCCATAGGAATGAAGGATTTTAACGGCATTGTAAGCGAAAGATTCAGCAGATGCAGTGGCATATACAAAAGGAAGCTCAAGGACAATATCAGCACCGTTAAGAAGCGCCATTCTGACTCTCGCCTCTTTAGGAAAAATTGAAGGCTCTGCCCTCTGAACAAAATTGCCACTCATTACACAGACAACAATGTCATTTTCCTTTTTTACAGAGTCGATTAAATATTTATGACCATTATGAAATGGATTAAACTCACAAACTATTCCGATTACTGACATAATTTTCTCCTTTTTTAAAAAATAATGGTGAAAGAAATCTTGAAATATTGAAAATATAAGTATATAATATATTAGTTTTAAAAATACTTCAAGAAAAATTTATAAACGGAGATGTTAAAAATGAAAGTTCTTGTTATTAATGCAGGTAGCTCATCACTTAAATATCAGCTTATTGATATGACTGATGAAAGCGTTATTGCAAAGGGTATCTGTGAAAGAGTTGGTACTGCTGAAGCATGTATAAGCTTTAAGACTCCTGACGGACAGAAAATCGAATACAATGCTCCAATGAGCAATCATACTGAAGCATTTGCTGCTGTTAAGGCTGCTCTTACTGAGGGTGAATACAAGGTAATCGATGATATCGGCGAGATTTCTGCTGTTGGTCACCGTGTTGTTCAGGGTGGTTCACTTTTCAACAAGAGTGTTCTTATTGATGAAAAGGTTATCGCAGGAATTGAAGGTCTTAATGACTTAGCTCCTCTTCACAACCCTGCAAACATTATGGGTATCAATGCAAGTATTGAGCTTTTCGGTAAAGATGTTCCTCAGGTTGCTGTTTTCGATAACGCATTCCACAGCACAATGCCTGCTGAAGCATACACATTTGCTATCCCACACGACATTTCAAAGAAATATTCAATCCGTCGTTACGGCTTCCACGGTACATCACACAAGTTTGTAAGTGCAAGATGTGCTGAGGTTATGGGTAAAGATATCCAGGACCTTAAGATTGTTACATGTCACCTTGGTAACGGCTCATCAATCACAGCTGTTAATGGTGGTAAGGTTGTTGACACAACAATGGGACTTACTCCACTTGATGGTCTTGCAATGGGTACTCGTTGCGGTGCTATTGACCCTTCAGTTGTTCTCTTCATTATGGAAAAGGAAAACCTTTCAGTTAAGGAAATGGACACTCTTCTTAATAAGAAGTCAGGTCTTCTCGGTGTTTCAGGTCTTTCATCTGATGACCGTGACCTTAAGGCTGCAGCTGCTGAAGGTGATGAAAAGTGTGCAAATGCAAGAAATATCCTTGCATATCAGATTAAGAAGTATATCGGTGCTTTCTCTGCTGCTATGAACGGTGTTGATGCAATCGTATTCACAGGTGGTATCGGTGAAAATGCTAACGATATCCGTGATAAGGTTTGTAACGAGCTTTCATACCTCGGTATTGAAATTGACCAGAATATCGGTGTTACTCTTGTTAAGGGTAAGGAAGGCGAACTTTCAACTCCTAACTCAAAGGTTAAGGTTTATGTTCTCCCTACAAACGAAGAGCTTGCAATCGCAAGAGATACAAAGGATATTGTAAGCGCTCTTTAATCTTTAATATTAATATGAATTTGGTGGTAGCTTCGGTTACCACCTTTTTTATTGTTTAAATTATAATTTGTAGGTGTCTTTGATTATAACAAATTTCGGTTTATAACCATACCCTATTTTAGGAGCAACCATACCCTATTTTAGGAGCAACCATACCTTATTTTAGGAGCAACCATACCTTATTTTAGGAGCAACCATACCTTATTTTAGGAGCAACCATACCTTATTTTAGGAGCAACCATACCTTATTTTCATATCTAAAAATAATATAGAAATAATAATAAAATTAATATTAAAATATGTGATTTTCAAAAAATAGATAACCGGTTATCTATTTTTATTTTTTACTCATTTTGTAGTTAATAAGTATCTAAAAACACTCTTAAATGTAAATATTCTGTAAACAAATCGGCTATTTTTCAAAATCGTCCCACATTTCCCGGGACGAAATCGCTTTTTCAGCCTATATATGGGAGGTGTTTTTATAGATAACAACAAAAACTACGCAATTTTTCCATTAGAAATGCTTGAAAACGAAAAATATAAGGACTTTTCTTCAAAGGAATTTTTCTTGTATATGCTACTGCTTAACAGAGCAAATATATCAAGATTAAATCTCAGGCAATTTTCAGATAAAAATGGTGTATTTGTTTATTATTCCAATGAACAAATTACTAACCATTTAAGATGTAATAAAAATACATCTTCTAATGTTCTTAAAAACCTCGAAGATGCAGGACTTATCCGTAGAGAGTATCAGAAAAGAGGTCTGCCACTGAAGATTTATGTTAATGATATCCGTACTTCTGGTAACGATACATATTATCCTTTTAAACAGCCTCAGGACAAGCTTTGTGAAAAGTCATATTCCAATTCGATTTACAAGGAAAAACCTGCTACAAGGCAAAATAAAGCACAAGAAAAGGAAGTAAGCTTTGATGTGGAAAGAGCAGAGAAAAAATCAGATGATGGCTTTGTTGATTTTGGTAATATGAAAATAAAAAGACGTCGAACCCGATATACAGGTCCGACGATTTAGATTTATTCTTCATTCTGAATTTGGCGAATATCTTCACCATAAAATTTAACAATTACAAAATTACCAATAATTCTTGAAGCGATACTTTCAGGATAACGAGCTTTAATTTCCTCAAGACTTAAGTTTGAACTAATGATTGTAGGAACATTTCGTGCTATTCTGCTGTTGAGTATGTTGTAGAGAGAAGATGTTGCCACAGCAGTTGAAAATTCTGCACCAAGGTCATCAAGGATAAGCAAATCAGCACCTATGAGAATATCTTCGGTTTCATAGGAGTCTGCTCTGCCGAATTTTTCACGTTCAAGCTGATTAAGGAAATTTATAACAGAGCCATAAACTACATTGTATCCCTTTTTAATTACCTCATTAGCAATAGCAAGTGATAAATGAGTTTTGCCTAGACCTGTTCTTCCACAAAAATAAAGGTTTACAGAATCTATATCAAATTTCTTTGCATAATTGACACAGCTGTTATAAACATCACTCATTGTTTCATAAGCTGATTTACCATTTACAGATTTATTTGAATAGTATTTTAAGTCAAAATCCTCAAAGCTTGAAAGTTCAAGCGGAGTCATTGATGACATTTTTTCGCTTGCATACTTTTTAAGGAGTTCATTATGACATTCACAAAGCTTTGTTCCGTATGAAACACGACGCTCCTCGTCATAATCCTCAATTAAGCCTGTATCCTGACATTTTTTGCAGGTGTAATTTACTTCAAGGTAATCCTCAGGCAAATTCAATGCTTTAAGAAGATTTTTTCGTTCCTCACGAAGCTGACTGTTCTTTTCACGGATACGCTTAAGCTCAATTTCTGCTTTTTCTTTTGGCAATGAGAATGCTCTCACAGTTTCGTGACCTGTTTTTGCAAGCTCTGTTTCAATAAAGTGAAATTCAGGGTACTTAAAGCTTAATTCGTTTTTATGCTGACTTGCAGTGTATTCAGCTGTATTTCTTCTGTTTTTAATTTCTGCACGTGCTCTTTCGTGCATTTCTCTTGAAAATGACAAGCCTTATGCCCCCTCTTTCTTTTTTCTTCTTTTATTCTTCATAGAACCAAAATCTTTTGGATTTTCAGTTGCTTGTTTTTCAGCTTTTGCAACATCAAACGATGTTTCTTTTACTTCTGTATTTGATTTTTGTGATTTACTCTGGAATTTCTTTGTGCCTTTTTCAATATCCTCAAGAGTGTTAAGCCCCTGCTTACGCCAATTCTTGATAGTACCGTTCATATGACAGATGTTATTCCACACAAGACGACCTGTCTGCTTTTCAGCCTTCATAATGTTGAAAGCCTTTTCAATTTCGTTGATTGTATAACCCCAACGAAGCCATTCACAGAAAATCTCCATAACAGCAAACGTAGGTGCAGATGTGTCGTTGTTAGTTCTCACTGCAAGGTCACGGAAAACAGTTAACGCTTTATCGGTTTCGTTTATGTACTCATCGGCCGTTCTCATATCTGTAATTCCGTTTTCTGCCCAATATTTTGCTATTTTAAGAATGTCGTTCTGACTTGTGGAGTCAATACTCTTTGCAAAATAGAGAAGACAGTTTGCAACGTCAGGAGTAATTCCGTAACGGTAAACAACTGAATATATAGTGCACTGCATACTGTAACCGAGAGTTCTGCCGAGTATCTGCTGTGCCTCATTGAAAAGACGCTTCATAGCACCATTTTTCTTGAGAATTTTTTCAATTTCAGCCTGATTAGGGTTAGTGAAATGAATATCAGGAAGAGGCATTTTAACCTGCTCTGAAACTGCAATCTGCTTTTCAGTTTTAACAGGTGCTTTTGCTTCCTCACCAACTAAAATTCCGTTATCAGTCCAATATTCCACACATTCCTTAACTGTACCAAGAGAAAGATTTGTGACTTTAGTAATATCTTCAATTGTAATTTCAGGATTTCTGAAAATTGCAAGAATAACCTTTAACTGCTCACCACTTGCGAATTTAAGGCATTTATCAGCAATTTCCGTTGGTAACGAAAACATTGATGAATAAACCTTTGGTGAAATGCTCCACATATCCTTCCCTCCTTTTACTGTAAATAGTGCGGACAAATAGTATATCATAGATTTGAATTTTTTTCAATCACAAGATATAGTGGGTAATGTGGAAAAATATATAGTGTAAATTAAATTTGTCGATGTCTTGACAACGCAGTTTCATCGTTTTCCATTTTCAATTTTCAACTTTCCATATAAAAAACGGAGCCATTGCTGACTCCGTTAAAATTTACTTAATTAAATTTTATTTTGATGTGTCGCTTGCAACAATCTGAAGAATCTTACGAGCATCAACTGCTGTTACCTTACCATCCTTGTTAACATCAGCATAAATCATATCAGCTTCGTCTAATTCTCTTAATTCAGCAACAATCTGAAGAATGATACGAGCATCAACTGCTGTAATATCACCGCTCTTATTAATATCACCAGGAGCATATGGAAGCTTTGCAATTACTTCTGTTTTTGTTTCCTTACAGCCTGTGCAAGTATAAACTTTTTCACCATCTGCTTCGAAAGTAGCTTCCTTAGTTACTTTGCCTTCATCCCATGTGTGGTCAGCGTAAGCAACAACCTTACAATCCTTACAAGTCTGAGCGTGCTTGTCAGCATCATACTTTTCGAATTCACCAAAAGTATGGCTTACCTTTGCAAGTACGATTTCACCTTCATAATCACAGCCTTCACACTTAACCTTGAGTGTGCCTGTTGCAGTACATGTTGGTTCAACCATATCAGGCTTTTTGCTTATTTTCATAACTACAACAAGACTATGAGCTTCTGTTGTAGCAACGCCACAAGTTTCACTTCTCTGACATTCAAACTTATGTTCCTTGTCATTAACGCTAACTGCTACTTCAGGAATATCGTGAGCTGCTTTAACAACTTCCTTCTTTGTTGCGCCACAGCCTGTAGCTGTACATGTATATGTAATCTCACCATCAGCGTTACACTTTATAGTAGTAGTTACATTGCCTTCATCCCATGTGTGAGCTTCAGTAATTGTAGCATTACAAACTGTACATTTGCCCACATGGTTGTCACCATTAGCGATAGCGTTTTCGTATGTGTGATTCTTTTTGTCAACATCTTTTACGATAGTTTCGTTACATGTACATCTGTAAACCTGCTTACCTACTTCTGAGCAAGTAGCTTCCTTATTTCTTTCGTCAACTTTAACTTCGAATCTAAAATCGTGTACATATTTAACCTGTGTTTTACATCTGTCACAGTATTTGTAATGAGCATCAGCGTCAACCTTATAGCTGCCGATTAATTTGTGGTCGAGTGCCTTTGTAACAGCAACCTTAACGTCACCGCAAGTGCACTTATATGTAGCAACACCGTCTTCAGTACAAGTTGCCTCAGTTGCACCATCCTGTAAAACATATTCGTGAACATGTTCTTCATCAGCTGATACACTCATCATTGGAACTGCAGTAGCAATCATTACGAAAGCCATAATGAGAGCTAAAATCTTTCTTGATTTTTTCATAAAAAATCATCTCCTATTATTATTAATAATTGAATACTATCACATTCCTATAAAAAATGCAACAATTTTAACAAAATTTTAATAATTTAATCACAATTTATAGTGACTAATTAGCATATCAGCCACATTATCTTGAATTTTTATAACACCACCGTGGCGCTTTTTACGGTAACCCATATTGAATTCATCAGGTTTAAGCTGTGTGAATTCGCCACTTGACAAATCCTTTGATAAAAACGGTGTGTAACCGTGATTTCCGTGATATTGGTCAGCAATCAAGCACCACATTTGCTTATCCTCAAGGAAATATGCCTCAGGTCCTTCAAGTCCGAAGAAATTATCAAGAGTTTCGCTATGAATTCTTTCAAAATTTTTACTTAAAAGCTCCTGACTACGCTCAACAATGATGAATTTTTTAGTTTCATCTTTTGTGAATCTGTAATACCAGCCATTATCCCACACAATATTTGTATCGATTACTGCATCTTTATAATCGATATACTTAAATGTTTCTGTAAATTCCTTAAAATCCTTTGTAAATGCACCGTAAATTCGTTGTTTTCTGTGTAATTCAAATTTTTCACGAACATTACTTGCAAAGAATACGAACCACATTTCCTTTTCCTTGCAGTAAACTGCTTCAGGTGCCCAGACACATCCTGCCTCAGGAATACCAACCTCAATAAGTCTTTCCTCACTCCAATTGATTAAGTCCTCTGACTCCCAAACAAGAAGTGAACGACTGCCCTTATGAGAAAAATTATACCAATTTCCGCTCGTTGTAAGCAAATCTGTTGCAATAATAAAGTATTTCTTGAGATTTTCATCAAAGACGATAAACGGGTCACGGATGCCCTTTGTACCTGAATTAGATGTTAGCACAGGTGCTTCACCACCAACATCCTGCCAATGAAGTCCGTCATAGCTTACTGCAAACCAGATATGCTCCTTATCCCCTGTGTTATCACTTGTAAAATGCGTAAATAAATATGCCATGTTTTTGCCTCTTAAATATATCCTAACTTTTTGAGAATTTCAGGGTCACAGGTGTTTTCAGCAACTGAACCGATTTCAGCCCAGAGCTTGTCTGCCTTTTCTTTCCAAGCGTTAAATTCCTCATACTGTGCAGGGTAATTGTCATAAAGTGTACCAACCTTTGCACTGTACAAGAGTCCTTTTACGAGCTTTGCGATTGTTGATGGTTTAAGCTCTTTTCCTGCAACACCGTTAACAATACCCTTTACAATTGCTGTAATATCTTCAAGCCCTAATGAAAGACCGTTATCCATACCACCAAGGATTTTTTCGCTGAACATAATATCGTTTTTAAAGAGATATTCAGCCTCATCATAATCCATTGAAATAATACCCATAAGAAGAGGTCTCATTGAGTCAAAATCCTTACCCTGTGCAACCATATAACGCTTGTTAATGCTCCACATTCTTTCTTTTGTAAGGTATTTGTCAGACTTTAAGAGATTTGAAATAACCTCAACTGCGATTTCACCTGCAACAAGTGATGATGTGCAGCCTTCACCACAAGTAGGTTTTGTATGACAAGCAGCGTCACCGAGGGCAATAAATCCGTCATCAACAAGTGAATATGCAGAAATATGGTATGGTGTCATACCCTTTTCAACACGCTCAACTGTGTATTCAGGGAAGCTTACATTCTTCATAAAGTCCTTTTTAAAGATTTCTTCAGCATAAGCGTAGCCATAAAATGCACCGATACCTAAAATTGCGCCGTTTGGATTGTCTGATGGTGCTGACCAGGACTTATACTGCATAAAGAAGCCATCTAATTCTCTTGGATTAAAGTCCTTATTAAGATAATCTGCATAATAGAGTACAACATAGAGAATATCCTTGTTAGTAAGCTTGAAATTGCCCACAACTGATGTGTCAGGAAGCTTTGTACGTGCTACTGCAGGAATACCTGAACAATCGGCAACAATTCGTGCATAAGCTTCACACTCTTTATCCTCTGTCTTATATTTTACACCCACAATTTTACCGTTTTCGTAGATAAAATCAGTAAATGATGCACCGTAGATAATTTCTGCTCCTGCTTCCTTTGCTCTGTCAGCCATTGCCATTATGTAATCGTGCTTATGAAGACCGATAACAGGTGCTTCAGCACAAGCCTTAGGATAATTTCCATAAGGTGAAATCATAGTTGAATGTGCAAAGCTGAATTCTCGGAGAGGACTACCCTCCTCAGGCATTATCATATCAAAACGCTCCATATCAGCCTTACCCATATGGAAAACGTCATATTCTCTTGAAACATAGTCAGGTAAATTCTTTTCAATTACAAGAACCTTAAAGCCCTGCTCTGCCATTTTATGTGCAAACCAACATCCAGTTGTTGAAGCACCAACAACCAATACATCATACTTTTTCATAATAATTTCTCCTATATTTTAAATTTCAATAATTCCTTGTTTTGCAGGCTTACAAAGATAAACATTATCGTATTTTTTAGATAATTTGTTATATGCATCCTCTGCATTTTCCTTATCGCTGAAAATACCGAAAACAGTAGGACCACTACCACTCATAGCAGTAGCATCAGCACCTGATTTTCTCATAACACCCTTAATGTGAGGTCGTTTTGGAACTTCAACGGCCTGTTCAAATACATTACCGCAAAGGCTACAGATTTTTTCATAATCTCCCGCTGCAACAGCATCAACCATTGAAATTCTGTCAAGGTGACGAACTCGGTTAAGTGAGTCAAACTGTGCATAAGCCTCAGGAGTTGATACATCCTGGTCAGGCTTGCAAAGGACAATATAACAATCAGGTAAATCAGTTGTAGGAGCAACAATTACGCCTGTACCCAAGCAAACTGCAGTACCACCAACAAGGCAGAATGGAATGTCAGCACCAACCTTGCCACCGATTTCACAAAGCTTTTTCTGTGGAAGATTAGTTTCATAAAGCTTGTTAAGGCAATAGAGAACACCTGCACCGTCAGCGCTTCCTCCTGCTGTACCTGCTGCCATGGGAATATTTTTCTCAATTGTGATTGTAATACCCTTATCAGTTATTCCGAAAGCATTAAAAAATGCTTCAGCACATTTATATACAATGTTCTTTTCATTACATGGAACACCCTCTGTGTCACATTTTATAATGATTTTATTTTCATTGTTTTTGTCAACTGTAATTGTGTCGTACAAGTCAACTGACTGCATTATCATAAAAAGTGAATGATAACCGTTATCAAGCCTTTTAAGAATATCAAGCATTAAATTGATTTTTGCTGCTACCTTAACCTTCATTTTTATTCCGACCTTTCAATTTTCATTTCAATTGGTGTACGCTTCTGGAAAAATGTTATACATTCAAACCCTGCTTCAAGTGCTGCATCATAAGCTATATCAATATGTGATGCTAAATGCTCTGCATAATGGGCATCAGACCCGACAGAAATGTACTTACCGCCAAGCTCCTTAAAGCGTTTGAGAATTTCCACTTCAGGTGAAAGCTTATTAAGTGGCTGACGAAGTGCAGCTGTATTAATTTCAAGCGCCTTATCCTTTTGTGCAGTTAAAGCGAGAATTTCGTCAATCTGATTTTTGAATTTATCCAAATCAATGCTGAGATTAGATTTTGAATAGAAATATCTTAAAGGATATGTGAGGTGTGCAAGAACGTCGAATTTACCCCAATTAAGAAGATTAATAATTTCATCAAAATAATCCTTTAATAGCTTTTCTGCTTCTTCTAATGTGAGATTTTCCTTAAAATAGAAATCCTCATCATCACGAAGATTGTGAACAGAGCCTATAATCTGGTCATAATCGTGAGTGCTTATAATCTTTTCTGCAGTTTCAATATCGTAAACAGGTTGTCCTAATTCAATGCCGTTAAGAACGAGTAATTTACCACGAAATGCAGAACGAACCTTTGAAATCTCGAAAAAAGCCTGAAACATTCTCTTTTCGTAATCAGGGTCACCTCTGTACTGGTCAACCTCACAATGGTCAGTAAATGCAATTGCTCTCATCTCAAGCATTTCTGCCTTTTCGCAAAAGTGAGTTGCAGAGTGGTTTCCGTCGAAGGAATTATCAGTATGAACGTGTAAATCCACAATATTCTTGTACATAGCAGGACACCTCCGTGTATTTGTTAATATTTTACAACATTTCTATATGTTTTTTCAATATTTTTTCAAAATATATTTATAATATATTCTTCACTTTTTTATGATATTGTGTTAAAATATTATCAATTAATTTTTGGAGGTACACAGTATGAGAGGTATTATCACTGTTGTAGGTAAAGATATGGTTGGTATTCTCGCAAAGGTTTCAGGCGTTTGTGCAGAAAATGGCGTTAATGTTATTGAGGTTTCACAGTCAATTTTACAGGATATGTTCTGTATGATTATGCTTGTTGATTTGGAAAAGGCAACTGTTCCTTTTACTGATTTTTCAGATAAGGTTACTGAAATCGGCAAGGAAATGTCACTTTCAATTCACGTTATGCACGAAGATATTTTTAATTCAATGCACAGAATATAAGCAGGTGTTAAAATGATTAATACACACGATATACTTGAAACTATTAATATGATTCAGGATGAAAATCTTGACATCAGAACAATTACAATGGGTATTTCCCTTCTTGATTGCTGTACAGGAGAGGCTGAATCAACCTGTGACAAAATCTATGAAAAGATGACACGTAAGGCTGAAAACCTTGTAAAAACAGGTGAAGATATTGAAAAGGAATACGGTATTCCTATTATCAATAAACGAATTTCAGTAACTCCTATTTCTATGGTGTTGGCTTCCGGTAAGGGTGACCCTGTTTTATACGCTAAAACACTTGAAAGAGTTGCACAGACAGTTGGTGTAAACTTCATTGGTGGTTATTCAGCACTTGTTCAGAAGGGCTTTTCTGCAGGTGACGAAGCATTAATCCGTAGTATTCCTGAAGCACTCAATGTAACTGAGCACATTTGCTCATCTGTTAACATCGGCTCAACAAAAGCAGGTATCAATATGGATGCTGTAAAGCTTATGGGTCAGATTATCAAGGAATCAGCAGAGATTACTGCAGATAAGGGATGTATCGGTCCTGCAAAGCTTGTTGTATTCTGTAACGCTCCTGAAGATAATCCATTTATGGCAGGTGCTTTTCACGGTGTTGGTGAGCCTGACTGTGTAATCAATGTTGGTGTATCAGGTCCCGGTGTTGTACGTTCAGCAATTTCAAAAATTCCTGATGCAAATATTACTGAAATCGCAGATATGGTTAAGCGTACTGCATTTAAGATTACAAGAATGGGTCAGCTTGTTGCTTGTGAGGCTTCAAAAAGACTCAATGTTCCGTTTGGTATTGTTGACTTGTCTTTAGCTCCTACTCCTGCAATCGGTGACTCAGTTGCTTATATCCTTGAGGAAATGGGGCTAGAGCAATGTGGTGCTCACGGTACAACTGCTTGTCTTGCACTTCTTAATGACGCTGTTAAAAAGGGTGGCGTTATGGCGTCCTCTCACGTTGGTGGTCTTTCAGGTGCATTTATTCCTGTTTCTGAGGATGCAGGTATGATTGCTGCTGCAACAAGTGGTGCACTCACTATTGAAAAGCTTGAAGCAATGACATGTGTTTGCTCTGTTGGTCTTGATATGATTATTGTACCTGGTGACACAACTGCAGAGGTGCTTTCAGGTATTATTGCTGACGAGGCTGCAATCGGTATGGTAAACTCAAAGACAACTGCAGTAAGACTTATTCCTGCAATAGGTAAGGGAATCGGTGATACACTTAATTTCGGTGGACTTTTAGGTTATGGTCCTGTTATGAAGCTCAATACTGCCTCCCCTGCTAAATTCATTAACCGTGGCGGTAGAATTCCTGCTCCGTTACAGAGCCTTAAAAATTAAAGATAAAGAAATAAGGTAGTAACTGTAATGGTTGCTACCTTTTATTTAGATGACGGCGGGAGCAAGCCCCCGCCCTACGCATATTAACAAGCTTAATTTTGCACTACCCTTCCATTTTCTTTATTCCAAATATTTTCCGTAAAATTCCGCCTAAGATTTTAGGGCTTTTCATAACTACAACCTTCAAAAAAATCGCTCCTAACCCTTGCAGAGCGTTATTCCGCACAGCACAAGAGCAATTGCAAGAATAACAATTATGGCTTTTGCAGGAAGAATAAGAGATATGAGAAAGCCTAAGCCTAATGCTATAAATATAATTCCCTTGAAATTTCTTTTTCTTCCCATAAAAAAACCTCCCTGCGTATGTATTTACTACATTATACGTTGAGAGGTTTTATTTGTTACAATTGTGTCTCGATAATAATTAATGTGCCGTTTTTTACTGTTATTTCGCCATATTCATCAGTAATATGATTACTTGTGCCTAACGCACCGTCAAATGGGTCAAGGCTGTAATCGTCAAGTGGATAATAAAGTCCTTTTAGCGTTACACCACTTGCAATATTACCGTAGGCAAAAACTGAAATTTGTTGATTTTCACTTTTTTTAATTTTAAAAGACGAATTTGTAATGCTTCTGAAAATATGCATATCATCAATAATTTCAAGGGAAATACCATTTTTTGAAGCGTTTGACATAAGTGAAATATTAGCGAAAGTATGCTCAAATCTGCCACCTGTACCACCAAAAAGGATAAATCTGTTAAATCCTTGCTTAACGCCTTCATTAAAGGCTGCCACAGAGTCTGTAACGTCTTTTTCGACAGGAAGAGTGATTCTATCCACATTCTGTGGAATAGCCTTAATTGAGTCAAAATCGCCAATTAAAAGGTCAGGTGTAATTCCTGCTTTAAGTGCAGAGTCGTAACCACCGTCAGCACAGATAACGAAATCGTCTGAAGTAATATGAGATTTTAAAAGGTCGGCAGTAGTGTCACCACCACCGATTATAACACATCTGTTTTTTAAAGCTCCCATTCCTTGATTTCCTTTGCCTGATTATACATCTGAATATAATTTTCGTGTCGTATTTTGCTGATTTCACCATTATTAACTGCTTCACAGATAGAACAGCCCTTGTCATTGACGTGAGCACATGAGGTGAATTTACAAGTGCCTAAATACTCCTTGAATTCTCTGAAGCAATATGGCAAATCGTCTTTTCTGATAATTTCAGTTTTCTCAAATTCAAAAGAAGAGAAACCGGGTGTATCAATAACGTATCCACCACACACATTGAAAAGCTGCGCCTGACGAGTTGTGTGACGACCACGACCAAGCTTATCACTTATAGCACCGGTTGATAGATTAAGAGTGCTGTCAAGACGATTTAAAAGTGTAGTTTTACCAACACCTGAATTTCCTGTAAATGCACTGATTTTGCCTTTCATTATTTCCTTGATTTTATTTAAGGACTCGTCGTCCTCAAGTGGAATAACAGTAATACCACTCTTTTCATAAACCTCATAAATCTCATTGAATGAGGATAAATCAGTTTTAGAAATAACTATGTATGGCTCAATATTCTTATATTCTGCAGTTGCAATAAGCTTGTCAATTACAAAATAATTAGGTCTTGGCTCAACTGTTGAAACTACGATAATTAAATTGTCAATATTTGATACAGGAGGTCTGTTAAGAGAATTTTTTCGCTCACAAATTAAGTCGATTGTGTTTTCAGCATTCTCGTTTACAGAAATCTCAACTGTATCACCAACAAGAGGAGTAATTCTGTTTTTTCTGAAAATTCCCCTTGCCTTACATTCATATATCGCATTGGCGACCTCAACATAATAGAAGCCGCCAATACCCTTTGTAATAATTCCTTTTAAATTACTCATACTTTTTTACTGTGCTGCAGGACCTGAACTTACAACCAATGTAATTGATTCGTTTGTTGAGAATTTCGTTGTACCGTCTGAAACAGGCACCTGAGAAATAACAACACCTGCAGGAATTGTTGAGCTTGGTTGTTTGATAGTTTCAATATTTTCAGCCTTAAAGCCTGCCATAGTAAGCTTATCAACAGCCTCCTGCTGAGTCATACCAACAACATTATTCATAACAACCTTATTGTCAAATGTGATTTCCTCAACCTCAGTTATTACTGCAGGGTCCTGAGAGAAGTCAACCTTACCCTTCTGGATTGGTGAATCGTCAATTGTGATTGTATAAGTATTATCAGCACCTGAGCCTGTAAGAGTGAACTGCTTTGTAGCACCGTCAAGGTAAAGCTCCTCAGATGTGTAGAAAATTACGCTGTTAATATAAATTTTAAGAATACCTGTCTTATTTACAGATGGTAATGTAACAAAAACGTCAACTGAAGATTCAGGAGGAATACCGTTACTTACTGTAAAGTCAATTTTTGAGCCAACAGGAACATCTGCGTCAGGCTCTATACTCTGCTGAACAACAACGCCTGCTTCCAATTCACTATTAACCTCAGTTACAACGCCGATTTCCAAACCTGCAGATGTTAACTGACTTTCAGCCATTTCTCTTACAGTACCCTGAATATCAGGCATTTTAACAGTTTCCTTTGTATCAGTAGCAACGTAAAGAGTTACCTCTGAACCGATTTTAACTGTTGAGCCAACCTCAGGTATAGTTCTGAGAACACATCCAGGAGTTACTGTATCAGAATACTCTGTAATAACTGTTGAAATAATGCCACGCTGATTTAAATATGATTTTGCTTTTTCTTCTGTCATACCAATAATTGAAGTTTCAAGAAGAATACTGTTTTTCTGTGCAATAGTGAGAGTTATTGTAGAGCCCTTTGTAAGCTTAGTGCCTGAAATAGGGTCCTGAGAAATAACTGTACCATCCTCAAGAGTTGAATTTTCAACCATTTCAATCTCAAATACAAAAACATCAGTATATTTCTTTTCATTTTCAATCTGATTGTAATAGTTGAAGCCTGAGAAATTAGGAACTTCAACCTTCTGATTTCTGAAACCAAAAAGAATAGCAGCAATTACGATACCTAAAACAATAACACCTGCAATAGCACCAAGCATAACAGCAGTTGTCTTGTTCATTGAGCTTTGCTCAACTGCAGGAGCATTGTTTTCCTTTGCATAACGCTGTTCTCTGCCTGCAATATTATTTGTTCTGATATACTTTGTAGGCTCCTGGTCAACGAAATATGAATAGTCAAACTTAATTGAAGGATTTCTCTTGAATGCGTTAATATCCATAAGCATTTCTGCAGAAGAACGATAACGGCTGTTAGGATTTTTCTGCATTGCACGCATTGTAATCTGTTCAAGTCCTAAAGGGATTGTTGAAACTATTTCACGAGGTCTTTTTGCCTCATTCTGTAACTGCATAATCGCAACAGAAACAGCGCTGTCAGACTGGAATGGTAATTGACCTGTGAGCATTTCGTACATTACAACACCAACTGAATAAATATCAGCCTTTTCATCAGTTAATTCACCACGAGCCTGCTCAGGGCTGATATAGTGAACTGAACCGATAGCCTTATCAGATGTTGTGTCAGCATCGGCACGGCTGAAACGAGCAATACCGAAGTCAGTAACCTTAATTGTACCATCCTGAAGAAGTAAAATATTCTGTGGTTTAATATCCTGATGAACAATACCCTTATCGTGAGCGTGCTGAAGGGCTGCTAAAATCTGCCCCATAAAGTGCACTGCTTCCTTCCAGTTAACTGCACCCTGCTGCTCAATGTATTCCTTAAGAGTGATACCGTCAACATATTCCATAACGATATACTGAATTCTGTCACCAAAGCTAACGTTGTAAACACGAACAATATTAGGATGTGAAAGGACAGCAATAGCCTTTGATTCATTTTTGAATCTACGCTTGAATTCTTCGTTTGAAAGGTATTCGTCCTTTAAAATCTTAATTGCAACAACTCTATCGTCAATATTGTCGTAAGCCTTATAAACAACAGCCATTCCGCCAACGCCAATAATTTCTTTTATTTCATATCGTCCGTCAAGACGCTTTCCGCAAAAATTATCCATTTGTTAAGCTCCTTTCCTCTTATTAATACGACAATGTAACAACAGTCACATTATCACCGCCACCGTTTTCGTTGGCTTTATTAACAAGTCTTTCGGTGTATTCATTAACATTACCGTCATTGGTAAGATTTAAAATTTCATCATCACTTACATAGTTTGTAAGACCATCAGTACAAAGAATAATAACATCATTATCTGATATATATTCCTGACAAAAATCAACACGAACATCACTGTTCACACCAAGTGCACGAGTTATATAATTTTTTCTTGGGTCATCCTTTGCTTCATCAGGAGTAAGCTTTCCATTATCAACCATTTCCTGAACAAAAGAATGGTCCTTTGTAAGCTGTGTAAGCTTTCCGTTTGATAAAATATAAGCACGTGAGTCACCAACGTGAGCAATATAAAGTGAATCATTAACTAAAATTGCCACAACAACTGTTGTACCCATTCCTGTAAGCTCAGGGTCAGACTGACCTTTATCATAAACACTTACATTTGCTGCGATTATTGCAGAAGTAAGCATATTTTTGATTGAAATATCACTCATACCCTCACGGTAAGATGCTGTAATTCTTTCGGAAATGAACTTTGAAGCCATTGCACTTGCAAAATTGCCTCCTGCTGCGCCACCCATACCGTCACAGACAACTGCCCAGGCACCAGTTGAGTTAAATTCACCTGTTTCAAAGGAGTCCTGATTTGAAGAACGGACAAGTCCTATATCAGTTTTTGCAATTATATTCAATTATGCTCACCTTCTTTTCGTTTTGATGCTCTTAATTGTCCGCAAGAAGCGTTTATATCACTGCCTAATGTTCTTCTCACAGTAGCAGTAATACCTCTTGAGGCTAATATATCAATAAATCGCTTCTGTCTTTCCACAGAGCTTTTAATGAAATCAGTTTCCCTTACATTATTGACGGGGATAAGGTTAACGTGACAAAGAATTCCCTTTAATCGTCTTGAAAGCTCAAGTGCACACTCGTCACTGTCATTAACGCCCTTAATCATAGCGTATTCAAATGAAATTCTTCTTCCTGTTGTATCGGCATAATACTTACAAGCCTTTAAAAGCTCATTTATATCATACTTTTTATTAATTGGCATTGATTTATTTCTTATATTATCGTTTGGTGCATGAAGTGACACAGACAATGTAAGTCCAAGCTTTTTATCAGCCAATTCATAAATTTTAGGTACAACACCACAGGTTGACAATGAAATATGTCGCATACTCATATTCTGACCCTTTTCATCAGTTATGAGATTAAGCATTTTAAAAACATTGTCAAAGTTATCAAAGGGTTCACCCGTACCCATAAGCACAAGATGATTGATTTTAATATTCAAATCCTTTTGTGCAGTATAGATTTCAGAAAGCATTTCACCGGTTGAAAGCTGACGGACAAAGCCACCAATTGCAGAGGCACAGAATGTACATCCCATTTTACAGCCAACCTGAGTTGAAATGCAGATTGAGTAACCGTATTTATATTTCATAATTACACTTTCAACGTATTCACCGTCAGAAAGAGTAAACAAATATTTAACTGTATCGTCAATTTTTGAAACAAGCTTTGTATTGATTGAAATATTGTTAAAGTAAAAATGCTCACTTAACTTCTGTCGCATATCCTTTGAGATATTTGTCATTTCATCAAATGAAGAAACAGACTTTTCGTGAATCCACGAGAAAATCTGATTTATTCTGAATTTTGGAAAACCCAGATTCAATATTTCAGCTGAAAGCTCATCATAGCTTAACGAACGAATATCCAATAACATTTATTTTATTCCTTAATCAGTTTTGCGTAGAAAAATCCATCGCAAATATTACTTGGCTCAACAGTAACCATACCACCATTTTTAAATTCAGTATGTTCACTTAAAAATTTGTTGCAGACATCTTCATTTTCCTTTTTAGAAAGTGAGCAGGTTGAATAAACAATAACGCCCTTTTCCTTAAGGTATAATGCCGCATTATTTAAAATATTATATTGCAATTCACATAATTTGTCAATAAACTCAAAGTCCTTGTACTTGATTTCAGGCTTACGACGAATTACACCAAGTCCTGCACAAGGTACATCACAAAGGATTTTATCAGCCTTCGGTAAATCCTTGTTATAAACAGAGGCATCACCGATTTGAGCATTGATTATGTCAATTCCAAGTCTTTCTGCACCGTCATTAATAAGCTTAATTTTATGGTCATAAAGGTCAAAGGCATAAATTTCACCTTGATTTTCCATAATTTCAGCCATTGTAAAGGTTTTACCACCGGGAGCAGCACACATATCGAAAACTACGTCACCCTTCTCAGGTGCAAAGAAATCAACAGACTGCTGTGATGCCAAATCCTGAGCATGGAAATAGCCTTTTTTATAGCAACGTGACCTGAAAATTGAATTGCCACTTAAAATCTCAAGTGAGTTTTTGTTATCCTCACAAATTTCTGCCACAATCCCCTCTTCAAAAAGCTTTTTACAAAGGTCTTCAGGTGTGATTTTAAGAGTATTTACTCTCACGTAAGTAGGCACAGCACCTAATGAAGCAGAAAGAATTTTTTCAGTATATGTAATTCCGTAATCCTCAACAAAATGAGAAACAAGTGATTCAGGACAAGAGTATTTAATGCTTAAATCATAAATTTTATTATCTGTTTCAGGAAATGCAATATCATTTGCAGATATCTTTCTTAAAACTGAGTTGATAAGTCCTGAAGCAAAGGCACATTTTGTCTTTCGTGAAAGCTTTACACTCTCATTAACTGCTGCTGAAACAGGAATTTTATCCATAAATTTAAGCTGATAAACACCCATTCTAAGAATTGTAAGCACCTGAGGATTAAGCTTTTTAATAGGCTGTGATAAAAACTTTGAAAGAATATAATCAAGTGTTATCTTTCTCTCTAAAACACCATATACCAATGCGCAGACAAAGGCAGATGATGTTGCTTCATATTTAGTTAAAAGCTTATCAAGAGCGATATTTGAATAAGCCTTATCGTGTTCAATTTTACTTAAAATTTTAAAGGCTAATAATCTGTCGTCCATAAATTAATCTCTTCTTCTGTTCATTGATAAAACGAGTCGTAAAAGGTTTGCAATACTTACTGCAAGAGCTGCAACATAAGTCATAGCTGCTGCAGTTAATACACTTTTTGCACCCTTTTTTTCTTCTTCATTGAGAAGGTCAACCTCACCAATAACTTCAATTGCACGTTTACTTGCGTTAAATTCAACAGGCAATGTTACAAGCTGAAAAAGTACTGCAAATGAAAAGAATATAACACCTGCTAACGCTAATGGCTCAAAGCTCAATGCAAGACCTAAAAATGCTAAAGGAATACCTAATTTTGAGCCGAGATTTGCCACAGGTAAAATTGTATTTCTGATTTTAATCGGTGAATAACCCTGAGCATACTGTGCAGCGTGTCCTGCCTCATGACAGGCAACACCGATTGCAGCAACTGATGTAGAATTATACACCTTATCTGACAAACGGATTACATTTGTTCTTGGGTCATAATGGTCAGTAAGATTTCCTGATACCCTTTCAATCTGCACATTTGTAATACCGTAATATCTTAATATTTCAAATGCAGCCTGAGCACCTGTAATTCTGCGAGCTGACAACACCTGTGAATACTTTTTAAATGAAGAATTCACCCTTGCAGATGCAATCATTGAAAGAATTACCATAGGTAAAACAAGAACAATGTAGTAATAATTAGACATATAGTAATATCCGTTCATAAATTACTCTCCTAAAATAGTGCCGATTTCAATTTTCTTGCCTCTAAGGAAGCTTGCAGCATCCATTTTACGTTTACCTTCTGCCTGAATTTCAAGAATTTCAATGCAGTTTCCGTCACCACACATACAGACAAGTCTGTTATTATTATCTACAACCTGACCTGCATTACCTGAAAAATTTTCAGTTAATTTCTGTGATTTATGGATTTTATATGTTTTTCCGTCAATTTTTGTTGTTGCAACAGGCCAAGGATAAAGTCCTCTAATCTGATTATGCACAGTCTGTGCAGATTTTGTAAAATCAACAGGACACAATTCCTTAGAAAGCATTGAAGCATAAGTTGACTTTGACTCATCCTGCTTAACGGGATTTAAAGTGCCGTTTTCAACTGCCTTGATTGTATCCATCAAAACATCAGCACCCATTTCTGACAATGTGTCAAAAAGCTCACCTGCGTTCATATTTTCAGGAATAACGAATTCCTGTGTCATAAGAATATCACCTGTATCAATGCCTACGTCCATCTGCTGTGCAGTAACACCTGTTACAGTATCACCGTTTAAGATGCTCCATTGAATTGGTGCAGCACCACGAAGCACAGGAAGTAATGAAGCGTGAATGTTAATACAACCGTGCTTTACGCTTTCAAGGATTTCCTTTGGTAAGATTTTACCGAATGCCACAACAACAATCAAATCGGCATTAAGAGAATTGATAATTTCAAGTGCTGTGCCATCTCTCATTGATTTTGGCTGAAAAACCTCTAAATTATTTTCAAGAGCACAAACCTTTACTGCAGGAGGTGCTAATTCATAGCCTCTGCCCTTTGGTTTGTCAGGCTGAGTAAAAACACCCACAACCTGATGCTCACTATTAACTAATGCTTTAAGACAAGGAACAGCAAAATCAGGTGTTCCCATAAATATAATTCTCATATTTTATCCCTTACAATACTTTTTAATTTCTTCTTCAGATGCAAGATTGTCAATGTATAAAATTCCGTCAAGGTGGTCAATTTCGTGACAGAATGCCTTTGCTTTAAGCTCTGTTCCCTTATAAACACACCAGTTTCCGTTTCTGTTCTGTGCCTTAACCTTAACAGAATATGGTCTTATTGTTGTACCCTGCTTACCAGGTAATGAAAGACAACCTTCAGCACCACACTGAACACCATCTTTTTCGATGATTTCAGGGTTGATAAGCTCCATAAGACCGTCACCAACGTCGATTACAACAACTCTTTTTAAAATACCAACCTGAACTGCAGCAAGGCCAACACCCTCTGCCTGATACATTGTGTCCTTCATATCGTCAAGAAGCTGCCAGAGTTTTTCATCAAAGCTTTCAACAACTCTGCTCTTCTTTCTTAAAATTGGGTCTTCTTCAACTCTAATATTTCTGATAGCCATAATATCACCTGTTTATATAATACTTTCAGGATTAATGTCAACGAAAATATTTACATTATCCTGCTTTAATTCTTTTGAAAATTCTTTTAAAAGCTCACTAATCATATTTCGGAAGCCTTTATCATTTTTACATTTTATAATAATTCTGCTACGGAATTTACCGCCTATTTTAGCAACCCTCGGTACAACAGGTCCTAAAACGATAATTTTAATATGAGGATATTTTTCCTTATGTACTGATTTAAGTAAATTAAGGAAATGAACAGCAGACCTGTTTACAGCAAAGTCCCTGTCAGCAGAAAAACCGATAACACACAAATCGCAGAATGGTGGATAAATCATAGCCTTTCTTATTGGAATTTCCACATTGTAAAAGGACTCATAATCCTGATTTTTTGCCATCTGAACAATTTCACTGTCAGGAAAAGCAGTCTGAATATATGCTTTACCACTGTGCTTTCCTCGACCACTTCTACCTACAACCTGAGTTATAAGGTCAAATGCTCTTTCACCACTTTTATAGTCATCGTTATTGAGCATCTGGTCAACGCTTAATACACCAACAAGCGTAACATCAGGGAAATTAAGACCCTTTGCAACCATTTGTGTACCAACCATAATGTCATATTCACCGTTTTCAAAGCTCTTAAAATGCTTTTCAAGGGAATATCTTGAGCTTGTGGTATCTGCATCCATACGAAGAATTTTAGCATCAGGCACAATAAGATTTAATTCCTCTTCAAGCTTTTGTGTACCCATACCCTTGAATTCAACTGCCTCTGTATTACAGTTGCTACATTTCTTTGAAAAAGGTACAGAATAACCGCAATAATGACACATAAGACGATTATTTTTTATATGATATGTAAGTGAAATACTGCAATTAGGACATGTTGCAACTGTACCACATTCAGTACATGATGCATAAGTATTGTAGCCTCTTCTGTTTAAAAGCAATATTGTCTGCTTATGGTCATTATAATTATCTCTTATTTCCTCAGCCAACTGTTTACTGATATTTTCAAGTACCATATCACTCTGATATGTTGTATCAATAGTTTCAACCTGAGGTAAAACGGCGTTACCGTATCTTTCCTGAAGCTTGAAAAGAGAATATACACCACATTGAGCCTTTGTATAAGTATCGATTGACGGTGTTGCAGATGCCAATACAAGAAGTCCGTTGTGACAACCGATTCTGTACTGTGCAACCTCACGTGCGTGGTATCTTGGAGTCATTTCTGACTTATAAGTATGCTCCTGCTCCTCATCAATTATGACAAGTCCTAACTCATCAAATGGAGCAAATATAGCTGAACGAGTACCAATTGCAATTTTAGCATTTCCTCGTTTAATTCTTTTCCATTCATCAAGCCTTTGACCAACGGATAATGAGCTATGAAAAACTGCAACTTTATCACCATATCTGTTATAAAAAAGTGACAGCATCTGTGGAGTCAAAGAAATTTCAGGAATCATTACAACAATTCCCTTATCACTTTTAAGGGCTTCATCAATTAATTTAAGATAAACCTTCGTTTTACCACTACCGGTAACACCATAAAGTAACGCACCCTTTGGTGACTCATCATTATAAAGTGATAAAAGTCCTTCAAATGCCTTATTCTGCTCATCTGAGAGTATAATTTCTTCATTATCACCCGACACAGTATTCTCATAAGGTGCTCTGAAAAATTCATCATCAAAAAGCTCTAAAACACCTTTACTTTCCAATGCAGTAATAACAGCCATTGAATAGCCTGTAAAATAGCACAATTCCTTTACAGAAACAACACCAACATCAGCGAGAATATTTACAATTTCCCTCTGCTTCTTAGTAAGATTTTCGATAAGATTAACCTCAAGCTCAGGATTTATAAGCAAATGAACCATTTTAATCGTTGCATCATTTACTCTTCTGCTTGTGTCAATATTTCTTAAAAGAAAACCTTCCTCAACCATTTCGTCAAGAATTTGACTACTTTTAAGCTTACAGTCAGCGACGATTTTATCACTCTTTGTAAAAGACTTTTTATTGCTTAAATATGTGAAAATTAAACGTTTTTTATCGTCATCAATTTCACCATTGAATTCAAGATTTACAGCATAAAGTGTATTTACAGACATTGAAAGTCCTAAAGGTAAGAAAAGCTTACACGCTTCATAATATGTACAGAAATATCTGTCACGGATAAAATTAGCAGTTTTAAGCATTTCGTGTGTGAGTAATGACTCATCATCAATAACTGAAGATATTGGTTTAAGCTTTTTTGTAGCTTCAACACCACTCTGGACAGAAAAAACAATACCGACACGTGTTTTTGAAGCATTTCCGAAGCGTACAAGGACTCTTTTACCTGGTTTTACAGCCTCATATAAAGAATCAGGGACAGAATAGTCAAATAACATATCAAAAGAATATGCTGTATTTTCAACAGCAATCTTTGCAACAGTTAAAAGTCCCATATTCTGCCCTCCTCATTTATTTTTATTTAGTTTTGATTATATATTTCTGATTTCTTCAGGCTCAATAACCTTAAATTCACCTGAAATAATTTCATCTAAAGCAATGCTTACAGGCTTTTCGTTAAGCACCTCTTCATTTTCCTGTGCCTCTGATGAAATTTCTCTTGCTCTCTTTGCAATAGCAGTTACAAGAGAATAACGGCTTGTCTTGTCCTTGAGTACATTTCTTAAATCTGGATTAAACATTATCTATTACCTCACTTAAATAATTATTCATTCTTTTATTTGAAAAATCGAGTGCTTTAATAATTGTAAGAACATCATCTGAAGCACAATCGATATCCTCATTGATTACAAAATAGTCATACATTTTGCTTTTACGCATTTCATCCTGAGCAATTTCAAGACGCTTTTGAACATCCTCATCACTTTCAGTACCACGTGAACGAAGTCTGTTTTCAAGCACTTCCATTGAAGGTGGTAAAAGGAAGATGCCAACAGAATCAGGATAAAGCTTTTTGATATTTTCAGCACCCTGAACCTCAATTTTCAAAACAACATTTTTACCCTCGCTGAGCCACTTGTCAACAGGACCCTTTGGAGTACCGTAAAGATTTGAGCCGTACTGAGCGTATTCTAAAACCTCACCGTCAGCAATCATTTTATTAAACTCATCAGCAGAGATGAAATAATAATCCTTACCGTCAGTTTCGTTTTCTCTTATACCTCTTGTTGTAAGTGAAATTGATTTCTGCAATTCCTTATTCTTATTAAGCACAACTTCAAGCACAGTATCCTTACCAACACCTGAAGGTCCTGAAAAAAGAATAAGTAAGCCTTCTTTATTCGCCATATCCTGTCCCCTCTAATTCACTACGGTTTAATATAGTTTCAGCCTTTAAATAAGTTGAAACAACATGGTCACTATCCATTATAAGAATTGCCTGAGTCTTTCTGCCCTGTGTAGCATCAATAAGCATATTCTTTTCCTTAGCCTGAGCGATAATTCGCTTTGCAGGTGCAGAATCAGTTGACACAACAGCAATAACTCTGTCAGCATTAACTGCATTACCAAAACCGATATTGACCAATTTCATAAGTAAACCTCTTTATTCTATATTCTGAATCTGTTCTCTGATTTTTTCAATTTCCGCCTTAATGTCAATAACATTACGTGCAATTGTAACATCCTGTGCCTTTGAACCGATTGTATTAGCCTCTCTGTTCATTTCCTGCACAAGGAAATCAGTTTTTCTACCAACAGCCTCATCACTTTCAAGGAAAAGTCGAAGCTGGTCAATGTGACTACGAAGTCTTACAGTTTCTTCAGCAACTGCAACCTTATCAGCAAAAATTGCACATTCAGTGAGAAGTCTTTGCTCATCAACCTGAACATCAGATAAAAATTCGTTGATTCTTGCAAGTAACTTATCGTTATATTCCTTAACTGTTTCAGGTGAACGCTCCTCAATAACAGAAACCTTATTGAGAATTAAATCAGCTCTTGAAAGAACGTCATTCTTAAGCTTTTCACCCTCTGTTTCACGCATTGCGATAAACTTATCAACAGCAACCTCAGCAACAGATTTCACTGCATTCCAGATTTTTTCTTCATCTGCTTCCTTTTTATGTACTGTAAAAATATCGTTATATCGTGCAAGAGAAGACATTGCAAGGTCATCTCTTAAATTAAGCTCGTTTGTATCTGCAAGGTCCTTTAATGCAGTAAGATAAGATTTTGCAAGAGAATGATTAACGAGAATTTCAATTTCATCATCCTCAAGATTTTCAACTGAAACGTAGCATTCAACCTTACCTCTTGCAACACGTGAGCCTATATAACTCTTAAGCTTTTCATCAAGAAAGCCGTAATTTCTAGGCACTCGTGAGCTGAACTCAAAATATCTGTGATTAACACTTTTAAGCTCAACAGTAATGCTCATTGTATCCACAACTGCCTGTGAACGACCATAGCCGGTCATACTTCTAATCATATATTACACTCCAAATTATTTACAACAGCTTCCTTTTAAAAGCGTAGGAATATCACCGCTGTAAATACCATTATTATTTTCAAAGCCTAAATGTGTAAGCACATCTGAAATCTCTTCAAGACTGCAATAGCACATATAAGCACTTCTGTTTGCACAATAATTCAATCCTGCTCTTAAAAAGCCTTCAACTAAAAGCTTATCAGTTAAATCACATTCAATAAAGTCAAAATAACACTTGTAATTGTCAATTCTGACTAAGCATTTTCCAACAGGATTGTTGTCCTCATCAAAGCCTTCATATCCACCGAAAACGTCATTATCATTGATAAGGTTTTCAGGGAACAATGCCTTGATTTTCTGGGTATCGTTTATAGGTTTATAAGTAATCATTATTTTGTATTCTTTCTGTCAATTGATGATGCAACCATAAGCTTATGCACTTCTTCATCAGTAAGATTACGCCAATCTCCCTGCTTTAACATACCAAGCTTAACTGAGCCGATTTGTGTTCTCTTAAGACGAGCAACCTCAAGACCTAATGCATCACACATTTTTCTGATTTGTCGGTTTCTGCCTTCATAAATGATGATTTCAAGAACAACTCTGCCTTCCTTTTTCTCAAGCACACGTACTTCAGATGGCATAGTCATTCTACCGTCAATTTCAACACCTGTTGTAAGGGCTGTAATCTGCTCCTCAGTAATTGTAGGACGGACAGTAACACGATATGTTTTTGGCACGTGATGAGTAGGATGAGTAAGTGAATTTGCAAATTCACCGTCGTCAGTAAGAAGCAACAGACCTTCTGAATCCCTGTCAAGTCTGCCAACAGGATAAACTCTTGTTCCAACATCCTCAATAAGCTGAGCAACACATTTTCTGCCCATTTCATCACTTAGTGTTGTAATAAAGCCTCTTGGTTTATGAAGCATAATGTAAGTATTCTTTTTGCTTTTTCTGACCTTCTTACCTGCCACAACAACTGTGTCATTTTTAGGGTCAATTTTATCACCAATAGAAGCAGGCTTACCGTTAACCTTAACCTTACCTGCTGCAATCAAATCTTCAGCCTTTCTTCGTGAAGCAACGCCACATTCAGATAAATACTTCTGAAGTCTGACTTTATTATCTGCCATAACTACACCTATAAATCCTTAAAATTATTTAACACAAATATTCCGTTGAGAGAAATTAATCCCTCAACGAAAATTATAAATTATTCAGCTGTTTCGTCAGCAGAAACACTTGTCATTGCTGTATTTACTGCCTTATCCATCTTTGCCTTATTAACTGCGTTTGAAACCTTATCAAACATTTCTGGTACAAGACCTACAATACGCTCTGCAGCGTTATCAAATGCTGTAATATGCTTAACATCAACGTTACCGTAAGCATCAATTACAAGGAATGCTACAGGAAGAATTGTAACACCGGCACCGCCGCCACCACCGAAAATATCTTGATTAGATTTTGATGGAAAATCAGAACCGCCTGATGCAAAACCGTATGTAACCTTTGATACAGGAATAATTGTAACGCCACCGTCTACCTTAATTGGCTCACCAATAATTGTGCTGACATTTACAAGGTCCTTTACCTTTTCAATTGTTGATTCAAGAATACCTGCTGCTGATGACTTTTCCTTCATCATAAAGCACCACCTTCATTTATATTTTCTTTATTTGATTTATTTTTAATTCCCTTAAGGAATTTGAGTACAACCTTAAACACTAATCTTATAGCAAGAACAATAACTGCATTTATAAAGAATATTGGTCTGATATGTACCGAAAAAGCAAACTGTGCTGAATTCTTGTTGCCTAAAAAATCAGGCTCAATTTCAACATCATATTTCTTTACAGGGAAGTTAGAAACGATATATCCCATTGCAGGAAATACCTTCTGACATGTTCTTCCGTATTCCATTGCAGTTTCAGCTGCATCACAGCCACCTGTTACAGTCATAAATAAGTACAATTCACGAAAAACAATGTGCTTTTTAAATGAACTGAACATCTTTCCAAGTGATGATACAGCATTGTTAACAAGCTGTATTACACCGTCAAAGCCCTGATTATTATAAAAAGTAACAAAGATATTTTCCTTTTTTTCAGCCTGGTCATCAGGGTTTGGTTCAGGCTCTTTTGGTGGCTCTTCTTTTTTAGGATTTTCTTCCTTTTGTGGCTTATCCTTCTTTTTTGCAGGTAAGACAGGAATATTTATAAAAAGCCATTTAATATTCAATTTAAATTCATCAAAATACTCTGCATCAATTGTGATTCTGATACTGAGAATTACTACAAAGAATAAAATTATTCCTAAAAGAATATAAAGAAAAGTCAAAAGAACACCTCCCCTATGTATATTTCAATTAAAATTATTCTGCGATTTCTTCCTGAGCTTCAACAGTGTTTTCAGCCTCTTCTGTTACCTCGTTTTCCTTCTGTGGTAATTCAGGTAACTCATCAAGTGAAGAAATTGAAAAGCATCTTAAGAAGTCAGGTGTTGTACCATATACCAATGGTCTGCCCGGTAAATCAAGTCTACCCTTTTCCTCAATAAGCTTTTTCTGACAAAGAGTAGAAATAACACCACTGCAATCAACACCACGAATCTGCTCAACAAAGGACTTTGTAACAGGCTGATTATAAGCAATAACAGCCAAAACCTCAAAAGCAGCCGGTGATAATGGAGTATTTTTCCTTAATTCAAGAACGTCACGGATAACCTCAGCATATTCAGTTCTTGAAGAAAGCTGATACATATTATCAAGCTTCAAAACACAGATACCACTGTTTCTTTCATCTAATTTTGCAGAGAGATTTAAAATGACCTGTTCACAAACATCAGGCTCAATTTCTAGCACCTCTGCTATTTTTTCAAGTTCAACCGGCTCACCTGATGCAAAGAGAATTGCCTCAACAGCAGCCTGTAATTTACTTGCCTTCATATTAGTTCCAATCCTCGCTAACGTCTGTAAAATCTGAATCTAAAAGTTCAACTTCTGCATCCTCACCGTCACCTAAAACCTGAACCTTTTTGGATTTAGTAAGCTCAAGGACTGCTAAAAATGTAGCAACCATATCGGAGCGTGATTCTGCATCTGTAAAAAGTGATTTCCAATTTGTTTTCTTGCTTTTTGAAGAAAGCTTACTGAAAATTTTTGAGATTTTTGAGCTGACAGAAACAACCTTTTTCACAACAATTTCACGGAATGCCTCAATTGGTGGCGGAAGCTGATTAAGCTTCTTACCTGCTGCAGAAATATATGCATTGAAAAGCTCACCTATTTCGTGAAATCTTCTGTATGTCTGGTCAACCTCAATTTTTTCTTGCTTTCTGATATATGAAGAAAAGCCTTCTGTGTTTTCAGATAGCTTTTCAGCCATAGCCTTCATATCTCTGTATTCAATAAGCTCACCCTGAAGCTCATTTTTGAGTTCTTCAGCCTCAGAATAAACAGGTAAAAGTGAAACAGATTTAAGGTAAACAAGACGTGCAGCCATCTCTAAAAATTCAGATGCCACATACATATCTTCCTCCTGCATCTGTCGAACATAATCAACGTATTGCTCAACAAGAGTCACAATCGGAATATCATATATATTCAATTTATGCTTTGAAATAAGATGCAAAAGCAAGTCCATTGGACCTTCAAAAACATCTATTTTATATGATATTTTTTCCATAAGCTGTTCCTTAATTAAAAAATTAAACCTGCAATATTTGAGAATAAAGTGATAAAAAGATTAGAAATAAGTGAAAGTGGCTTTGAAAGTACGCCTGTCATAATAAGAACAAAAACCACTAAAACAATATATCTTTCGTACTGCAAAAACTTGTAATAATACTTTGCAGGGATTAAAAGCTGTAAAATTCTTGAACCGTCAAGTGGTGGAATTGGTAAAAGATTAAACACTGCAAGATTTACATTAACTACACCTGCAAAAGTAAGGAAATAGTAAATTGCATAAATCATAGTTGAAGATGCACTACCCAAGCTTCCGATAGCAGTTGCAAGAAAAATACAGATAAAGCCCATAATGAGATTTGAAATAGGACCTGCAATAGCTGTAAGCGCCATACCCTTTTTAGGGTCCTTGAAATTTCGTGGATTAACATTAACAGGCTTTGCGTAACCGAATCCACATAGGAAAATCATAATTGCGCCCATTGGTGAAATATGCGCCATAGGATTAAGTGTTAATCTACCTGATAAACGAGGAGTCTGGTCACCGAGCTTTGTAGCAATCAAAGCATGAGCATACTCGTGTATAGGCATTGTACAGAAAATTACAAATAAACGTGAGAAAAAAGTAATAATAAGGCTTAAGCCATCACCATTACCTCTTAAAATATCTAAAATCATCTGAAATTCCTCTCAGTTTTCTAAAATAATA
>JAEIGA010002317.1_pt1 | contig 30446 bp, 19 predicted proteins | sample 9270691 | NCBI WGS metagenome assembly JAEIGA01 (sample SAMN17057246, study PRJNA624740) | gut metagenome | biome: biome; isolation source: fecal sample | host: Bos grunniens | place: China: Xizang | collected 2019
ATGTTGTTGACTAAGAAATAGGGAATACCCTGCAAGAAGTACAAGGTAGGTACCCAGAGCCAAGGATTAATACTTTTCAGTGATTTCATGACCTAAAATGTTATAAGTTTTATTGTTTTTAATGATGATTAATTGTCCGTTATATAGCATTTTATATGCCGTGTCGCCTTTTTGAGAAGGGTGAGGAATACACTCAATTCCCGTTTCTACTTGGTCGTCATATTTCAAGTAAATGCCTTCAAAAGGAATGTTGTATTCTTTTTTTTCTGCATTCTTATTGAGTGAGAAAGCGATATTCTTCAGTTTGATAGGGTAAATGGCCATATCATTTTTGACTTCAAATAAACTATCCAAATCAATGTTGATGCTCAATGGTTGGTCCGGTGTTACCTCTATGCAAGCATAATTAGCATCAATGCCGTTGTTGCTGACAAAACCTAAATCCACGCGTGTAATCAACTCTCCTTGAGGCGTAAATTTAAATTCAAGCTGTTTTGGCGTTGAGTATAAAAGTGTATCTGCTAATAAAGATAGTTGAACAACTCGTCCACCATTATAGTTCATATAAAGATATGCATCACCATTAGCGTCTGTTTTGATATCTGCTTTCCATGATGTAGAAGATGCTTTAAGCTCCCAACGGTCATCTACATCAACCATATTTTCCCATAACAAAATATCGCTATCAACTAATTCCACTTGCACACCAAGTGTCATAACAGTCTCTCCCAATTTACCCTGCACAGTTGTTACACCATCCTTTAACGCATGTAATACACCTTCTTCATCTACATTGCAGATGGTGTTATCTTCAATTGTCCATTCCACAGCAGATGGGAGGACCTTAAATTGCTTATTATCAACAACGCCATTGATTTCGATTTCGTATGGTGTTTTGTTGGATATCAATACATTGTTCAAACGTAGTGCAGGATTAGCTTCGTCTACAATCACGATCTGTATTGGTAGGGATGCTTTGTCATAGGTAGCAGTTAAGATGCCACTACCCAGGCATACAAAGTGTCCGTCTTCGGTGATATAACCAGTTTCTGGTGCGCAAGATAGTTTCACACCAGGGAGATTTTTGTCAATGAGCATACCATATTGGTTGTATCCTAAAAACTCAGGTTTGATAGCTGCATATTTAGGCAACTTCATAAAGGTTGCTGTAGTGCGCATCTCTGTGACAATATTGTCATCAGGTGCGGTAGAGAATAGGAATATGCTATTGCCTACAGCACGAGGTTGACCTTCGGTGGTAGGGTTTAGGATCTGCCCACCCAAATTGAATTGAGCACTACCACCACCGTCGGCGCCTGCTGCTTCCCATGCTCCAAAGTGACGGAGAATAGAGGCCATTTCATGGGTGTACATACCTGGTTTCTCCATGACCATCAGCCAAAGAGTGTTATGATCTTTGCTAACACCAAAACCAGTACGTGGGTAGTTCTTGTTGTTGTAGTCTTCATTCCAGTTGCGGTTAGTGAGTCTGCCTTCGCGCATTACATAGCAGTTACCTGCGCTGAGTTGCATGATGTTTGGACGCTCACCAGAGTGTGATTCATACATACCCATAATGAATTGCACACGATCACCTACTTTAGCGGTCTCAAGGAAAGTTTTTCCTGTACCGCGTCCGCGGAATACGGCATATCCATCTTCAATCTTTGTACCTCCAGTATAATTGATACTTACTACCTCAGCAAAGAGATGTTCGTTCATTGCCCAATCTTGTTCTAACTTTACGACTAACTCTATTATTGGGAGGTCTGTACCTAAACGCTTGTTGATGTCTTCTTTCGTTAAAGTAGCTTTAGTACCCATGTCTGAATTGAACATAACTACTTCGTTATCAGATGGGTTGCTTCGGTTTCGGTTTACTTCACTAATTGGCATAGCTTGGTCGCCGATAGCCAAGTGTGCGTCCCAAGAGAATTGATCGATATGAGCTTGCTTGTTAGCGTCAATCATCAAATAACCAATATCTTGTGTGCGTCCTAATACTGGATCTGGACTGCCATGACCAATATTCCAATTGGTGATATTCGTTCCAATCTTACCGTTGCGCACTTGACCCGTACATGGCACACCTGTTAAGCCGTTGTATTGCCCTTCGTCTTGTGTGGCTACAATCCAGAAATTGCAGTTTACTGATCCAATAGAGCGGTGCTCTGGAGCATCAAGACGATTGTGAGCATCAACCATTCTTTCTGTATTACCCATGGTCGTGCTATGACTCTCCTCTACGGTGTTGTATTGGTTGGTGAGATCCACCTCGTAGATATAGCAATGACGAATGTCATTCGTCTTAGCCGTGATGTCAAAACGAGTGTAGATGATACCAGGACCTACCTGATAGCTCTCTAAGGTGTCAATACCATACTGAAGAATTTTTGTGCTATCCAAATCAGCTTGGATATTAATCACGCCGTGTTGTGCAAAAGTAGATGCACTAGCGATAATCATGAAGATGGGTAGAAGTTTTTTCATACGACATAAAATTAAGCGTACAAAGGTACTACTTTTTTTTTACATATACAAATTTTTGTATAAAAAAAGCACCAAGCGTGCAGCTTGGTGCTAATCTTATGATTTTGTATAGTTACTTCAGCGAAGTTTCTAAAGATTATTGGAAACGAGCGCGGTTGTCTTCTACCTTTGCGTTTTCTTCAATCAATGCGATTGCTTGGTATGGGATGGTGTAAGAAGTGCGCATGTTGAGGTTGCTGATTTCTTGAGTAGCGTTGAGCTCGCCTTCAGCTACAGTCTTCTCACCGATACGTACCATGTATACACCTGCAATACCCTTTACTGGTGCAGACGTGCTATTGTTCTCCAAAGCTAATGCTGCTCCGATAACTGCAGGCTCCATGCCAGCTGCGCCTAAGCGAGTAGAAGCCAATGTGATATTTTCAGCATGTTGAATCTCTACTGAGAACAACTCAGCAGCTTCCTCCAATGTTTTTACGTCCTTGAGTTGGTTAATTAAGTATTCTGCTTTTTTGTCGGCTGTAGCTTGCATGGTCAATTCCATACGAACATCATCAATAGTGCGATAGTCGCCCTCGTTTACTTCGGTCAGCGCTGCTACTACGAATTGCTTGCCACACTCGAATACATCGCTCAATTGGCCTTCTTTAGCCTCGAATGCCCAACGTACGATACCGCGGCTATTATTCAAGTCATTTACTTTGTCTGCATTTACATCCAAACCATACACAGGAGTAACGCTCAAACCTTGCTCTTGAGCTGCTTGACGAAGAAGTTCAACGTTACCATTGTTTACGATGAATTGTTTAGCCTCGTTGTAGAGTAAGCCGTAGGTCTTACTGCTTGGAGTTACAGTACGTGCCAAGATAGCCAACTTAACTTTTGGGGTAGGTTTGCTCTTGTCAGCGATTTTGAAAGTTTGCTCGCCCATACCAGTTGAAACGGTAAATTGGCTACCTTTCTTACCTGCGAATGCAGGGTCTGCAATGGTTTTTTGCAACTCGTGTGCTTGATACCAACCAAGTTCTACATCCTCAGTACCTTCACCGTTAGCTACCAATACAAGCTTTACAGAGTCTGATTTTGTGTAACCGCAGTCCATAATACGCGCCATAGCGTAGGTGTCATCTGCAAATGTTAATTCGGTGTACTGACCTTTTTTAGCACCTTTTCCGAATGCAAACTCTTTGTACTCAGCAGGAATGGTAGTCTCTGAGTAGTCGCGACCATCATACAGAACGTCGGAGTTACTATTTACAAGAGCAGTGATATCTTCTTTAGTTTGGAAATCGTTCTCAATGCTCTTGAGTAATTTTTCTACCTCTGCATAATCGCTTTCTGATGGTACGATAGGGAAACTTACATATACCAATCCGCGGTTAGGAGTGCGCTTATATTGCTCTTTTTGTGCATTGTAGAGTTTTTTAATGTCAGCCTCAGATACTGTTACCAATGAATCTGCTACAGCAAAATATGGTTGCTCTACAAATTCTACGTTGGTGCTAGTTTGGCGTGCCTCAAATGAATATTTAGCGTCCAATGGGTTAGCAGTTACAAGCTTGCTCAAAAGATTAACGTATTTCTCTTGCAAGTGAGTCAAGCGTACTGCATTTTCCCAATACATCCAATAGGTCTTAGCTTGTTGCATGTTTGCAGCTTGCTCTTGATTCTCAGGTTCTTGCGCTAATGAGTTCAAGAAATTGATGAGCGCAAAGCGGTTGAAATTACCAGTTTCATCATAGAAAGCGCGACGTTGGCGAATCAATTGGTGAGGATTTGCACCAATGCACAATTCACTTAACTCTTCTGCTGTTACATTCATACCAATCTTGTCTGCTTGCTCACGGAGGGTATAATCCATTAAGAGCATTTGCCAAACTTGATTGCGAATTTGGAGTGACATCTCCTCGTTAATGTCATTGCTTCCGCTTTCAATCTTGTACACTTCAGTCAATTGATCTTTCGCTGCCTCGTACTCAGTGTAGTGAACCTTGTGACCAGCAATCACAGCTACATTCTCGCGGCTGCGATTGAAAAAACTACTACCTGAGTTCAAAAAGTCGCCCAAAATGAACGCCAACATAGCAACTCCTACCACAATAAGGAGGATAACGCCATGATTTCTAATTCTTTGTAATGTTGTCATAATATTTTTTTGTTATTAATTTCGTTTGTTTAGTGTGCTGTACACCAAAATGACCCGCAAAATTACAATTTTTTATTGAATTGACCAAATTTATTTTCATTTTTGATAAAAAAAGTGAATTTTTGCTACATATTTGCGTTATAGTAGCGTGGGTCGCCTGTAACTTCTTGGCCAATAAAATGGGGTTTTGTGAAAGCCTGCTGTTCGTTTTCCAGTTCCAACTCAGCTATAGTCAGTCCTGTCAGTCGTCCGTGGAACTCGTCTACTTCCCAAGTGAGTTGTGTAGCGTTGTTTGGCGGTGGTGTAGTGTTGTTTAGCGGTTGTGTAGCGGGGATGAGCCAGCGAGTTTTTTCTATTACACCTGGTAGGCACATATCAAGTAACTGTCTGGCATCTGCTACATCAATCTCTTTTTCCCACTCAAATCGAGAGAACCCCATTTGATTGGGCTTGGATTTAATAGTTAGAAATGCTGTGCTGAATCCATCCTCTACAATTTTGATTCGTACGCGTACGGTACGATCGGGTTCTTTGCATATGTATCCTTGTTGGATTGTATAGTGGCTAGTGGCCAAAATTTTATATTCCTCGTTGGTTACGAGGAACTTACGTTCAATCTCTATGTTGTTCATGAAAATTTTTTTTACTAGCTAGTCTCGTGTGCTTGCGCATTTATTAACAAGGTGCGCGATACTATGGTATTCAATGCCAGAGTGGGTGGAAAGTCCAATCTCACAGGTACGTGAGTTGCTTACACCCATTGTAGCTCCCGCTTTTTCTACTTGTGGTTTGAGTTTGCGCAATGCCCATTCGTTGAGTGCGGGTTCTGTGAATCCTTTGTCGCCAGCAAAAGCACAGCAACCTATCTCTTCAGGCACTAATACGGTTTTCGCGCATGCTTGTGCTACGCGAGTGATTGTTTGTGCCAGACCCATCTGACGGGTAGAACATGTCACGTGTACTGCTACGCACGCGTCAAGTGGTGTGATATTAACCTCGCTAAGTACATATTTATCAATGAACTCGGCTGGTTCGTAAAGGTGCAGATGTTGCATGGTATGTCGCATACGGTGTAGGCATGGACTTTGATCGCAAAGTACGGGCCAACGACCATTATCGCTGGCTTTGAGTAATGCTAACTCTAGTTCTGCTGCTTTGCGTTGTGCTTCATCAGGCATACCTTTGCTTTCCCATATTGTACCACAACAAAGATTTTCCATGTTGGCCGGGAATATAACTTCGAATCCTGCTTTGTTGAGCAATTCGGTCATATCGTTGATGAGAGGTTTGCCGGGTGTGCTTAATCTTTGATTAAGACAGGATGGAAAATATACTACGCGCTTGTCCCTAAGTCCTTTTAACCCATTAACAGCACCATACTCTTTGGCTGTCTTGATATCTTTTGCCATTACGGGGCGAGGTAGCGAAGGCGTCCATAATGGTACTAATCCGCCGGATGCCTTGTGCATGGTCTTACCTAACAAGGTTGTTGCTTCGTCGCCTATAATGTTTTTAGCTATATGTGCTATGCCTAATAATGGGGTAAGTGCTCTACCAATACTAGCTAGATTCTTGCCAGCCCATTTGCCAATAACTTTACCTGTTGTGCTCATATCGTGCTCGCGCACTAGGTGAATATAGTCACCCACGTTGATTTTGATAGGGCACGAAGTTGAACATAATCCGTCTCCAGCGCATAAATCGCGTCCGATACGATTAAATTCTTTTTTGAGTTCTTTGTACAACTTATTTGCCTCTCGTTTTTGAGCCTCGTCGCTTGCTTGTTTTGTCAAATTGTACAAGCGTTTAAGTTCTCGTTGAACCACAATACGCTGACGACTAGATAGTGCAAATCCGCAGCTCACGCAATTAACTTCGCAGAATCCACATTCGATACAGCGATCAATCATTGCGTGTACTTCAGGAAGTGGCTTTATATGTTGTAAATAGGATTGTGGATCCTCGTTGAAGATGACACCTGGGTTCATAATGCAGTGAGGGTCAAATAATTGCTTTACCTCGCACATTAGTTCATAGGCATCATCTCCCCATTCGCGGCGCACGAATGGTGCCATATTGCGACCAGTACCATGTTCGGCTTTTAGACTGCCTTGGTACTTATCCACTACCAAGTCTACTACTGCTCGCATCATGCGATCGTATTGCTCGATGGCTGCAGGTGTGTCAAAACGTTGATTGAGGATAAAGTGGTAGTTGCCTTCCAAAGCATGTCCATATATCACAGCTTCTGGGTAGTTATGTTCGCGGAAGAGTTGTTGTAAGTCAAGTGTAGCTTCGGCTAAATGTTCAATAGGGAAAGCTATATCTTCAATCAAACAAGTCGTACCTACTTCGCGTGTGCCACCTACTGCTGGGAAAATTCCTGAACGCATAGCCCAGTACTTACCTGTCAGTGTAGGATCAGAAGTGAATTGTGCTTCTTGACAAAGGGTATAACTACTCAGTACTTGTTGCAGGGTGGCATTCTTTTTGTCAAGTAGTTCTTGTGTTGTAGCATCGGTACGAATCAGTACGGCACCTGCATCTGCTGGTAAGTTTTTCAACTCTGGGAAGTCCTTTTCTACAGTCTGCATAGCCTTTCTGTCGAAGAACTCTGCTGCAGATAACATGCGGGTAGTTTTCATCTCCGTAATAGCTTCGCAGGCAGATTTGGTGGTAGGGAAGAGCAATAATGCTGATGCTGAGAATGGACAAATGTCAGCAGTTGTCATAGTAATAGAAGATAGGAATGCCAAAGTGCCTTCACTACCTACCATTAAGTGAGCAATAATATCAAACGGATCATCATATTCTACGAAAGGTAGGATAGTTAATCCAGTTACATTCTTGATGCTATATTTACGTTTGATGCGTTCGCAGAGTGCTGTGTTTTTGCGTGTTTTGTCGCGCAGTTCTTCTATTTTGCGTAGGAATTTTGGGTGGCTCATCGTGAATGCAGCACGATTTTTCTTGTCGCCAGTATCCAAAATGGTGCCATCGGGCAATATTATTCTTACAGATTTTAGTGCGCGATAGCTATTGGCATGTGTACCACAACACATACCGGAAGCGTTATTCATCACGATACCACCTACCATTGCTGATTTGATACTTGCAGGATCTGGGGTGAAATATTTGCCATATGGGCGAAGAATTTCGTTCACGCGTTGTCCGATGATACCTGGTTGCAGGGTGATAACTGACGCTTCATCGCCTTGTCGCCTTGTCGCCTCATCGCCTATACTATATGCTTCCCATTTTTTGCCGCAAACAACCAGTAGGCTATCGCTGATGGCTTGACCACTGAGCGATGTGCCCGCTGCGCGGAAAGTAATGTGTTTACCTTCCTTGTGTGCGCGTTGAATGATTGCTTGCACCTCTTGTTCGTTAGCGGGGTGTAGCACTTCTTGTGGTATGAGGCGGTAGAACCCTGCATCTGTTCCCCATGCCAATCGTTCGATGTATTTTTTCATTGCAAAACTCTAAACACTAAACTCTAAACACTAAACTCTACTTATATAAGTAGTATTTGCTAGATGCTTCACGGTATGCTTCTACGTCTTTATACCAGTAGTCGCGGATGTCGTCCCAACGGTAATTCTTGCCAAAAGCTTCGCGGATATGACCGCTACCGCATACTTTGTCAAACATGTTGAATCGCTTTTGGTTGCAAAGCTCAAACCAATTTTTTTCAGGCCATAGGCGCATCAGTTCTTGTACGATAAGGAATTGGATCTCGCTCAATCGTGCTTGCTCGTAGTCTAGGATATGTATTTGTACGCCTTGGCACAACTCTCCTTTAAAGACACTATAATAAGGCTTAAAGTGGATAGGACGGAATTCAAGACCTGGCAAGTTTAGTGCGTTGAGTGCATCTGATAAAGTATCTGCACTGATCCAAGGTGCACCCATAATCTCGAATGGTAGGGTATAGCCTACACCGATGTTTACATAACCGAACTCGCCGAAGATACCTGTTACAGGGTAAAAAATAGCAGATTTACCTTGTGGTACGTGAGGCGATGCTACAATCCATTCTAGTCCAGTCTCATCCCAAGTCATATCTCGTGTCCAACCTTCCATTTCTACTACGGTTAATTGGCATTTACTCTCATAGTCAGTAGCATTGAGATAGAGCGCTAATTCGCCTGGGGTTTGACCATATAGGTATGGAATCTTAAATTGGCTTACAAAAGAGATATAACCATCTTCCACGAGGTTGCCTTCTATCTTATTGCCGCCGAGAGGGTTTGGACGATCAAGTACTACGAGCTCTTTGCCATGTTCAATACATGCTTCCATGAGCATACCCAATGTAGAAATGTATGTGTAGCTACGGCAACCATTGTCTTGGATGTCATAAACCATTACGTCTATTTCGTCCATCATCTCTTTATTAGGTTTTTTCGTCTTTCCGTAGAGTGAATACATTTTTAAACCAGTCTTTTTATCTACTTCGTTGTCTACAACATCGCCTGCGTGCACATTGCCGCGCACACCATGTTCTGGACCATAAAGAGCAACAAGGTTTACGTTGGGTGCTTGCCAGAGGATGTCAATAGTAGATTTGAGTTGGCTATCGACACCTGTAGGGTTGGTGGTCAAACCTACTCGTTTTCCCTCAAGGAGTTTGAAGTTTTGTTCGCGTAGAACTTCGATACCAGTTTTTACGTTAGCTGCGCTCACGCCTGAGGTGAGCATAAGTAGCATTGCTACGAAAATGGATGATAATTTTTTCATATTGTTATGATATTAGTGCGATTTTTTTAATCACGAGTGTATAATTATACAAATTAGGCTGCAAAGGTACGAAAAAAAAGTGATATGCGCAAGTGTCACAAGGATTATTTTCATAAATGGCAATAGATATACCATTATTTTAATTTTTTGTCACTTTCTAATTCACGTCTATTTTATATGCAAATCAATGAGATGTCGGATGGATAGGGGGTGAATATATGTGTTTTTTATATGAAATTGCACTTTTTTGCAAAAAAATTTGGTCATGTCAGAAAAATGTAGTACCTTTGCCGCCGCTTTCGTAAGGAAGTGAATTCAGACAATACTGTCTAAAGACGCACTATAGTGTGGGGAAGGATGGGTGAGTGGCTGAAACCAACAGTTTGCTAAACTGTCGTACGGGTAACCGTACCGGGGGTTCGAATCCCCCTCCTTCCGCAGAAAAAATCCATGAGCCAAGTCCAAGCATGCTTGAGTGAAGGCACATGGATTTTTTTGCGAGGATTCCTCGGAAGACATTGGGATACCCCATGATGTAACAAAACTTGATTATGAAAAGAAACAATATCGTTATTCTCTCCATCGCAGTGGCTCTAGTGCTGGCTGTCGGTGGATTTTTTGTGAAGCAGTATTACCACTATTCTGTGTGTAACTTTGAGAGCCGAGATGGTGAAGCACATAGTTACCACGTATTACCAGAAACTACTGCTGATTCATTGCTTGAAGAAGTGCTTACCGACTATGAAATGGCATCAGAATTTGCCTGGAACATGCAAAGTAGATATCTTCATTACGAACAACCTAAGCCTGGTCATTATCATTTTGATGCTCAAATTGGCAATAAGGAGATGATTCGTCGTTTATTGTTGGGTGAAGAAACTCCTGTTCGATTATCGTTTACTCAAAGCATACGTACTTCTGAGCAATTGGCGGGACTGATGGGTAAAAAACTTATGTTGGACTCTGTTGAAGTGGTGGAGCGATTGAAAGATAGAACCTATATGGCGCAGTTTGGCCTTACCCCAGAGACAGCAGTGTGTATGTTTATTCCTAATACGTATGAAGTTTATTGGACAATGTCTGCCGATCAACTTTTCGCACGTATGAATAAGGAGTACAAACGTTTTTGGAATGAGGAACGTTTGGCCAAAGCTAAAAAACTGGGGCTTACACCTGTAGAAGTAAGTACTTTAGCTTCTATCGTTGCATCAGAAACGAATCGCAAAGAAGAGCATCCACTGATAGCTTCGCTTTATCTCAATCGCTTGCGCAAAGGAATTGCTCTACAAGCATGCCCAACCGTGATTTTTGCTGTAGGTGATTTTTCAATGCGTCGTGTATTAAAGCGCCATTTGAAAATAGAATCACCATACAATACGTATATTCATCGTGGTTTGCCACCGGGGCCTATTCGTTTGCCACGTCCAGATGTGATTGATGCAGTGTTAAATGCGCCAAAAACAGATCACCTCTATATGTGTGCTAATCCTGATTTTAGTGGTACACATATATTTTCCTCTTCGTATGCAAAGCATAGTGCTGTAGCACGTCAATACCAGCACGAACTGAATCAAAGAAGAGTGAAATAATATCCTTTATTGTCGCAACCTTTAATCTCCGACTCTCACTATCTAACCATTAATACCATGTACCGCCTAACTTCGTCATATAGTCCTATGGGTGATCAACCCGAAGCAATCCGTCAATTGGTGGAAGGACTGCGTGTGGGCGCCGATGCACAAACATTGTTGGGAGTGACAGGATCGGGTAAGACGTTTACGATAGCTAATGTAATCGCAGAAGTCAATCGTCCAACACTTATTCTCAGCCATAACAAAACACTGGCTGCGCAGCTCTATAGCGAGATGCGTCAGTTTTTTCCGCATAATGCTGTGGAGTATTTTGTATCTTATTACGACTACTATCAACCCGAAGCATATATTCCCTCTACCGATACCTACATTGAAAAAGACCTTAGTATCAACGAGGAGATAGATCGTCTACGATTAAGTGCAATTTCGGCATTGCTGAGTGGAAGAAAAGATGTCGTGGTGGTATCTTCGGTGAGTTGTCTTTATGGTATAGGCAACCCGCAGGATTTTAGTCAGTCGTGTATCACGGTGTCAAAGGATACACCTTTGGTAATGAGTCGGCTGCTTAAAGATTTGGTGGATTCGCAATATGTGCGCAACGATATGGAACTCTCACGCGGACGTTTTCGAGTGAAAGGAGATACGGTGGATATTGCTTTAGCCTATGCCGACTATATCTTGCGTATTGAGTTTTTTGGAAATGAGATAGATGCCATTACTACGCTTGATTTGGTATCACTCGAAGTAATAGATGAGTTTGACACCTATAACATTTATCCTGCTACCATTTTTTGTACGAATCCTGATAAGGTAGCTGATGCTATTGCGCAGATTAAATTGGATTTAGCTACGCAAGTAATGCATTTCCAGAATGTAGGTGAACCACTTTATGCCAAGCGAATTGAGGAACGGGTAAAATATGATCTGGAGATGATTCAAGAACTGGGTTATTGTTCTGGTATAGAGAATTATAGCCGTTATTTTGATGGTCGTGAGGCAGGTACACCGCCATATTGCTTGCTAGACTATTTTCCCAAGGATATGCTTTTGGTGATAGACGAGAGCCACGTAACGGTGCCTCAGATTCATGCCATGTTTGGAGGTGACAAAGCCCGCAAGGATAATCTAGTGCAATATGGTTTCCGTTTGCCCGCAGCGCGCGATAATCGACCTTTGACTTTTGAGGAGTTTGAGCAAAAAACGGGTCAGACCATATATGTGTCTGCTACTCCCGCTGATTACGAACTTAAGCGTTCTGAAGGAGTATGCGTGGATCAACTCATACGTCCAACGGGTTTGCTTGATCCTGAAATTGATGTGCGCCCACTAGAGCATCAGGTGGATGATTTGATGGAAGAGATCCAACAATGTATAGAGCGTGAGGAACGTGTATTGGTGACTACGCTCACAAAACGTATGGCAGAAGAGTTAGATGAATACCTGCGCCGGTATGGTGTACGTTCTGCATATATCCATTCTGATATAGATACGCTAGAGCGTGTGCAGATTATGGAAGACCTACGTCGCGGTATCTATGATGTGTTGGTAGGAGTGAATCTTCTGCGTGAGGGACTGGATTTACCTGAAGTGAGTCTGGTGGCTATTCTTGATGCTGACAAAGAGGGTTTCTTGCGTGACCACCGTTCGTTGACTCAGACTGCGGGACGCGCAGCGCGCCATGTGAATGGCAAAGTGATTATGTATGCTGACCGTATTACTCGTTCCATGCAAATGACCATTGACGAGACTAATCGTCGTCGTGCTAAGCAAATAGCATATAATGAGGCTAATAATATTATGCCAACAGCATTAAAGAAGAAAATTGAGGGTAGCCCATTGATCGCTCTTATGCGTAAAGAGCAGGAGGAGCAGCAGATGCTGGAGCAACGGATAAAAGATAGCTGGCATACTGCGCCATGGCAGCAGTATGATGTTCAGCGTTTGCGCAAAGCCATCGACCAACAACGCAAAGCTATGTTGACAGCAGCCAAAGATCTTAATTTTGATATTGCAGCCCGCTTGCGTGATGAACTCCTATTGATGGAAGATAAGTTACAAGCGATGGAATGATGTTATCCCTTGCATAATGAGAAGAAGGCACAGGATTGACAACGTTGTACTTTTTCTGTAGGAGTAAAGGGTATATCTGGGTTATAGATTTCTTGTAAAAGCGTTTTAAGTCCCTCGATAAACTCCATTTCTATAGTAGCATCAAAACTGAAAACTATTTCTCCTTTTTTGTGAATCTGTGTATCTACTTCATCTGGATTCGACATGGCTCGAGCTGGATAGATATGTGGTGCCAAGTGTGAACCATCGTGCAGTAGTTGCGGCTTTTGCTGCTTGAGCAACCAACAATAGAGCAATGTTTGCAGAGCCTTATCTTGATTTTCAGTACGATTGAGTACGTGTTCCATATCGCGGTACTCAATATTGGCTTTTCCCGTCTTATAGTCTATAACGCGCAAAGTGTTGCCTTTTTTATCCATACGATCAATGTATCCATAGAATGGTATGGTTCCCAATGAAGGGATTTGTAATCTACCCTGGACTTTTTGCTCTCCGTCGAGATAGATGAATGGTGTTTGTCGCTTATCGTATTCTAGGATGTTACGTACATAGTTTTTCACTACGTACAGTGCTAGATAGTCGTTTTGTATATCGTTGATAGGTAGTTGAATCCATTGTTCTTCTGTTAGAGAATCCAATAGGGTTTGAATGTCGGGTTCTGTTACAGTTTTGTTTTTGTATGGTGCATACAAGGTCTGCATCACCTCATGCAGTACGGTACCTATAGTAGCGTCTGAAGCGGTGATGTCCTGTTCTTGTTCAGGCTCGTGAATACCTTGTACGTAGCGGTAGAAGAATTTTTTTTGGCAGAATAGGTAGGTGTTTATGGAGGAAGCAGTGAATCCTTTTTTGCTAGCTTTGGTAAGTAGGTCAATAACGGCTGGCGTTTTTACTATCTCTTGTTCTTTTTGAACGGGGGTAGATAAAGGACTAATTACGCTTACTTGCTCTATTTCCACACCATATTGCCATTGTAATTGGTAGAAATAGCGTGATACCTCGCCTGAGTGTTGTTCGTCTGCTACAGCGTTAGTAATAAACCACACACGTTGTGCATAGGATAACATGCGATAGAAATTATATGCAAAGATAGCATCTTGTCTCTCTGGTGTAGGCAGGCCGAATCCACGGCGTAGGATATTGGGGATAAAACTATTGCTATGTCCTCGTCCTGGGTATAAGTCATCATTGAAACCTGTGATAATCAAGTTGTCGAAGTCTAATGCACGTGTTTCTAGTACACCCATCACTTGCAAACCGTCTAAAGGTTCACCTGCATATGGGATGGTGGCTTGCATGGTCAGCATGCGCAATATTTGTATAACTGCATCGGCAGAGAATGTCACATGTGGGTATGCTACGATACATGCTTCTATTTGGTCGATAGTTTTAGTAAGTAGATAATGTGCTTCGTTGTTGCTGGTATGGCGAACAGTCTCCCAATATTGGCGTATGTGCGATAGCATTTGATTGCCCGTAGTAGGCATAGGTGTAAAGTACTTATCTGGATAAGCAATAGGCATATATAGCTCGGATGCACGCAGGGGATAACCCATTGTTACATTGATTTTCTTCACACTTTCAGGAAAACAATCCAGTAGAGGGATGAGTAATTGCTCATCGGGCAGTACGACGGCTGTTCGCGTAAAGTCGGTATTGTTAGGCGTTTGTGTGGGATAGAGATGATTCAGAATATGATATACTTCGCGTGCTTCGCCTATGGTTGAATCTACCGATATGTGGGTAATTTTAGGGTGTGTTTTATTTACTTGTGGTATGGTGTAACGCGAAGTAAAGGTACGCTGATTAGCTTCTTTGAACAGTGAGGCACGATTTTCAGGGTCGGATAAATAACTATCTTCGTAATCGAAATAAAAATCTGCTATGTTGCGGTCGCGTAGGCGAATCATGAGTTGACGCTCGGATTCCGTGAGAGCGTTAAAACCGATAAATACATAGTGCTTTTCGAAAGCTTGATTGGGTATCTGTTCCCAATGTTCTAATACATGCCTATGTAGCAGTCCCTCGTAGGCTAATTGGTCCTTGAGCAAATCGTTGGTGAGTCCTAGGTATAATGGGTACAGCAACTCCCATGTGCGTATGAATTGCTCATGCAGTCTGTTATTATTCTTGTCGGTTGAAGCATAGAATTCTCCCCAAAACTTCTTGATAGCATTGCGTTGGTTGTCGGTTAATGATTGAAAATGCAGGTCTATGTCGTGCATATCTTTCACAGCAGCGTAGAGTGCTTTGATATCTCCTACCATATGGTTGTCAACTTCAGAGAAATCTGCGAGCATCATTTTCCCCCAATGCAGGAATTGCTCTATAGGTTCTGCTGTGGGGCGCAGGTATTGGTATTGAGTGTATAAGCGCACTAATAGCGTTAATTGGTCTGCTACACGCAAGTTAGACAACGAACCAAAACATTCGTTGATTGTCATCATCTTGGGGGAGAAGATTGGCTTTGAGAGGTGTTGACCTATATAGCGACGGAAAAATAAGCCCGCACGTCGGTTGGGGAATACAAACGTATATTCTGGTAACTGATCACCTACTTCTTGGGCGAATACTTGGGCTAATCGTTGCAGGTAGGAAGACATATGACCGTAACTTATTCTTGTGGTTTGAAGATGCGACAGAAAATGTTTTTCACCAATTGTTTTGTGCGGCTAATCATGGACCATGTCTTGCTAGTAGGAGGAATTTCCATGAGCAGTGTATCCATATCGGGTCCTCCGGTCAACTGTTCTGGGTAAACAACCATAGAGTTGTAGTTGGTAAAATGCTCTGTGAGCATAGTAGGGATTTCTTCAAATAGTGGGTGGTAACTTGCGGTGGATTTACGAGAGGATAGCAGGATTAGCATATCATTCTCTTTGATGGTTTGGGATAGTATGCCTACCTCTTCCCAACCTTCCATCGTTCTGAACGATGCGCTCAAGAACTTACCTGGACGTCTACACATGGCTTGCAATGCTGCTTGTGTATCAGGATGTGCATAGAACACCACTTGGGCACCCAACTCACCCGCCAAGCGACGCACCAGACCAAAGCAGGTAATGAAGTCGCGCTCTTTCTCGGCATAGCGGGGAACAGCCACAATCAAGCGGTTGATTGTGTTGATGGGTTGCGCTTCATGATATACAATCACCGACTTGCTAGTGTGTTCCACCATATAGGATACATCTTGCCAATCTGCAGACTGTTTGATTTCAATATTGTCTAGTGATGCCATCTCTCCGATTTCACGAAGGGTTGGTCTCAAATCCTTGCCAACTGAAGTGAGCAACCAATAGTCATCCTCGTGGTCAGATTCAAGTTTGGCACTCTTCTGTAATGCCAATTCTTTTGCGGCATGTTCGGATATGAAACTGGCTGTAGTGCATAGAACTAATATCATCAAGACAGAAGCATTCAGCACATCCGAAGACAAGAGCCCCATCTGGTATGCAATCGTAACGATTGCCAATGTGCCCGCTGCGGTAGCATGGGAAAGGCCAAAAACAAGTTGTCGCTCGTGTTTAGAAAAACGGAAAACGATTTGAGCTATCCAAGCTGCCAGACTCTTGCCTATCAGCTTTGTTGTAATCATTACAATTGCTATTGTTAATGTTGTCCAACCACTCCAGAAAGCATGAATATCAATCATTAATCCTACACTGATGAGGAATAATGGTACAAAGATACTATTGCCCATAAAATTGATGCGTCCCATCAGTGGAGAACGATTAGGTAACAAACGATTGAGCGAAACGCCACAGAGGAACGCTCCCAATATACCCTCTAAACCTGCCACATCAGCGAGCAACGCACTACTCACTAACATTAACATTACCACCATAAATTCAGAGATAGGGTCGCGATAACGCTTGAAGAACATTCGTGCAAAACGAGGGAAAAGCCATAATACACTAAGCAGGAATATGGCTAATAATGATAATCGTATTGCATACTCCGTGATACTCTGTGCCGAACGGCTCCAACCTTCTACTATCGCTAATACAATGAGTGACAATATAATAGCGCACATAGTAGCCCCTACAGTGATATTCACAGCTACATTTTTTTGCACACCGTATCGACTAACAATGGGATAGGTCATAAGGGTGTGACTACCGTACATCGCCCCTAGCAATAGACTTGGTAGCCAACCATAGGGGAGTAGGTATCTACTGGTAATAAGACCCAAAATAAAAGGGATAAAGAAGGTACACAAGCCAAAGAATAGCGAGCGATACTTATATTGCTTGAAGTCGTTGATATCAATTTCGCTACCCGATTGAAACATGATGTATAGCATACCCAATGACCCCAAAATTTTGATGGCAGGACTTTCACCCACAAGGTTCAGTACAGAGGGACCGATGATGATACCAGCGATAATAAATCCCACAATGCTAGGCACGTGTATCTTCCGACACACGAGTGGCACAAACCAGATGATGCCAATGATTAGGGTAAGTATTAGCAAAGGTGATAGCGTCATAGTTTCTTTTCCGCTGCAAAGGTACTAAAAAAAAAGCAAATACACAAACAATACCATCATTATTTGTTAAAATGATAGATAGTACAATGAAAGCCCTTTAAACAATAGCCAAAGGTAAGACTTAAATCTAATTGCCGATTCTGGTTAAATATACCTGCCCGTCAGGCTATTTGGATTCTTGCGAATCTCGTCCACGGTACCTGTAGCCACTATGGTGCCGCCTTCGCGACCGCCATCAGGTCCCATATCTACTACGTAGTCACACGAACGAATCACATCAGGGTTATGCTCGATGATAATCACCGTATTGCCTTTATCTACTAATCGGCGTAGTACACCTAGTAACACGCGTACATCTTCAAAATGCAAACCCGTAGTAGGTTCATCTAAAATATAGAGTGTTTTGCCTGTGCCTGGACGTGCTAACTCTGTGGCTAATTTTACGCGCTGACTCTCGCCGCCGGATAAAGTAGTAGAGGGTTGACCTAGCTTGATATAACCCAATCCGACATCTTGTAGCGTCTTGATTTTTTTTAGTATATATGGCTGACTCTCAAAGAATTCCACAGCTTGGTTGATGGTCATTTCCAGTACATCTGCTATGCTTTTGCCTTTGAAGCGTGCTTCTAGGGTTTCGCGATTGTATCGTTTGCCACCGCACACCTCGCATGGCATATATACGTCGGGTAGGAAGTGCATTTGCAGGGTCTTATAGCCATTGCCATTACATTCGTCGCATCGTCCTCCTGTGTTGTTAAAGGAGAATCGACCCGCTTTCCACGAACGAATTTTACTCTCGGGTAATTGTGCAAACAGATTACGGATGTCTGTGAATACGCCCGTATAGGTAGCAGGATTACTACGAGGAGTTCGTCCGATCGGCGATTGATCTACTCCAATCACTTTGTCGATATGTTCTATTCCTTCGATACTATCGTATGTCAACGGTGATTTTAAGCTGCGGTAGAAGTATTGGCTTAGAATAGGATATAAGGTCTGATTGATCAGTGTGGATTTGCCGCTACCGCTTACACCTGTCACTGCAATCATCTGGCCCAATGGGAAATGCACATCCACACCTTTTAGGTTATTGCCTTGGCAACCGCGAAGAATAAGCTCGCCTTTCGCCAGCTGGGGGGGCGAAAAATCTGTTGATTTTTGGGGCACTTTTTCACCTATTAGCGTAGCTGACAGCTCACCACGTAGGTATTTAGCGGTAAGTGTATCTGCATGTATGAGTTCTTGTGGTGTTCCTTCGAAAACGATATGTCCGCCCAGTCGCCCGGCTTTTGGACCTATATCTACAATGTAATCAGCCTGACGCATCATATCTTCGTCATGCTCTACTACAATCACCGAGTTACCTAAATCACGTAGTTGTTTAAGCGAGTCAATTAGACGTTGGTTGTCGCGTTGGTGCAAACCGATACTTGGCTCATCCAAGATATATAGCACATTCACCAATCGGCTTCCTACTTGTGTAGCTAAACGTATTCGTTGATTCTCTCCGCCCGACAAACTATCCGAAGAGCGTGATAAGGATAGATACGACAATCCCACACTGAGCATAAATCCCAATCGAGAAACTATCTCTTTGATGATAGGATCTGCTACGGCTCGTTGTTTGCCTGTCAGCTGTCCATTATCCATGGTCAATTGTTCCAACCATTCTTTTAGGTCTGCAATATCCATAGCGGATAATTCGGCGATGTTCTTATTGGCAATGCGGTAGCTGAGTGCTTCGCGGTTAAGACGTTGTCCTTGACATGTAGGACATGCACACCACATCTCTTCTTTCTCCTCCTTTTCTTCCTGCGGTTGTTGCATGTACTCTAAGATGCGATTATACCAGTTATCATCGTCCTTAATGATATTGTCTAGCTCCTCATCACCGAATTGCTTTTTCACTCCCTCTCCTCCTTTTATACGTCCTAATCCTCTACAGGTAGGACACCAGCCTTTGGGCGAGTTAAACGAAAAAGTATGTGGCGCAGGTTCGGAATAGCTCATTCCAGTAGTTGGACACATCAAGTGTCGCGAGAAATAGCGGACTCCCATCGAAAGAGTTTCAGAGTGTAAGAGTTTCACGCCCTGCTGACTTGTTTCAGCATTGGAACTTTGGAACTTTGAGACGTTGGAACTTTCCATTGGGAAGATAGCCATCACTCCATTGCCCTGTGTCATAGCTTGATCCACTGATTTGCGCAAGCGCTGCATATCTTCCTCTTCACTGTTGGTTAATCCCTCTCCGCTATATGCTTTGAGTTTGAGTTTATCAACAACCACTTCGATGGTGTGATTCTTATAGCGGTCTACTTTCATATCTGGTACCACCTCCAAAATCTCACCATCTACTCGTACTTGCAGATAACCCTTGCGGCGTATGGTTTCAAAAAGTTCTTTGTAGTGTCCTTTGCGGTTATTGACCATAGGAGCTAACACCAACACTCTTTGGCCCGCATATTCGCGTAGAATGAGTTCTATGATTTGGCTATCGGTGTATTGTACCATTTTTTCACCGGTGGCATATGAGTATGCATCGGCTGCTCGAGCGAAGAGTAGTCGTAGGTAGTCATAGACTTCGGTCACTGTGCCTACAGTGCTTCGGGGATTACGCGAAGTGGTTTTCTGATCAATGCTAATCACAGGCGATAGGCCTGTGATCTTATCTACGTCAGGGCGTTGCATACTGCCTATATACCCGCGAGCATATGAGGAGAATGTTTCCATATACCGGCGTTGTCCTTCAGCAAAAATGGTGTCGAAAGCCAAAGAAGACTTGCCACTACCGGATAAACCTGTAATGACCACAAGTTTATCCCGTGGAATACGCACATTGACATTTTTCAGATTGTGAACGCGTGCGCCCGTGATGATGATGTCGTTGTTATGATTCATCTATGAATCTGCATGGACATGGTTGTTATATCCGCTCAAGATATGCTATTGGCATCCAACCAATATAATTTCCCACGTGTATGCAGCACCACTCGCCAATAATTTCTGTGATTTCTACTTTTGTTCCTTCGTGTATGGTAAATAGGTCGGTACCTGATCGATCGGGTGATGATTTCGCATTGACAATGCCTTGTGTGATAATAGCTTCTGATCGTTGGGTATCACGCTGGTGCAAACTACCTGCGTTGATGCACGCTGCTATGGAGATGATTAGTGCTACCATGCTAGTGTAGAATGCAGTCTTACGAAGCCATACGATTTGGCTAAAAGCAAAGAGGAAAAGTCCGATTAGCATATAGATAAAGAGCACAATAGACAAGATGATCCAAGTCTGTAGTCCCAGTGCATTGCGTACTGCTTTAAGCCAATTGGATAGAAAGAAAGATTGGGTGTCCTCTATATTATCCACGATGCGTGATTGTGCGAATAGTAGGTTATGCTTTGCATCTTTGTAGGATGGCTCTATACGTAGTGCACGCTCATATGCGAGTATCGCTTGTGCTAATTCGCCTTGTTTGAAATAGGCATTTCCTAGATTGTAGTAGGCTTCGGCAGAAGGTTGCTGCGCAATGATGAGTTCGTATTGCATAGCAGCCTCTGCGTAATTACCATCCGCATATTGTGTGTTGGCATCTGTGAAAAGAACGGTCAGTAATATAAATAGTAGTTTCATAGTTTTGCGTTTTCTAATTGATTAATAATCGATGTTGTATCGTTGTATAGATCCTGCATTGCGTGGTCTGATGTAGGTGCGTAGCGTGCAAACTCTGCAGTAGATAATACGCGGTGAAGTTCCTTTATCAGCATATCTGCTACTCCTTTATTGCTCAATATTTGTGCAATATTTTCTTTGTTGAGTTGGGCTGTAGGTATAGATAGGCGGTCGCTTAGATAAGTCCATGCGGCACGCTCAATCTCCTCGTAGAAAGCTTCTTTGTTGTTCTCTTTGAGCAATTTTGCTGCTTGTTTAAGTCGGCGTTGAGCCACTTTGTTAGCTTTCTTATAGCGAACGCGGGTAATATCGGCATTTTCTTTGATTTGTTTGCGGAAAATAAAGAATAATACGGCTGCTATCAGGGATGGTATAGCGTACCATGCCCAGAACTGCCAACTGCCAAAGGCAATCACAGGTGTCTTGACTATGGTAGGTTCGTCACCTGTGTAGATGTAGCGTATATCTTTACCAAACTGTTGAACAGTTTCTTTATTGACAAATGTGTTCATCACTGCTCCTGTGCTCTCATCGTTTGCTGCACGTGCGATGTTCAGCGTGTATTCTGGTGTGGTGAGTGTCTTATAATCATCTTCCTGTGTGTCATAATATGAGAAGCGAATAGGCGGAATAGTATAGCTGCCTCCTGCACGTGGAATAGCCAGATACTCAATTGTTTTTGTACCACTAACGCCTGTGGTAGAGGTCTTGAAGTTATTGGTTACTTTTGGATCATATACTTCGAATCCTTCAGGCCAGTCTACTGCAGGTGTCTTGAGCAGTTTCATATTGCCTGCGCCTTGAATAGTGAGCGTGAGTGTTATCGCTTCGTTAGCTTGCAATTCGGTATTGGATATTTGACTCTTGATACTAAATTGTCCTACACCACCGCTAAATCCTGTTGGCTTACCTGCTGGCAATTCTGCAACGTGAATGGTCACACTAGGGGCATCCAATGGTTTGGTGACGGTAGTATAACTGCCAAAGAAATCGTCAAAGATACTACGCACTTGGGCACGATTTTGAATGCGCAATAGCGCTTCAAAATGTGCGGGATCGATCACTATTTCACCACTACGCTGTGGGAAGAGTAGGGTGCTGTATAGGGTAGCCACTTGGTAGTTGCGACCATTATAATGTTCCAATTCGGTTTGAATCTCGCCCATCTCTAGTTCCTGTTTGAGAAAACCTTTGAATTCTGGTAGGCGAGTATTATTGGTGAGTTGAGCCACATCTACTCCTGCAAAATAGAGCTTATAGGAGAGTAGTATCGCTTCTTGCTCATGTACGCGTGTCTTGTTGACTAACGTGCGCACGAAAATATTGGCATCATTGCTACTGCTCGTTTCGCGTTGTTGATTGGTAGCATTTGTGTTATTGGACGTTTTTGCTTGTTGATTAGTGGTATTTGGGTTGTCGGCTGGCAATACCGTTATACGTACACCATTGGAATTATACTGCTCGCCCTCTACTTTGATACTTGCAGGTGGAATTGTGAACGTACCTTCTTTGTTAGGCATCAAGGTATAAGTGTAAGTAAGGGTAAACGATGAAGTGCGTTTGCCATTTACAAACGATGTGGATGATGACTGCGAAGTGAATGGACCTGCTACATAGTCGAAGTCCGTAAACTCAGGAGCACGCAGATCTTTTGCGCGTTGATTCACGGAATAGCTGAGCTGAAATGGACGACCCATTATTACTTGCGCAGGAGCAGATGCTTTAAACTCCACTCCTTCTGCTGCAAGTATGTTTGTTAGCGCTAATGTACAAATTGCGAATATTGATAGTATCTTTTTCATAATGTTACCATTCTTTTTCTACGCGGCGTTTCTTGCCTTGTTGACGTTGCAGTTTTTCTTGTGTCTCTTGTTCGTCTTGCTCTAATGCTTGCAAAATCTGTTCAGCAGTTTCTTTATCCATTTGTTGCTGTTGCTCTTGGTTTTGTTGTTGCTGCTGTTGCTCATTTTGCTGTGGTTGTTGTTGTTGTTGTTCTTGTTGGGTAGAATCGTTTTGCTGTTGCTCTTGGTTTTGTTGTTGCTGCTGTTGCTGTTGTTGAAGTTGTTGCATCGCCTTCACCAGGTTGTAGCGTGTATCATTGTCCTTTGGATTATGACGTAATGATTGTTGATAGGCAGAGACAGCCTTGTCGTATTGCTGTTGTGCATATAACGCATTTCCCATATTATGGTAGGTGGCAGCTAATCTGTTATCCAACTGACTTTTACGTTTTTCGTCGCCTGCTTTGATTAACTTCTCAGCCTCCGCATATTGCTCTAAAGCTTCGGGATACTTGTCTTGGCGGAATAGTGCATCGCCAAGATTGAAGTGAGCTTCAAACGACTGGTTATTTTTATCTATAGCACGACGATAATTTACTTCCGCTTCGGTATAATTTGAATCGTTGTACTGCTTGTTTCCTTTGCGTACATCAACGCTCTCTACCTGTGACCACAGCTGAGAGAAACAGCATAATGCAATGAATATAAATAAAATACGTTTCATATGTTCTCTAAACACTAATCACGTTCCTTAAACAAATCCATTCTACTCAATCTGTGGTTTTGGCGCATCATGAGGAAGAAGTCAATTATGAGTAGCAATAATGCAATCAATACGAAAGATTGATATTGTTCGTTGTAATCTGCATAAACAGTTGATTCTATTTCAGAGGTAGCAATACGATCCAATTCTTGTTGCATCGCGCGCATGGCGGTATTTGTGTTGTCGCAGCGTACATATACACCTTTGCCTGCTTGAGCTATCTCTTGACACATTTCCTCATTTAATCGACTAACTACCACCTGTCCTGCACGATCTTTAAAATAGTCGTTCGTACCAGGTTTGGGGATTGGAGAACCTTCTGGTTTTCCTATTCCTACCACAAAGACTTGTATGCCCAATTCTTGTGCTTTTTTTGCTGCTGCCACGGCATCATCTTCGTGATTCTCTCCATCTGTGATGAGAATGATAGCTCGTCCTACTTCGCTCTCTAATGATCCGAAAGAGTTGATGGCAGTTTGCAAGGCAGCACCAATAGCTGTTCCTTGGGTAGGAATCAAGCTAGGTGATATCGTATTAAGAAACATTTTAGCCGATACATAATCGCAGGTAATAGGCAACTGTGTGAAGGCTTCGCCAGCGAAGACCACCAATCCCACTTTATCATCGACCATGTTATCTATCATTTTGCTGAGCATCTGTTTAGCGCGGTCCAATCGATTAGGTACCACATCTTCGGCTAGCATCGAATTAGAGATGTCCAATGCTATCATCACTTCAATGCCCTGGCGCTTCACGGTTTTTTCTTGTTGTCCATATTGAGGACGTGCTGTGGCTATGATGAGCAATGTTAGTGCTACTATCAATATACAGAACTTTGCTATAGGACGACTCTTCGATGCATCTGGCATGAGTTGTGCTATCAGTTCTGGGTCTCCAAACTCTACTAGTTGGCGTCGTTTGCGACGCGTGGTAATGATGTACACTACTACGAATACTGGTATCGTCAGTAGCCACCAAAGCATTTCTATATTTGCAAATCTAAACATATATTCTCTAATCTCTAAACACTAAACACGAATCACTCTGCCATAGTACGCAGTACAAAATAGCGCAACAATACTTCCAGCAACAAGCACAATAATGCTGCCGTTAGGAATGGCATAAAGTGCTCTGTGCGTTTGGAGTACTCGCGAACACGAATCTTGGTTTTTTCTAATTGATCAATCTGTTGGTAGATAGCGCGCAGACTATTGTTATCGGTAGCGCGGAAATATTCGCCGCCGGTCATCTGAGCGATATTACGTAGGGTAGTTTCATCAAATTCCGAACTCATCGTACCATATTGAACACCATAAGGCGTATGAATAGGCACACGAACTTCTTCGCTATAACTGCCTACACCAATCGCGTACACGCGTATATTAAAGGTCTTGGCAATTTCTGCTGCAGTCATAGGGTCGATATCTCCGCGGTTGTTACTACCATCTGTTAGCAGGATCACTACTTTGGATTTGGTAGTCGAGTCTTTCATACGGTTAACTGCATTGGCGAGCCCCAATCCAATAGCAGTGCCGTCTTCAATCATGCCGAACTTTACGGATTGAAAGAGATTTACCAATACAGCGTGGTCTGTGGTCAACGGACATTGTGTGAAGCTCTCACCCGCAAATACCACCAAACCAATTTGATCGTTAGGACGTGATAACACAAACTCGGTAGCAACAGCTTTAGCCGCTTCTAAACGGTTGGGCTTTAGATCTTCGCCGAGCATAGTACCCGAGATATCGAGTGCCATCATAATATCAATACCTTCGGTGGATTCGGATTGCCAGCGGTTGCTTAATTGAGGACGGGCTAATGCTAGTGATAGTAGTGTGATGATCGCCAGACGCAATACGAATGGCACATGTATTAGCCATACGCGCAAACTCTTAGGATTACGCATCAAACTGTCGGTGGAAGATAGCTGCACACTTGCGTGTGTGTTGCGCAACTTCCATATGTACCATCCTACTACCGGAATCAGCAGCAAGAGTAAAAATAAATATCCTGGATTCGCAAATGTCATAATCTCTATAAACATTAAACTTCCTCAATCGGCGTTGTTTCTTTTACAAATGCATACGCACTGCGCAGCGATAATTCGTTTTCATCGGGTGTGGTAGTCCATTTTGCAAACTTCACCAAATCAGCTAACGTTAGCATCTTACGCAGTTGTTCGTATAGGTCTTTTTGTTCTTTTAATAGTTGACGCATAGCGCGCAATGTCTCGTCAGATGTTTGCTCTGTACTGCTCACTTCGAAACGGCGATCTATATATTCGCGTACTACGTCTGTCAGTTGTGTATGGTATTCTTTTACCTGTCCTGTCTGCCAGATCTTCTGCTCGCGGATGATATCCAGTTTTTCCAACGCTATTTCCTCAGCAGGACGTAGAGGTTCTGCTGCTGCAGCTACTTCCTCGTGGCTTGTACGTTTTTTAAGGTACGTGATGAGGTAGTACCCACCTATGCCTATTCCTACTATTGCTATTGCTAACAATACCCAACGTAGGATACCCCACCACCAGATAGGTGCTTTATAGATACCTTTGATGTCGGTGATGGCCAAGTCTGTACTATCCATTTCAAAGGGTTGTACCACATTCAGCGTCAATGGCTCGCTCCATACGGTGTCATGGCCACTCACAAAAGGCAGAGGAGCGATGTAAAAGAGCGAATCTGCAAAAGATGTGAGCGTCAAGTATTGGTTGTACTGCACACGCCCATCTTTTAGAATGGTTGTATCAATCATTGTGCGATCCACAATCTCGATGCCTGGTATGAGTTGCTCCTCCAATAGTGGCATCTGCACTTGCAGACTTGCCTCACAGGTGGCGCGCAAATGCAAATCGGTCTGATCGCCGATGTATAGGGTGGTACTATCTATTGTGGCACTAACCACCAGTGCCAATATCATCATTAACATTTGAACAGATGCATTAATGCCTTCACATAATCTTCATCCGTGCGCACGCTTGTATGGTTCACGCCCGTTCGTGTGAAGAGTTGGTCTATTTGATTTTGGTTGTCTCGCCATGCTTGTGCGTAGTCATAGCGCACCTTGGCTATGGAGGTGTCGATCCACAGATCTTGCTCATTCTCGGCGTCGTGAAATTTCACTAATCCGATATTGGGCAATTCTGCTTCGCGTCGGTCATATATCTGTATGGCATTCACTTCGTGTCGATTAGAAGCAATTAGCAATGGTTTTTCGATAGCTCCTGCCTGTATGAAGTCGGAGATGAGAAAGGCTGTGCAGCGGCGTTTTTGTGCATTAGCGAAGTACTGCAATGCTTGTGCCATATCTGTTCCTTTAGATGAAGGTTCAAAACTCAGCAATTCTCGAATGATATGTAGTACGTGGGTCTTACCTTTTTGTGCAGGTATATATTTCTCGATTTTGTCGGAGAAGAATATCACACCTACTTTATCGTTATTGGCTATCGTAGAGAATGCCAGCGTGGCTGCCACTTCTGCCATCATATCACGTTTCATTTGGCTCAATGTACCAAAATTGCGACTACCCGATACATCCACCAATAACATCACGGTCAGTTCGCGCTCCTCTTCAAACACCTTGATATAGGGCTTGTTCAGCCTGGCGGTCACATTCCAGTCGATAGAGCGAACATCATCACCAGGCTGATATTCGCGCACTTCGGAGAACGCCATACCGCGTCCTTTGAACTGCGAATGATACTCGCCTGCGAAGATGTTTCGACTCAGTTTTCGAGTCTTAATCTCTATCTTCCGTACTCGTTTTAGTAATTCTTCAGAAGTCATTATCTCAAAACACTAAACTCTAATCACTAAACAGATAATCTATTATGGTACTTGCACTGCGTTTAATATCTCGGTAATCACGTCTTCAGTCGTGATGTTGTTAGCCTCAGCCTCGTAGGTCAAACCAATACGATGACGAAGTACATCGTAGCAAACTGCGCGTACATCTTCTGGAATCACATAGCCACGGCGGTGAATGAATGCGTATGCGCGAGCAGCCAGTGCCAAGTTGATACTTGCGCGAGGCGAACCGCCAAACTGTATCATTGCTTTTAGATTATCCAAACCGTATGCTTCTGGTTGACGAGTCGCAAATACGATATCTACAATGTATTTCTCAATCTTTTCGTCAATATATACTTCGCGAACAATTTTGCGCGCTTTGATGATTTCTTCGGTGCTAAGGATTGGGGTTACCACTGCTTTTTCGCCTGTGATATTTTGGCGGATGATTTGCATCTCTTCCTCTTTCTTAGGATAGCCAATCACCACTTTTAGCATAAAACGATCGGTTTGTGCCTCTGGTAGGGGGTAGGTGCCTTCTTGCTCAATAGGGTTTTGGGTGGCAAGCACTAAGAATGGCTCATCCAACTTATATGTTTGCTCTCCGATGGTGATTTGGCGCTCTTGCATGGCTTCTAATAAAGCTGATTGCACTTTGGCAGGAGCACGGTTGATCTCATCAGCAAGTACGAAATTAGCGAAGATAGGACCTTGTTTTACGCTAAACTCTTCTTTCTTTTGTGAGTAGATTTGTGTACCGATTACATCTGCAGGCAAGAGGTCTGGTGTAAATTGGATACGGCTAAAATCGGCTTTTACTAACTTTGATAATGTATTGATAGCCAATGTTTTTGCCAAGCCAGGAACACCCTCTAATAGGATGTGTCCATCAGCCAAAAGACCAATTAACAAACTTTCTACAAGGTGTTTTTGACCTACGATCACATGGTTCATGCCCATAGTCAGGGCGTCTACAAAAGAACTCTCACGCTCGATGCGCTCTTGCAGTTCACGAATATCTACTGTTGTTTGCATATGAATTATTTTATTGAATTTCAATAATTGAATTAACTTATAGCTGTTCTACAAATTCCGTGCCAATCTACTCAAAAATGCTCAGTATAATATAAAAGACGCAGAATTTATAGCGTATAAGGATAATAAGTTGTCGTGTAGAAAGGTATAAGAAAACATCAGGACTGAATCCTGATGCTTTCTGTGTGTATTGCTTCCATCACTTCTCGAACGAGCTCTTCGCTCAATCCGTTTTTCTTGGCCTCTGCTTGGCAATGTAGCAAGACCTGCTGCCAACGTTCTGACTGGAGTGTTTGCTCGCTGTGCTGACGTTTCCACTCGCCAATTTGGCGAACCACATCCGCACGTTTGCCGATAATCTCCCACAATTGTTTATCCAGTTGGTCGATTTCTTCACGCAGTGAGGAAAGTTCAGTATTGTTCAGAAGTTCTACGTTGTTCAACATTGTTTAATCAGTATTGTTTAGCCTAGTGCAGCGATCGCCTCTTTGAGGGTAGCGATACGCTTCTCGGCGTCGGCTTTCTTCTTGCGCTCTAGCTCTACCACCTCTGGCTTAGCGTTTTGTACAAAGCGCTCGTTATTGAGCTTGCCCATTACGCCACGGAGGAAGCCCTCTTGGTGAGCCAGTTCGGCTTGCAGCTTCTTGAGCTCTTCGCCCACATTGATGAACTTCTCCAATGGTACGCTATACTCGGTAGTACCGATAATGAAAGATGCGCTGCCGGCACTCTTCTCGGCACCTACTGCCAACTCTACGTTCGCCAATTTCACTACCACTGCTGGCAATGCCTCTGGGCAAACGAGGGTCAATACCTCTTTAGGAGAGATGTTCTTTTGTGCGCGGATATTGCGGATAGAAGAAATAATCTCAAAGTACTGCGCAGCAGCTTGCTTTATAGCCTCTTCGCCTTTCGCCTGCGGGGTCCCCGAAAAATCTGCTGATTTTTGGGGTGCACTTTCGCCTACTTGCTCCAATGGAGTCACCATGAGGCTCTCGCCCTCTTTGCGCTCTACAAGGTTTTGCCACAACTCTTCGGTGATGAATGGCATGAATGGGTGGAGGAGTTTGAGCATGGTGTTGAGGAAACCAAGAGTCTTCTCGTAGGTCTCCTTGTCAATAGGTTGGCCATATGCAGGCTTGATGATCTCTAAATACCAACCAGAGAACTCGTCGCAATAGAGCTTATAGATAGCCATCAATGCCTCGCTGAGACGATATTTACTGAAGAGGTCAGCAATCTCTACTTGTGCTTTTGCGAGTACAGCTTCGAACCACTCTACGCCCCACTTGTTGGTTTCTGGCATAGCAGCGTCGGCTACTTCCCAACCCTTAACAAGACGGAAGCAGTTCCAGATCTTGTTGCAGAAGTTGCGTCCTTGCTCGCAGAGACTGTCGTCGAAGAGAATGTCATTGCCCGCAGGTGCGCAGAGCATCATACCCATACGTACGCCGTCGGCACCAAAGCGTGCAATCAAGTCGAGTGGATCAGGGCTATTACCGAGTGACTTAGACATCTTGCGGCCGAGTTTGTCGCGAACGATACCAGTGAAGTAAACGTGACGGAATGGCATCTTGCCGATATACTCGTAGCCCGCCATGATCATACGTGCCACCCAGAAGAAGATGATATCTGGACCTGTCACGAGGTCAGCGGTTGGATAGTAATAGTTGATTTCCTCGTTGCCTGGGTTCTCGATACCGTCGAAGAGGCTGATAGGCCAGAGCCATGAAGAGAACCATGTGTCGAGTGCACCTTCATCTTGTACCAGAGCATCTACGCTCAAGCCAGATTTCTCGGCAGCGGCCTCGATGGTAGGAGCCACAATAATCTTATCCTCTGGATAGTTCTCGGCACCAGTTTCAGCGAGAAGTGCTTTCTC
>JAEIGA010002318.1_pt1 | contig 30419 bp, 28 predicted proteins | sample 9270691 | NCBI WGS metagenome assembly JAEIGA01 (sample SAMN17057246, study PRJNA624740) | gut metagenome | biome: biome; isolation source: fecal sample | host: Bos grunniens | place: China: Xizang | collected 2019
ACCAAATAGAAATTGTACGAAACTACTATAGAGAGAAATTCCATAGAAATAACAAGAAAGGAGAAATGCCATGGTGGATAAGTTCGGAATCAAGTACAACACTATTTGAGCCACCCACATTACAAGAAAATGGACTTATCCGAATGTGGGATATCATTGATGCTTCAACACAGGAATACCTCAAAGCCTGTGCATACATTTTATTTCCAGAAATTCTTGGTACAAGTACTATTAAATATCAAGGACTAGCCCTTTGGTTATGCTCCCGATATTCCATCATCACATCTAGTTTACGCGATAAATTTTCTGCAGGAGGAAAAGGAAACATTTATATTAATGGGAAACTCAAATGGGGCAATATGCCTAAAATCATTTGCAATTTATTAGTACAAATAAATACCATACGAGATTTATTTGAGCATCAATCTGATGTATATAACGAAATTCAATATTATGCATCTTATTTCAAAGCCGATTCGGATTCATTTGAAGAATGGAAGCGGCAGATAAATTACTATCTAAAAGCATATCAGATAAACATTGAAGATATACTATCACTAACCTTTGTAAAAGTTACGGAAAATGATTTCTTTGCAGAAAATTAGATTCGTAAAAAATAAAAAAAGGAGTTGCACACACAATGCAACTCCTTCATATTTAAGATTATATTTATTTCTTGAGCTTTGCGATGCTTTCCGTCAGAGCGGCAATCTTGGTTTCGGCATCGCTTTGTTTCTTGCGTTCCAACTCTACCACTTGGGCAGGCGCGTTGGCTACGAAACGTTCGTTGGAAAGTTTCTTCTGTACGCCCACGAGGAATCCCTGCAAGTGCTTCAGCTCTGCCTCCATCTTCTGGATTTCAGCTTCCGTATCAATCAGATTACCCAACTGTACAGCATATTCTGTAGTACCAAGCATGAAGGCAGAAGTGCCGTCGCTCTTAGCCTGAACATTCTGAATCTCAGCAAGCGAAGCCATCTTCTTGATGATTGCGTTAAGGGCTGGACACTGGGTTACGTTTTTACCAGCATCTGCGGACTGAACAATCTCAAGGGTGAGAGGTTCACGTGGAGAGATGTTCTTGCTCTGACGAACTGCACGCACTCCAGAGATAATCTGCTTAGCCTCTTCATACTGTGCCATGAACTGCGCATCTTCTGCTGTTGGCGCATCAAGCACAAGCGTGTCAACCATGATGCTTTCGCCATCCTTGCGCTCTGCGATGTGCTGATAGAGATCTTCGGTGATGAATGGCATGAAAGGATGAATAATCTTCATCAACTGCTCAAAGAACTGGAGAGTTGCCTTGAATGTTGCGGCATCAATAGGAGCCTGATATGCAGGTTTAATCATTTCAAGATACCAGCCAGAGAACTCATCGGTAAATAGCTTGAATACAGCCATTAGCGCCTCGTTGAGACGATACTTAGAGTAGAGGTCATTGATTTCTGCCAGCGCAGTCTTAATAACTGCTTCCATCCATGCAATGGTTCTCTTGTTCTCCATAGGCTGTTCCAATGTCTCTGCAACCTCCCAGCCCTTCACCAGTCGGAAGGCATTCCAAATCTTGTTGCAGAATGCTGCACCCTGCTGACAGAGCTGCTCATCGAAGAGGATGTCATTTCCTGCTGGTGCAGAGAGAAGCATACCCATACGCACACCGTCTGCTCCATACTTGTCAATCAAGCCAAGCGGATCTGGTGAGTTGCCAAGCGACTTAGACATCTTGCGACCGAGCTTATCACGCACAATACCTGTGAAATATACGTTGCGGAAAGGAACATCTTTCATGTACTCTTCGCCAGCCATAATCATGCGAGCCACCCAGAAGAAGATGATGTCTGGACCGGTCACGAGGTCGGCTGTTGGGTAATAGTAGCTGATTTCCTCATTGCCAGGATTGTTGATTCCATTGAAGAGTGAAACAGGCCACAGCCATGAGGAGAACCAAGTGTCGAGCGCATCTTCGTCACGTACAAGCTGGTCGAGAGTAATGTTCTCATAACCAGGAATCTTCTTCGCCTCTTCCAAAGCCTCCTCAGCAGTAAGTGCCACCACATACTTTTCCTCCTCCCCTTCTGGAGTAGGCAAGAAATAGGCTGGGATGCGGTGTCCCCACCAGAGCTGTCGGCTGATGCACCAGTCCTGAATATTTTCCAGCCAATTGCGGTAAGTAGTGACATATTTTGTTGGATAGAACTTGATTTTTCCTTCAAGAACAGGAGGCAGCGCAATGTCTGCAAAGTGCTTCATTGAGAGGAACCACTGCTTGCAGAGTCGAGGTTCTACGGCTGTATCCTGGTTGCGTTCAGAGTAGCCCACCTTGTTCTCATAGTCCTCAACTTTCTCCATGAGTCCTGCATTCTGAAGGTCGATGGCAATCTGCTTACGCACATCCATGCGGTCTTGTCCCACATAGAGTCCAGCCTCCTCAGAGAGCGTTCCGTCTGGATTGAAGATATCTATAGTGTCGAGGTTATGAGCCTTACCAAGCGCGTAGTCATTCACGTCGTGAGCTGGTGTCACCTTCAAGCATCCTGTACCAAATTCAATGTCAACGTATCGGTCTTCGATGACAGGAATCACCCTGTTCACCAGCGGAACGATGACCTTGTGTCCACGAAGCCACTGATTCTTTGGGTCTTTGGGGTTGACGCACATAGCTGTATCACCCATGATTGTTTCTGGACGAGTTGTTGCAACTACTGCGTAGTAACGGCCGCTTTCGTCCTGATGGAGCACTTCACCCTCTTCGCCTGTTGGGGATACAGGATTAGTATCTGCATCAGCCACATAGTAGCGCAGATGATAAAGCTTGCTCTTCTCGTCACGATAGATTACCTCTTCCGTAGAAAGCACGGTCTGAGCCTTTGGATCCCAGTTCACCATGCGGAGTCCACGGTAAATCAGCCCCTTCTTGTAGAGGTCAACAAACACCTTGAGAACACTCTCGCTACGAAGTTCATCCATTGTGAAAGCTGTACGGTCCCAGTCGCATGATGCACCCAGGCGGCGCAACTGCTTGAGGATGATGCCTCCGTGCTCGTCAGTCCAATCCCAAGCATGCTTGAGGAACTCTTCACGAGTGAGATCGCGCTTCTTGATGCCCTGCTCTGCAAGACGATTAACAACCTTTGCTTCTGTAGCAATAGAAGCATGGTCTGTGCCTGGCACCCAGCAAGCATTTTTTCCGTCAATGCGTGCCTTACGGATAAGAATATCCTGAATCGTATTGTTCAACATGTGTCCCATGTGAAGCACACCCGTCACGTTTGGTGGCGGAATCACAATCGTATAGGGCTGTCGAGCGTCAGGCTTGCTTGCAAAAAGCTTGTTGTCAAGCCAATATTGATACCACTTTCCTTCAACGTCTGAAGGGCTGTAATTTTTTGCTAATTCCATATAATTGTATATTTTATTTTTATTCAAATCTAATGGTGTCCGATGGTTTTCCGAGGCTAATGAGGTGTGAACTTCCCCATATAACAAGCGCAGCAACCAACACTGTCACAATGTTCACAGCTAGAATGAGCAGGCAGTCAAATGCTATTGGCACAGAATCGATGTAATAGACTTCGGCATCAAGCTTGACAAGACTGAACTCCTGCTGCAGCCAACACAGAAGCAAACCTGCGGCATTGCCCCACAGCAGCCCTCTGCCTACCAGCAGGATGCTGAAATTGCTGAATATCTTGCGGATAGTTTCGTTGGTAGTACCCAGCACTTTCAACGTACCTATCATGTTGATGCGCTCAAGCATGATGATGAGCAGCCCACTGGCAACAGTAAAGGCACTCACAAGCATCATCAGACCGAGAATCATCATGACATTCATGTCAAGAACTGCCAGCCACGCAAAGGTATGCTCTGCAATAGCCTTGATGCTGAATACTCCGTAGGTCACGCCATTGCGGTCGGTACCATGGCAGAGCAACTGCAGCTGGCGTGTCAGTTCATCTACCTTCTCGAAGTCATGCACCGTCATCTCCAGTCCCGACGATTCTTCCTTCTCCCAGCCATTCAGTCGGCGCACAGTATATATATCAGTGATGACATAGTTTTCGTCGTAGTCATTCATGTGCGTCTCAAACACACCTGCAATGGTCAAGCGCCTTGCCCTCATCTCCTCTTCGCCCATGAAGTAGGCAAAAATCCTGTCACCAGATTTGACACCTAAATCTGATGCCACCTTACGAGAAATCACAATCTGGTTAGATGCTTTCTCCGAAGAGAACTGCGGCATTTCGCCCTCCACCAGGCAGTTCTTCAAGAACTCCGTGTCATAGTCCTCGCCTATTCCTTTGAAGTTCAACCCGCAAAAGTCATTATCAGTTTTCAGGATGCCCAGCTTGTTGGCAAATCTCTGCACATGCCTGATGCCCTGCACGCCTTTCACGGCGTGGAGCAAGGTATCGTTGGTCAGCACAGGCAAAATCTCATACCGCTGGTTCTGCGTCAGACTGACCATCTGAATGTGGCTTCCGAATCCCATCACCTTCGAACTCACCTCACGCTTGAAGCCCAGCACAACGGCAAGACTAATCAGCATGACAGCCATTCCGACAGCTACTCCAAACATCGCTATACGCACGGCTGGACGAGAAAATCGTTCCCCGTCAGCTGCATGGTCTGCAAATATTCGTCTGGCTATAAAGAACTCGAAAGACACCCTTCTTTAACTTTACGTCTCACACTGCGTCACTACTCATTCTCCACTCGGCCAGATAAGCCTCCAGCGCCTTTCTCAACACGAAGAGAGCACGCACAAGGTCTTCCTTCTTCAGCACATAAGCGATGCGCACCTCATTCTTTCCGGCACCAGGAGTTGTGTAGAAACCTGAAGCAGGGGCCATCATCACCGTCTCGCCCTCGTAATTGAAGTCGGAAAGACACCATGCACAAAACTTCTCGCAATCGTCCACGGGCAAACGTGCCACCGTATAGAACGCACCCATCGGGATGGGCGAATACACGCCTGGTATGCGGTTTAGACCATCAATCAGACACTTACGTCGCTCCACATACTCATCATAGATGTCACGCGAATATTCCTCGGGGGCATCCAGACTTGCCTCGGCTGCAATCTGTCCAATGAGCGGAGGGCTCAAGCGCGCCTGGCAGAACTTCATTACCGCCTTGCGAATCTCCTCATTCTTCGTGATGAGCGCGCCAATGCGGATGCCGCACTCGCTGTAACGCTTCGACACAGAATCAATCAGCACCACATTCTGCTCCACGCCCTCCAGATGACAGGCTGAGATATAAGGTGAGCCTGTGTAGATGAACTCGCGATACACCTCGTCAGAGAAGAGATACAAGTCATATTTCTTCACCAGGTCGCGAATCTGGTTCATCTCGCGGCGTGTATAGAGATAGCCCGTCGGGTTGTTAGGGTTGCAGATGAGGATGGCACGCGTGCGCTCATTAATTAGCTCCTCGAACTTCTCCACCTTCGGCAGCGAGAAACCTTCTTCAATCGTCGTAGCAATGGTACGAATAATCGCACCGGCCGAAATGGCAAACGCCATATAGTTGGCATAGGCTGGCTCAGGAACGATAATTTCATCGCCTGGGTTCAGGCAGGCCAGAAAGGCAAACAGCACCGCCTCGCTTCCGCCGCTGGTGATGATGATATCATCAGCCGTCAGCCGAATGTCAAACTTGGCATAGTAGTCCACCAGCTTCTTGCGATAGCTGAGGTAGCCCTGCGATGGACTGTACTCCAAAATTCTGCGGTCAATGTTCTTGATAGCATCCAGTGCCACCTGCGGGGTCGGCAGGTCCGGCTGTCCGATGTTCAGATGATACACCTTCACTCCGCGTGCCTTAGCGTCCTCTGCCAAAGGAGCCAGCTTGCGGATAGGCGAACTCGGCATCTCATTTCCACGTATTGATATTTGGGGCATATCTGATTAGATGTTGTTATTTCTTATGATTGAACAATACAATAATTATGCAAAGTTACGAATTTCTTGCGGCAAAACATCCCTATATAAAAAAGAATTTCTAAATTTGTGAAAAATTTGCTACCATGAAAGTTGGATTGATACAAAACAAGTGCTGCGCAAGCGTCAGCCAAAACATCGAGCATATGGCTCAGAGCATTCGCCAGGCAGCAGCAGGCGGAGCCGAACTTATCGTGCTGCAGGAACTGCACAACTCATTATACTTCTGCCAAGAGGAGAACACGCAGATGTTCGACCTTGCAGAACCCATCCCGGGGCCATCTACCGACACCTACGGACAGCTGGCCAAGGAATTCGGCGTCGTCATCGTCACATCGCTGTTCGAGCGACGCGCACCAGGGCTCTATCACAACACAGCCGTAGTTATCGAGAAGGACGGCAGCATTGCAGGTAAGTACCGCAAGATGCACATTCCTGACGACCCTGCCTACTACGAGAAGTTCTACTTCACCCCAGGCGACATTGGATTCCACCCCATCCACACCAGCGTCGGCATCCTCGGCGTCCAGGTGTGCTGGGACCAGTGGTATCCTGAAGGAGCGCGCCTCATGGCACTGCAAGGCGCCCAGTTGCTCATCTACCCCACCGCCATCGGCTACGAGTCGTCCGACACGCCCGAAGAGCAGGAACGGCAACGACAGGCTTGGATGACCGTACAGCGAGGACACGCCGTAGCCAACGGGCTCCCCGTCATTGCAGTAAACCGTACAGGACATGAGCCAGACCCCACTGGGCTGACCAACGGTATCCAGTTCTGGGGCAGCAGCTTCGTGGCAGGGCCACAAGGCGAAATCCTTTATCAGGCACCCTGCAACGAAGAAGCCATCCAGATCATTGACATTGACATGAAGCGTAGCGAAAACGTGCGACGCTGGTGGCCTTTCCTGCGCGACCGACGCATAGAAGAATTCAGCCCGCTGAGCAAACGCTACATCGACTGAAAAAAATGAAAAGCTATCTCGCAAAAATAAAGCAATGGCTCCAGTCGCTGTCACCGCGCACTGGAGCCATCGTCTTACTTCTCTGCATCCCCTGTTACATCATCTCCTTTGCTCAGATGCTCCTCCCCATCAGCATCGAAGCCAAGAGCATCCTGTGGACTCTCTTTTTCGGACTTGCCAAGACATTCCAGTATGCAGGCATCACCATCCTCGGCGCAGAAGGATACAAGAGGCTGAAAAAGTACATCAAGAAGAAAGTTCAGGGAGAAAAGGGATGAGAGTAAGAATTGGCTATACAGAGTCCTCAAGGCCTTCAATAATCTATTAATCCTTAAAGAAAAAACGTAAAAAGCGCAGCTCCCCTCCCTACTGAACCATATCTGTAGCCTTTTAAACAAGGCAAGAAGCGACTTGCAGAACAGAAACAATCAAGTTGCGCAACATCTGAACAAGGCTACACATCTGTGAAAGCGAGGATGTACTACGGCATCACTTCACTTTCACCTTAACAGGCTTGGACTCGTTGTGCAGACGGTCGAGAGCGGTGACCACATACACCGTGCCACGTTCAGCAGAAGGAAGGGACAGGGACTGCTGACTGGTGATGGCAAGAAGATGGGCAGGTGACTCTAGGTCGATGTCTTCGCCTGGACCGAACTGATAGACTGCATACTGACGCGCCTCATCCATCGCCTTCTTTGCTTTAGGAGCAGCCCATATGAGGACAGGATGAGATGCGTGCTCGCTGAGCTTGACTTTACGAGGTTTCTTGGGGGCTTTGGAATCGATGTAAGGCATGAGCGGCTGGAGAGCTGGCGTAGAATGATAGACTTGCTCCAGCACGGTACGATAGTTACCTGGGTTATCGACTACGGCTGCAGCATACCACTGGCATGAGCCCTGTACATTGGGCAAAGAACGCTGCAAGTCGTATTTGACGAGCATCTGGTGGGCATTGGGATTGCGAGGGTCAATGCCTTTGACGGTTCGTTCAACGTCTTGCCCGATGAAAAGCGGACGGTCGCCGCAGTAGTCGTTCCACCAGCGAATGAGGACGTCATAGTCGGCAGCCTTAGTGCCTAGGTTCCAGTAAATCTGAGGTATGTTGTAGTCAACCCATCCCTGCTCTACCCAGTAGAGGATGTCAGCGTAGAGGTCGTCATAGTTCTGTGTTCCACTGGTGGCACTGCCCTCCTTCGTGTTAAGTCCGTTGGGATGGTTGCGATAGATGCCGAAAGGAGAAACACCAAACTTCACCCACGGCTTGGTTTCGCGGATGAGGTAATGGAGGTCGCGAATGAGGAGATTCACGTTGTCACGTCGCCAGTCTTCTATGCTGGTAAAGCCTCTGGGATCGGCCTTGAAGTAGTTCTCGTCAGGGATGCTGACACCTGCCACAGGATAAGGGTAGAAGTAGTCGTCCATGTGGATGCCATCGACATCGTAGTGCTGAAGGATGTCCTCGACCACCATGCAGGTGTAGGTGCGATTGGCGGGGATGGCTGGATTGAAGATGTAGAGTCCGTCGTACTGGAACATTCGTTCGGGGTGACGCACGGTAGGATGATTAGCTGCCAGTTCGCTGGTGAACTTGGTCTTGGCGCGATAAGGGTTAATCCAAGCGTGGCACTCCATCTCGCGCTGGTGGCACTGCTCTACCATCCATGCAAGGGGGTCCCAACCATCGGCAGGCGCCTTGCCCTGCTGGCCTGTCAGATAGCGCGACCATGGCTCGTAGCTTGACTTGTAGAGAGCGTCGCCTTCGGCGCGCACCTGAAAAAGGATAGCATTGATGCCGCACTGCTGCAGCACATCGAGCTGCGAAGATAGCATCTGACGTATCTGCGCAGGAGTCTTCCCGATGTATTGCCCGTTGACGCACTGTATCCATGCGCCACGAAATTCGCGCTTGGGATTTTCAGCAGCATGGGATGCTGAAAGCAGAAAACTTAAAACAAAGAATAAAAGTATCTTTTTCATTGGACGGGGTTTTATGGTTAAGAGTTTTTTTTGAAAGCTGAGCGAAGTTGTTAAAGACTTTAAGGACCTTCTATACTTTAAGGCCTTGGCGAAATCTAAGGGTTTAGAAAAGGGGGCTTCCCAAATTCTTGCCGCAGTATGCTGTCCGCCAACCCTCCTTACAAGAAAGGAGTCAAAAGGTTACCGAACCAGCCTTGGAACTGCTTGCCGAGAGACCGCGTCTTCCAGTAGCCCTTTTCCATTCGCGTGGATGTCTCCAACTGCTCATTGAAGAGCTGCGTCAGCTCTGCCGTAACTTTCTCGCTGAAAATGACGGCATTCACTTCATAATCACAGCGCAGGGAACGTGCATCCATATTGCTCGAACCGACGGTGCAGTAGAGGTCATCGACCATCATGATTTTAGTGTGATGAAAACCACCATGGAATAGGAACACGTTAGCGCCTCGCTTGGCCAAATTATTGCCCACATAATGGGAAGCCTCTGGAGTGAGGGGGATGTCGCTCTTGGCCGACAGCAGTATCTGCACATCGACTCCTCTATCAACGGCATTCTTCAAAGCCTTGCGAACTTTATGAGTGGGCACAAAATACGGGCTGATAAGGAGAATTTTATGCTGCGCGGTGTTGAGCATCTCGGCAAAGAGGTCGCGAATGGCGCCTGAACTATGAGGCGGATGGCGGTCAACAATGGCAAGGCGTAGCTGGTCACCGCTCTGGTGATGCGTCGGAAAATACTTTTCTCCGCTCAGGTACTCCCCAGTCTCTTCATTCCACATACGGCAGAATATAGCGTGCAGCTCATTCACCACTGGGCCTTCCACACGCATGTGCATATCATGCCAAGGTCCTATCTCAGGAATGCCCTCAATATAGTAGTCAGCCACATTCATGCCACCAGTATAAGCTATACGCCCATCGATGACCACGATTTTTCGATGGTCGCGCGGTATGATGTGATTGACCCATGGGAATCGGATGGGGTCGAACTTAACCAGCTGAATACCTAGCGAGCAAATGGAATCGTGCATCTGGCGGCAAATGGGCTTATTGTTAGACGAATTGCCGAATGCGTCGTAGAGCGCACGCACCTCGACTCCTTCTTCAACCTTCTGGGCTAGAAGATGGAAGAGAAGCCCTGCAATAGAGTCGTTTCTGAAATTGAAATACTCAAGATGAATGAAGGACTTGGCCTCGCGAACAGCCTCGAACAAATCAATGAACTTGTCGTGACCAGTCTTAAGCAACTTGACGGAATTACCATCATACATCTTGACACCCCGCTCGCTCAAGTGCTGCATCATAACCACGTCGGAGGTCTGGGCACACAGTGTGGAGCGGAGAAGGAATGGGACAGTACTGAATATGACTAATGCTAAGAATCGTCTCATTTATCTGCAGTTACTTCTTCTCTGACTTTTTCTCACGTTTGTTCTTTTTGCCTGACTTGAGTTCTTTCTTTTTAATGTCCTTTTTATTAACTCCTTTCTTAAGAGCAACTCTCTTCTGAAAGGCTTTTTTCGCATTGCGGCCTGTATTCTTGTCTTTCTTCACAAAAGCGTCAACCTGCTCTGCAATAGCTTTCATGCCCGCAATGGAAGGATGGCCAGCCTTTTTCTCCACATCTTGCAATTCAATGACAGGAACATTGTAGTGAGCGCAGATGTTCTTGACTGAAGAATCGATGGCGTCAGAGAGTTCGCTGTTCAGGATGAAATAAATTTTTACGCCCAAATAACGCTTCGTCATATAGTCAAGCATCTTGGCCAATGAAGGACGGAAAGACTTCAAATCATCTTTTGTCCATCCCGAATACTTGTACTCGCCTATAGGTGCAGGAACCCATGAGTCGTTGGTTGCACCGAACACGAATATGATATCGGGGTTGCCAAGATTGGAAGCACGGGTGACGAAAGAGCGTGGCGTGTAATCTGCTCCTCCATAGCCAGAGGAAGATATGGTTGAACCGCTGTAGGAATTGTTCATACACAGACGCCATCCGTTCTTCTTGATGAGCTGATGCCACCAAGTATCTTCTACGGCAACAACATCGTTATCGACTTGCTGCCTATCTAAAAAATACCATGCCTCGTTGTGGCTTGGAGTCAAGTAACCTTCAAAGGTTGAATAACTGTCGCCAAAGATAGTGACAGACAATCTACTATCTTTTTGAGCCCAAGCAATGGTAAAAGTGATGATTGAGATAAGAATGGTTAAAAATAACTTTTTCATATATTTACCAATTTATAGTTTTAATTCCGTTTTGTTGAAGATACTGATTACAGAGGCTAAAATGATGATTGCCGAAAAATCCACGATAGGCAGACAATGGAGAGGGATGAGCTGACTTCAACACATAATGCTTGGATGAATCGATGAGCTTTTCCTTGCTTTGGGCAAAACTGCCCCAAAGAACAAAAACAACGTGTTCTCTCTTTGCGCTAATCAGCCGTATGACAGCATCAGTGAAAGTCTCCCACCCCTTGCCCTGATGGCTTGCTGCGGCATGGGCACGGACGGTCAGTGTAGCATTGAGCAGAAGAACTCCCTGCTGCGCCCATCTCGTCAAGTTGCCAGAAACAGGAACTGGGGTACCTATGTCTGACTGGATTTCTGCAAAAATATTGCGAAGCGAAGGAGGGAAAGGTACGCCTTCATTGACAGAGAAGCAAAGACCGTGTGCCTGTCCTGGCTCATGATAAGGGTCTTGACCGATAAGCACAACCTTTACATCCGACCATGGGCACTGATTGAATGCATTGAATATCAACGAACCTGGAGGATAGCAAACGCCATTAGCATACTCTGCCTTCACGAACTGGATGAGCTGTGCAAAATAAGGCTTGTCAAATTCTTTCTGTAAAACCTCGAGCCACGAAGATTCAATGTTTACTTTTGCCATAACAGCGGAATATCCTTTATTTATTAACAAGTCCTGCTTCGACCCACAAAGTGACAAGATTCTTAACATCTTCTGCTGCACGTGGCACTTCAACATCATACTCATCAAGCAAGACATTGACCAAATCCTCTTCAGTGAAGTCTTTTCCCACAGCCTTATTCCAAAGCAACACAGCAGACTCATTCAAGGTAATGACTTTCGTGAAGTCGATATTTTCTTTTCCATGAGCAATGATGATGTTCTCGCCACATACATTGCGTATTTCAAAACCTTCTTTGATTTTCATTTTCTATCTATTTTTTACTATTTTTCCACTTGTTTGGCATCTGACGAAGCCAGAAAAGCCGATAGAACGCCAATAAATAACGACGTACAGGAAGCAAGCGTGGCCATATCGCAGAATAGAGTTTCCATGCTCGTGACGTAGTCAACGTATATGTCTTCCCATTCCTGATCACTTGAATCAGCTTTGCCCTCACCTTCTCTTCTGGAAACACTTCTGTACCCACCACATTCCCATCGCCACGCATCGTGACCATTCCACCTGCAACCTTATCTACACGATGGCACACAAAGCAACCTTCTGACACTTCGGCAAGGACAACATCGCCCTCTGCTATAGAATCCGCACGCCCCAGCACCAGTTTATCTCTGCCATCTTCGATGAATGGGCGCATGCTGTTGCCTCGTGCCACTATAGTTGCCGTATGTCCATTTTCTATCAATTGGACAACTTGCGGCAGAAACACACGATTCTCAACAATTCTATGCATGCATTACCCTCCCGAATGAATGGTCATTTTATTCCTGAAAGAGTCGTGAAACTGAGTCGGCACGCATCTTCGTCAGGCAAATTCTCCAAGAAGAAAACTGGCACACGCTCCAAAACCTTTCCCACCGTATCACAAACACCCACATAATCGCGGCGGTCCCACTTCATCACAGAGCATGAAGGCAGCAAGGAAGCAAAAGCATCCACCACATTCATGCGTTCGATCCTGTTATGAGGCGCCTGCTTTAGCTGCAAGAAACCCGCGGCAATAGCACTTACGTTCTTATAGCAAGGCGTCTTTCCACTCCAAGGAGAGCCATAGACACGGACAACACCATCTGCACACACACGGACAACTGGATTGTCATCGTTAATCAGTTCTGTATCAGGAATGTATCTCAGCCAATTCGATGTATGTGTACTCTTTCCCGTTCCACTTACCCCCAAACAAAGATAGCCCTTCCCATCCTTGCGCATCACAGAAGCATGCATCAACACCGTCATCTTATCTGCACCTGCAAATGCATACATCATCATCAAGGCGTTGTTCAATCCAAAGACACGCATCCTCTCATCACCATTCAAGCAAACGGTAGCCGAAGAGAAATCTGGCAATGCCTGCATCAGGCAGCAATGACGTTCTTCCATATCACACACAAGAATCTGATAGGAACCATCATCCTGCACATATACATAGTGATTATTCCCTCCGCAATCGAACTTTCCAATCTCCTTCCCTTTATGCTGTGGGCGCCAGCTATCATCCACAACCAAATCAAACAGCACTCCTTCTTTCTCCTCTTCTGCTATCTTAAAAGGTTCACTCGACGCCAACAGCGCAACAGAGTTCCGTTCATCACGAAAATCCACTCTGTAACAATGCCCCCCTACCTTATAAAATGCTTGCATGTTCATTACTTTTTCTTACCTTTTCTTTTTCCCCTTTTTTCTCCTTAATATATTAATAACTAATATACAAGATTACATTCCCCACACATCTTGAGCCCATTTCGTGTCCTTAAAAACAATGTTGTATTTCATTGACGCATTATCATCATATATTTTGCGAGGAATGAACATAGACAAACCACAACATTGAGAATCTTCTATCTGCACTGTTCCTTTTTCATAGAAGCTGTACCAATAATTCGAATGCTTACAACGAACTACTTGAGACATTTTATTCTGCCAAGATTCATATTCTTGCTCATCTAGCAGATGACGCATTACACCTCGAACATCAAACATATCCGTATTCTTATAAGTCCATTCTCCATAATGGAAATAATTCAGTAACAAACGATAGTCAAGAGCAAAAAGACGTTCTTCATACCTTGCAATCAAATTCTTCATGTAAGCAGAGAAAGCAGGCAAAGCACTTGTGTTTACAGCCGAAATGACTATGCCATAAGGATTGCCCGAATTGCCATACTGGTTATAATAGGCATCCACCATTGCATCAGCATAAGCCTCTTGCTTGAACATGGCTCTCACCATCGTTGCATAATAAGCCCCTGGACCTGGAATTTCAGCAGGCGATGCTATAATGTAACGAGCTGCATCCTTCAACTCATAGACATTCTCGACACTTTGCATCATGCAAGCGTCGAATAAAATAAAATCTACTCCATCTTTTTCCACAAGGACACGAGCCATATCGTCAATATTCATCTGATTGCCTTGAAGATACAATGAAGAGTTGCTTCCATTATCCAAACCAAAGGAGCGTTTCTTGGAATCAGGAACAGGAGGATTGTCACCAGAGAATGTGGATGGAATCCACCCTGAAGCGTGTGACCACATCACCAATCCATAACTGCTTGCTGGATAATACGTTTGTACATAATCGACAAAGTCAGAAAGTGTTGCTGCAGAAGCAGAATTCACTTCTTCTCTGTATTGCTTCACTGGATTCAGCTCAGAAAGGCTAAAAGCTTTCACGTTCTTGTCAAGCACATAGATGCGAGGCAATGACACATCGTCTAAAAATATCACCAAACGGTCATGAGCATACAGCGTCATGTCCTTGATTCCTGTCAGCATCTCACGAATGTCATCAGCAGCAGCCCCCGATAAATCATTCTCTGCCACCATATACACCATCACCGTTCTGCTGGGTGAATATGACGAATCAGGAAGCACTTCTTCCTCGTCCTTACCATCAGAATCAGAGCATGATGATAACCAACAAGTTGCAACAACGCTCAAAAGCATTATTGCAACTGTTCTTCCTATTTCTATGATATGTCGATTTATTTCACTCATCTTGGAGCACATCCACCGGATGCAAAAACTTAAAGTCAGTTTCGTTCAATATAACAACCTTTTTCTCTGGATTGTCTAAATAAAACTTCTTCACCTTATAAAGCTCCTTGGAGAGTTTTTTACGTTTTTCTGAATAAAAAACACAAGAAGTCTGATTAGCCAAATATAGCTTATCTTCAAGAAACGATTCCAGCTGATAGCTGAAAGCTGCACGATATGGCAAAAATGATGTCTTTTTGTTCAAATCTATGCTATCAATTTCATGAATGGCTGTGATATAAATAACTGAGTCTGTCAGCTGTTGGCTCACACCAAACAAATAAATTTTCCCTGTTCCTTTTACTGTTTCTTGAGCTCCTGCCATGAAAGCAATCATCAGAAACAGCACAGCAAAAACGCATCTCTTCATTACTTTTACCATTGAGTTGTTTTTAGGATTCAATTTGTCAAAAGTTATCAGGTTTTACCACCTAACATGCTAACATAATAATATGGCTAACATACAAACTTCCAACAATAAATTATCCAAGATATGTCTTCAGAAGGCGGCTCTTTGACTGCGTACGGAGACGACGAATAGCTTTTTCCTTAATCTGTCTTACACGTTCACGAGTAAGATTAAAACGATCGCCAATTTCTTCCAAAGTCTTTTCAGGCTCTCCCAAGCCAAAGAACATCTTGATAATCTCTTTTTCACGAGTTGTCAATGTGTCAAGCGCACGTTCTATCTCACGCTGCAAAGACTCTGTGACCAGCGTCTTGTCGGCTGACGGAGAATCCGGATTAGAAAGCACGTCCAGCAAACTATTGTCCTCACCTTCCACAAATGGCGCATCAACACTGATGTGACGGCCACTCTGCTTCATGGTATCAGCAACTTTGTCCACTGGAAGGTCCAGCTGCATTGCCAGTTCCTCAGGTGATGGACGGCGTTCATTCTCCTGTTCAAACTTAGAGAAAGCCTTTCCTATTTTTGCCAATGAACCTACCTGATTCAACGGCAAACGTACAATACGGCTCTGTTCTGCCAGCGCCTGCAAAATGCTCTGACGGATCCACCACACTGCATAGCTGATAAACTTAAATCCACGCGTCTCGTCAAACTTCTCCGCAGCCTTTATCAAGCCCAAATTTCCCTCATTAATAAGGTCTGGCAAACTCAAGCCCTGATTCTGATACTGCTTTGCCACAGACACAACGAAACGCAAATTGGCTTTTGTCAATTTCTCAAGAGCACGACGGCCCTCCACGCCTCCCTTGCGAATCTTGGCAGCAAGTTCAACTTCTTCTTCAACAGTGATTAACTCCTCACGACCGATTTCCTGCAAGTACTTATCCAGCGAAGCACTCTCACGGTTCGTGATTGACTTAGTGATTTTTAATTGTCTCATAGAAATTTTGCAAAATTCATACAAAGATAGAACTTTTTCAAGGCATTTTCAAAACTTTCCCACAAATTATTCTATAAAAAAGTTTAAAACGAACTTTCCGTCCTAGTTCTTTGCGATTTTGTTCATTGCAAATAGCTATTTCGTCTTCCGTGATTCTTATTGTCAAAGGTATAGAAATCTTGCTCTTCCCAATATTCATCCCAGTCAGAACGACCTTCCCACTCAGCTCTTGCCCCCCAGTCAAGGTCATCCCAGTTCTCGCCTGTTTCTCTGTTTATGAAAATTCTGGAGTTCGTATCATGATAAACCACCATCGGCTCACCATTCTCGTCAACAATTTTTGAAGATTCCTTTGCAGATAAAACATTTTGTAGTACATTTGCAGCGGCTCCAAGGTGTGCGGAAGGGCTTAGACCCAAATTTGTTAAAAAAACGGCATCTTGGAGTTTTTCTATAGATGTAACTTCATGTAGATAAAATCTATTATCTTCCATCCTTGTAATAACCACTTCGCAAACATATCTCTCATTATTAATTGTTATAGGAGCAGCAATTATAGCACTATCATAACCACGGTTCTTGTGATTTACATCATAGTTTATAAGTACACCGTTCTCTATAACATCCTTAACCGAAGCGTAAGCAATCGCCTTATTCCTACCCATCCCGTGGGCTAAGCTATCATCTGCCCCTCTTCTATCAAGAATAACATCACCATACAACGGAGAAAGAGCCTTATTGCCTATACTGTCAAAATACTCGGCAACTTGGTCTGTTAAAGTCTTGCCTTCCAATCTCGCAAATTCGTTACCCGTGAGGTTTGCAACAGGTGTCCCGTTCAACAAGAAATTCTTCTTAAACCATGCCTCCCAATCCCCAAACCACTTCTTGAAAGACTTGGTGCGAACCTGCGCCCACTGCTTCTCGGTCAAATGGGTAGGATTGCCATTGGGGGTTTTCATCCAAGTTCCGTTCTTCTTCGCTTCATCAATGATGAACTGCTCCTCTGCATTTCTGCCCTTGATGCTGAAGCGAGTTTTAACATTTTTTACATCAGAAAGTTTTGGATTCTCAAATTCTTCTATTACCTTTGCACCCGAAGCGGAAGATGGAGCATTTAGCAGCGAATTATGCGCTGTGGAACCTTGCGAAATCCTCCGCTTTAATTCTTCCTCAGTAGCAGGATATAGCAAGTTAACCTTTTCTTTGCCCAACAACGTGTTAACATCCCTGCCGTAAGCGGATATTATGTTTGACAAATTAATAACACCATCCTGTAGAGATACATTCACGCCCACACAAATATTCTTGCCATTGATTGTAGCATAAGTGTATATGCGATATTCGTTAGGCAAACCCTTATAACTTGTTATTGCCAAAGGATTATTCAGGTTGTTAATCACATCAACCCATTCCTTGACACCCAGTTTGTGGTCTTCGTTGTCTGTGTGAGTTCTTGAGAACGTGAAGTCACCCACCATGAACTTGCCCTTGATGCCGTACTGCTCAAGCAATGTTCCAGCATTGGCAATATGGAAATTAGAAGGCTCACCCTTTTTAGCCTGCTTGTTATTACGAAGATAATTAAAGAATCCCGCCACGTTTGTGCCGTTCACTTTGTCATACATCGCAACAGCCTTGTTGGATGAAGACAGCCTTGTGTTCCGCGACAAAGCTATATCACCCAAAGCATTCTGCAAGAATATCAGGTCTTCACTTGCAACATCTTCCGTCTCGGAAGCAAGAGTGCTTCTGCGTTGCTCTTCTGTATTTCTGCCCTTGATGCTGAAACGGATGCCCTCCGATTCCTTATTGATAAGACGTGCTCTTGACTTCTCATTGCCAGCTCTGTAAGTAGCAATTTCAATGCCGTTCTCCTTCAAGCCATCGAGGATTGCTTGTATCGCGATCCTTCCATATCAACTTCACACCGCCGCCATACAGCTTGCGCATCAGCCAGTCACGCATGGACACAACTTCCCCAAGAGAAGAGAGGAATTCTGATTTGGATATTTTTTTCTCTGCCTTTTCTTTGGAAGTTTCTGAATTTGTTGTACCTTTGTCGGCAGAAGATGTAGGAGCATTCATGCTGGTCGAAGGAGTAGTGCCGCTTTGTTCTCCTGAGAGCGATGCTTCAGCAGTTTCGGCAGACTGCTTATCCGTAGTATGGCGGTTATACACTTCTTTTCTATTTCTACCGTAGGATGTCTTGAATATTCCTGCGGTATTTATATTCCAAAAAGTTCCATCTCCAGACAATTCAACCATCAGAGTTTTATTATGCTTGTCTGTCTATTGAATTCAGTGCATTTATTCGCTTTAGAAATTCAAACACCATTGGGGAATTAGCGAGCCTCACGCATTGACATCAACAAACTCCATTTTATCTTCACCGTCTATATTATATTTAAAATACCGTATACGAAATATTTTAACCACCATGTTGATAATATTATGCACACGGTGAGCACTTGGGATTCATTCCTTGTTTTCAATACCACAATACTACCTCTCGATAATGAGATATGGATACCAGGTAAGAAAGAAGTGTTGTTTCGTCAATCTCACGTTAACAGATACATACTGGTACAGGAGTCTTGCCCTTAAACTTTCCTATGTGAATTATTCCGTCATTGCGATTCACTTGGGGTATGCCGCATAACATAATTTCGTTCTATCTCACTACGAAATTGCGATGAGGGGCACATCGTTTCTAAAGCATTTATGACAGAAAAAAGAAAATGAGGTAACAAAAGAGGGCACGCCTTAATATGGCATGTCCTCTTATAAGAAGCGGGGAGGAGATGTGATGAAACTCCGACGTAATAAGATTTGAGCATTTGCCGCCCTTTGTAATCCACCGACTCAAAGGTTTCCAGAAACCGAATCTCCATATTCAACGATATGGCGACTTCTGGGTTGTGGCCCGCCATCAGACGGCAAAATCATCTCGGTTTCAATAAATAATTTGATGAGTATCCCGATCGATCCTGTACCCCCGCTGTATGTTAACTTCCGTCTTCATGCCCAAACACGCTTGCCTGAAAGACTTCCATTTCTCTTATTTTTAGCAAAGGTAAGTCTTTCTGATGAAAATAGCAAGGGATTTGGAAAAAAAATCCAAATCCCTCGCATTTTTAACATTCAGCAAAACTATTCACCAAGCAGAACAGCGAATGACATTGACCTTCCTGAAGGTGTTTTTCCCCATATCCAAAGGGTTTGTTCGTCACTTGCCTGTGCATTTCTGAAGACTGTTTCCAAATCTGATTGTGACTTGATACTTTGGTTGTTTATCTTCAAGATAATGAAGTTTTCTGGCATTCCTGCATCTTTCAGATAACCAGAAGTCAACTTCACAACCTGCAAACCATAAGAGAGATTTAAAGTTTCCTTCTGCTTGTCGGTAAGTTCCTTAAATTCAGCGCCAAGTGCATCAATATTCTGCGCCTTTATCACATTAGTGTTTCCTTTCGCATTACGGAATGTGATAACTGCCGTCTTCTCTTTCTTTTCGCGAATATAGCCTACTTTAGCCTTGTCTCCTGGCAAATATTTTGTTGTTACTTCTTGAAGTTCTGACATCTTCGTAATTTCCTTTCCATCAACAGAAACAATGATGTCACCTTGTTTCAATCCTGCTTCAGCTGCAGCTCCTCCTTCAACTACTTCGTCCACATACACACCATCAACAGTGCCGAAATCAGCCTTGAAATCGCTATCCTTAGACTTCTCGCTCGTCACATAATCATGTAAAGTCATACCACTAATGCCAAACATTGCACGCTGAACCGTACCATACGAACGGAGGTCAGTCACCACTTTCTTCATAATAGTCGTAGGAATGGCAAAACCATAACCAGTAAATGAACCCGTCTGCGAATAGAGCATCGCGTTGATTCCTACCAACTCACCTCGAACATTTACCAATGCACCTCCAGAATTTCCTTGATTGATAGCAGCATCGGTCTGTATAAATGATTCAATTCCATTCTTGCTTGCGCGAAGATTACGTGCTTTAGCAGAAACGATACCAGCAGTCACAGTAGAAGTAAGATTAAAAGGATTGCCAACAGCAAGAACCCATTCGCCCACTTTCAGGTTGTCGGAATCACCTATGACAATCGCAGGAAGACCTGTTGCATCAACTTTCAGCAGAGCAAGATCTGTGTCGCTATCAAGACCTATAACACGTGCCGTAAACTCTCTATTATCATTCAGCGTAATAGTAATCTCATCGGCATTCTCTACAACGTGATTATTAGTAACTATATAGCCATCTTCTGAAATAATCACTCCAGAACCAGCTGATTCACGCTTAGGTGTTTGCATCTGCCTGCGTTGAGTTCCACCCTGGCCGCGTCCAAAAAATTCCCCAAAGAAATCAGCAAAGGGATCTTGATACTCGATCGTTCTGGTTTTACTAACTTGCACACATTTTATATAAACAACTGCATTACAAGCTTTCTCGGCAGCCTCTGTCAAATCAACAGGCTGCGACACAGGCAGAGCTGTATTGGACAGTCGCATCAACTTAGGCTGCTCCATTGCCAATTCCTGTACAGGCAAATCTTTTTCATTCGTTTTTTGTGCTAACGAGTACGCAAATGCTCCTGTCAATCCAGAGAAAAAAGCTACACCTAGCAACGCACCATAAAATTTTGTTTTTTGTTTCATAGTCTTTGTGTTGTTCTATTATTTGTTAATTAGTAATTTATTAATTCTGCATCCAATGTTTAATCATCTTTTGTCATATTTTTTCAAAGGACGAACTATTATACAATCAAACAATCTCGCAAAAACACAAAAATGCTCGTTTTTTGTTGATTTCGGAAACAAAATAACAACAAATCATCGTAATAACAAAACATTTCAAAGAGGTTTTTCTTTTTCTTTGAAATAGTTTAACAAATAGAACGAATTTGTTAACAGGGTTTAAGAAATTTTCTTAAAGAATTCACAATTAATTAACACTTAAATTCTGCAAATAAAAATCCTCTGCTTTCGTTATCATATCTATTTTCCCTACATCAAACAACTGAAGTTTAGGGTCAAAACAACACCGAATATCCACTTGATGACAAATACTAAGATAAAAATCAATAATGGAGAATCGACCTTGCCAATCATCCATAAGAGGGAGAAGAGAAGGATGAAAAACTTGTATGCCTGAATAAGCATACTTTTGAAAGTGCGAATTAATCACCGACAGTTGATAATCCACCTCTAATGCCTTAATTTCAGGGTATGGTGACTTGATTTCTCCTGTTGCAATATTGGTCCAACCAACAAGGCGGCTTGTACTATCAAAAAGAAGATAGCGTTGAGTATCTCGCTGAGAAACAAGAAGAACTGTAGAGGACGCACTATTATAAAGAGAAAGGATATCAGCATTGGACAGAATATCAACATTGTGCACAAGAATTGGAGCATCATGAGAAAAAAGAGTCGCAGCTTGCTTAAGCCCACCACCCGTTTCGAGCAGCAAATTAGTCTCATCACTAAACTTGATATTGACACCAAAGCCATCGTTCAACTCAACAAAATCAATAATTTGCTGAGCAAAATGATGAACATTGATAACAATCTCATTTACGCCTACTTTTTTCAACTTCTCAATAAGGATTTGTATAAGCGGTTTCCCACATATTGGCACCATTGCTTTAGGCATAGTGTCTGTTAGAGGCTTAAGCCGAGTGCCAAGACCTGCTGCGAAAATGAGTGCATTCATAATATAGTGATTAATATGAATTTAGGATTGAGGAATTAGAATTTGAGTTATTCCTTGTTCGCGATGATAAACACGGACCTCTATACCAAACTTTTCACAAATATGCTCTGCTACATGCTGCGCACTATAAACGGAACGATGACGACCGCCTGTACAGCCAAAAGAGATTTGCATGTTTGCAAAACCTCGCTCTTTAAAGCGTGCCACATGAAAATCGACAATTTTGTACACACTATCGAGAAAAGCAAGTATTTCCCCATCGGATTCGAGGAATTCAATCACAGGTTGGTCAAGGCCTGTAAGAGGCTTATACTCGTCATAACGCCCAGGGTTATGCGTACTTCGGCAATCAAACACATACCCTCCTCCATTACCTGTTTCATCTTCTGGAATACCTTTTTTGAATGAAAAGGAGAAGACACGGACAACAAGTGGAGTTGAAGTATCTTTATTAAGATAGGTATTGTCGTTTTGCAGATAAGTTGCCACTTTTGCCTTCTTCGCGGACTCTTTCTCCCTGCTTGCTTCTTCTTGAGCATTAAGAGCTATTAGTTCTTGGGCAACTTCTTTGAGATAAGGATATGATTCACAAACACCCAAAGCAAGCTCACTTCCTAAATTACAAATAGCCAAAGGGATGCTTTTAGCAAAATACTCTTTCCTTTCCCAAAGACCACGATAGCCATAAGCACCAAGCACCTGAAGGATACGGAAAAGGACAAAAAGATGTAAACGCTTCACAAACGTCTCTTTCTCAATTGATTTATAAGGTTGCAAAGCCTCAAGATATTCATCTATCAAAAGGTCGCGTTCTGAATCAGAAAATCTCGCAGACGACTGCCATAAAAAAGAGGCCACATCATAGAAAATAGAACCTCGACGGCCTCCTTGAAAGTCGATGAAATAAGGTTTCCCTTCTTTTAGCATGACATTTCTTGACTGAAAATCACGATAAAGAAAAGTATTTTCTTGTTCAGCAAGAAGATCATCCGCCAAGCGTTCAAAATCTTGTTGCAATTTGAACTCATTGAATTCCAAACCTTTCAATTTCAGAAAACAATATTTGAAATAATTGAGGTCAAACATGATGCTCGTTCTATCCATCTCTTGCTGAGGATAACAATGCACAAAAAGGTTGCTTGCATTTTTATCCACTAACGGCAAGAACTGAAAACGTGGCAACATTTTAATGGTTGCACGTAAAGCATCTAGTGCTTCTGCATCTAATGTGCCATCCTTTTGGCGATGCTGCAACATCAACGAATATAACGATTCATCTCCACAATCTTCCTGTAAATACACCATTCTATCATCAGAGACAAACAGCACTTCAGGAACAGGTAAATTGCTTCGTTTAAATATTTGTGCCAACGCAAGAAATGCTTCGTTCTCCTCTTTATTGGTTCCTATAACTGCTATTAAGCTTTCCTTTTCACCCATGACACGAAAGTAGCGACGATTGCTACCTGCACCCGCCAAAGGAACAATACATTGAGGATTATGCCCTGTCAAATATTGATTGATTTGATAAACTCTTTCCATTTCTATTCTTTTCCTTTCCAGATATTAATCACTTTTTTTCTAATCACAATGACATGGAAAACACTAACAATTACCAACAGAAGTAATCCTGCTAAAAACGCAGGAAGAACTCCCTGTACACTCATATTAGGAAAGAAACTCTCAAAATAACTAAGATATACAGCTCTAACTATCAGCATGACAACAATGGCAAGTATCAGAACCAATACATTCAAACTTATTGTCATTGCTTGGTAAGGGAACGAAACTTTAGCAGGAGAATAGCCAAGCAGCAACAAATTCTCGAGTTTAGCACTATTTTTTTGCACAAGCAGAAAAATGCTCAACATCAAAATATAGAATGAAAGAAGACTAATAACAATGCCTATCGCCATTACTATGCTTACAATTACACGTAAAACAAAAGTTGTTTTTGACGCATCCAGTTTATCGGCATCTGTCTCATAACCGCGCTCTTGAAGAAAACTTGCAACACGTTCATCTGCCGGATTTGTCACTTCTACGACAAGGCGAGTTGGATCTTTCGCCACATTCGAATTCATGTATTTTCCATTCGCCCATTGCATAAATACCTCAGGTACAAGAATAGTGTTCAAACGCGACGAAAAGCCAACAATCCTACCAAAAAACTCATCATTTTCACCATTCCTCCCTATCAGAATCTTCAATCTCATAGCTCCTAAGATTCCCTCACTAAGCTTTGGCAATCCTTTACCTTGAGCATAACCAAAATTATACAAATCAAGATAGTTCTTGGGTAAAATAATAGGTATCTCATCACTCCCCTCTACATAACGCCACGCATCACTTTTTACATCAACAAAATCATCTGGAACACTTTCAAAGAACATCTCGGTCGAGAAATTCATAAACCCCTCCACTTCAAATTGCGCTCGTACGTTAAAAGAGCTTGGAGTAAACGCTCCTATACGTTCTACAAAACCAGATTCCTTAAATTCATCTATTTCCTCTTCTGTAAATGTATTCTGTGCACCTGTAAATGCTGACATGGCTCCGATTTCCTTATTGACAATTACATAATCAGACTTCATGAAGCCATCCTCATTCCCAAGTTCCTGATAATCATTATAGAACTGAATACCAATCAAGACAATCGCCACACCAACAAGATTGGCAAAGAAGAATCCCGCAAATTGCGAAATACTGATATGCTGACGTAAAAGTTTCCAAATCAAATTCATCTTCATCACACAAATTAAAGGTTAAACACTTGGTCGTAAGGCAGTTCTATATGCTTGCCTATACTCGTTGCCACAATGCCTGCTCCCTGCTTCTTTGCCTCAGCCATCATGACACGCCCCATGATTTCAGAATTCGTATCATCCAAATGGCTTATCGGCTCATCAACAAAAAGAAAATCAAAAGGCTGACAGAGTGAACGTATCAATGCCACACGCTGTTGCTGCCCAAGCGACATTTGCCCTATCTTAACATCCTGTTTGTCCGTAATACCAAGAATATCAAACCACTCCAAGATCTGTTTTTTCTTCTGCATGCCTGTCAACTTGTTTTTAATCTGCACATTTTCTAATGCAGTCAATTCGGGAAACAAGCGTAGCTCTTGCCACAACAAAGAAATATGTTTCTTACGAACACTTGTCCACTGGGCGATAGTATATTGACTAATATCTTCTCCATCAAAAAGAATTTGTCCTTGATAATCGCGGCGATAACCATATATATAACTACACAACGACGACTTTCCTGTACCTGAATTAGCTTCCAGCAGATATGTTTTTCCTTTTTCAAAAGTGATATCCTTTTGCCAGATGTCACTTCCAATATCCATACGATTTTGGAATACGTTTGGAAGTGTATTGACCAGTTGTATATTATTCATTTATAAAATCTGTTTCAAAAAATTTTCTTCCTTATTCTTCATTTCAATCACCAGATTCATCTCGCCCCATGAAGGCATACGTATTATAGCTACTTCAAATGGATTAAACTCTTCTATTCCCTGCAGCCAATTAAAATCCTTAACAAAGTCCTTGTGATTCATTTTATCCATGTTCACATACACAAACAACTTGCTGTTCTTAATGTTCTCCGTATAAGCCGTCAATGGGTTTTCATCTGCGACAATACTGCTTGCTCTTTCTGAAGCAACATACAGGTTTTTATCCTGTACTCCAAATCGATATTTTTCGCCTTCACCAGCAAGCAAATATTGGTTTTCGCCTTCGTCCTGCATAGATATTCCATAAGCCTTCATGCTTTCTTTCCAATAATCCACATCTGCGAGAAAATCAGAGTTTTTCAATTCTGCGTATACTATAAATTCTGGAGAACTCATCACATTGGCAGCATTCATCTGTAATTCTATCGCCACATCGCCATCTACAGCTCTAAGCATCTGCTCAACATCTACGGCGCGTTCCAACAAGAACAGGAATTCTTTTGCAGATTTATCCTTCTTCATCTTATCCAATAACCAGCCACCCTTTACATTTGCCACAACCCAGAAAAACAAATCATTCGATACAGATTCAACATACTTTCCATTAATGTTGCTAAAATTCGCATTAGCCTCATCAATCAATGCCTGCGCCTTGTCTGTCCTACCCCACATTTTCGTCTTGCACAATGCTCTTCCATTCTCAAATGTCAGGCTTGCCATCATATCAAATGTATTAGTGTCAAACGATAAAGGCATAGCCGCTGTAAAGACCACGTCTCCAGTCTCGACACTCATACGGCTATATGCAGGAGTATTGATAAAGCAATCCCTTTCTTCCAAATTCATCAACTCATTCAACAAGCGGCTGACCATTCCTTTTCCTTTAGACGAAGACAGAAAAAGAAGAGAACTGGCATCATAAGCGTAATGCACATCGCCCAACAACGTGCCACACATCAATCCATCTTTCTCCACAGGCTTGGTTGCTATGCCTTGCTGCTGCAACAACAAAAGAAAATTTTCCACATCATCTTCATCAAGAACTTTCATGGTTACGCCCATAGTCTCATCACCCACCATAAAGAAATACGAAGGAACACTGAAATCAAGCCCGATCTTCATAGGGTTTTCCATATATTCTTTCATCTTCTCAGAACCTTGACCTTCTGTCACGGCCATGAGGGCTTCATTAAGAAAATCCATTGTTTTAGAATGCTGAAAATCACTTTTCGCAGCAAGAGATTTCAAATCTGCTCGTACGACCAATGTTGCTTCTGCTGGTATCACTTTCTGGTAGTCGCCTCCAGAACAAGAGCACAACACCATGACAATCAGCATTATTGCCACAAAACAATGATTCTTTTTCATTCTACTATTGATTTACTAAATTAATAATATGAGCAACAACCAGCGCTGCCGTTTCCGTTCTCAGCCGGCTCTTTCCCAAAGTCACACTTTGAAAGCCCTTTTCTTCAGCCATTTTCACCTCATCCATAGAAAAGTCTCCTTCTGGCCCCACCATTACCAGCACATCCTCTCCACTTTTCACAGCATCTTTCAAAGGCACTTTTCCTCCCAAATCTTCTTCATGACAATGGCAGATAAATTTCTGCTTCGTCACTCCACTCGCCTTCTCCTGTTCTTCTATCTTTTGCAGAAAAACCTTGAAATCTGTCATTTCATTCAATACAGGCTTCCATGCCTTACGACTCTGCTTCATCGCAGACACCAAAATTTTATCCACACGCTCAGTCTTTATGACTGTTCGCTCTGACCATTGGCAACGCAAGAAAGTAAGCTCGTCAAACCCTATCTCCGTCGCTTTTTCTGCAAACCATTCCGTCCTGTCCATATTCTTTGTCGGCGCCATTGCTATATGCAGATGTGGCAACCACTGACGTTCTTGCGGCAGGACTTCTTCAATACGGTAAAGACACCTCTTCTTGGTAGCTTCAGTCACCACACCACGGTAAAACGTGCCTTGTCCGTCCATCAGCATCATCTCATCACCCATCCCCAGACGAAGTACACGAACAGCGTGCTGAGCCTCCTCTTCAGGCAACTCATTCACGCTGTCAGCATTGGGTACATAGAAGAAACGAATTTCTTTCATCAATTATTTTTTTTTTACATGAGGGCTGATTCGTGCGTATGCAGGCAAATCAATCGTTGCAAAATCCTTATCCAAATATTTGAAATAACCAGTAATGCCAATCATCGCAGCATTGTCCGTCGTATAAGAGAACTTTGGTATGAAAATCTTCCAGTGGTAACGCTTGGCATGGTCATGAAACGCATTGCGAAGTCCATTGTTGGCACTCACACCACCTGCCACTGCCACCTGCTTGATGCCCGTGTCCTTCACGGCCTTGCGCAGCTTCTTCATCAGAATATCCACAATGGTCTTTTCCAGCGATGCTGCCAAATCCTCCTTATGATGTTCGATAAAGTCAGGGTCTTCCTTTATCCAATCTCTCAGATGATAAAGAAACGAAGTCTTCAATCCTGAAAAACTATAATCATAACCTGCTATGTCTGGCTTCGAAAACTCAAATGCGTCAGGATTGCCCTGTCTTGCCAACTTATCGATGATAGGACCACCAGGATACCCCAAGCCCATCACCTTAGAGCACTTATCAATAGCCTCTCCTGCAGCATCATCTATGGTTTGTCCCAAGATTTCCATATCTTTATAGGAGTTCACCTTCACAATCTGACTGTTACCTCCACTCACAAGCAAACACAGATAAGGGAATGTCGGCTGGTCTTGGTCGTCCTCGCTCTCACGGATAAAATGCGCCAGCACATGACCTTGCAAGTGATTGACATCAATCATCGGAATGCCTAAGCTCCTCGCAAACCCCTTTGCAAAGCTCACGCCAACCAAAAGACTACCCATCAAACCGGGGCCACGCGTAAAAGCCACAGCATTCAAGTCTTCCTTTGTGATACCAGCTCGCTTGATGGCAGCATCCACCACAGGCACAATATTCTGCTGATGAGCGCGACTGGCCAATTCTGGCACTACGCCACCATACTCCTCATGCACTGCCTGCGAAGCCGTTACATTGCTCAGCAATATTCCGTCTCTCAGCACAGCTGCACTCGTGTCATCACACGAACTCTCTATTGCTAAAATATACATAATTTAATAAGTTAAAATTTCCAGCCCTTCTTCTGTCATCAGAAAGGTGTGCTCCCACTGAGCTGAGTCGCTGTAATCCTCAGTCACCACCGTCCAGTCATCTTCGCTGTCTACAAACACTTTCCAGTCGCCCGCATTGATCATCGGCTCAATCGTAAACACCATGCCTGGAACCAGCAGCATCCCCGTTCCCTTTCTGCCGTAGTGCTCCATATCAGGCTGTTCATGGAAAGCATTGCCAACCCCATGCCCGCACAGGTCACGCACGACCGTACATCCATTCTTGTGAGCATGCTGCGTAATGGCAGCAGCCGAATCACCTACAAACGTATAAGGTTTGCAAGCCGCTGCACCCACTTCAAGACATTCCTTTGCCACTTCGACGAGCCTCCGTCTTTCAGGTGTTGTATTGCCAATTATGAACATTCTGCTGGCATCAGCAAAGAAGCCGTCCACGATTGTAGTACAATCCACATTGAGAATATCGCCTTCCTCCAAAACTTCCTCATCGCTAGGGATGCCATGACACACCACCTCGTTCAAACTGGTACAGCAACTTTTAGGGAATCCCTCATAATTGAGAGGAGCAGGAATACCGCCATGCTTAGTCGTAAAGTCATACACCAGCTGGTCAATCTCCAGCGTGGACATACCCTCGCGTATTCTTTCCGCCACATAATCCAGCACAGCCGTATTCAGCTGACCAGCCTTACGGATACCTTCAATCTGCTCTGGAGTTTTAATCAAGTCACGCGTGGGCACCAAATAGCCTCTATTCTGAAATGCCAGAATCTTCTTGTCCATTTCAGTCAGCGGTTGCCCGCTCTTCACACGCCAATTTCTCGGGTTTTTCTTCAACAGTCCCATTTCTTCTTGAAAGTCTTTATTGTACTGCAAAGTTACAGACTTTTTCCCACACATCCCACCAAAAATGCCACATTCTTCAATTATTTTCAGATTTCATTTGTTCAAATCACTTTCTTTTACGAATTTTGCAGTCATAACTACCAAAACCGAAATATCGATGAAAACATTGAAAACAGCAATCATCACATTGCTCACATTGGCAGCCATATCATGTACAGGCGACAAAGCCCCTGCAATTCCAGAACGCATTGTAGAAGACGTCGATACGGAGACAGGCGTCATCTCCCTGCGCGACTACAGCATATCTGACACCATTGCCATAGGAGGAAAAATCTTCAACTACACTTATACGCTCGAACACGTTGACACTTTGCCCACCCTCATCAATCCGCAAGGACTTGAATATCATGAAAGCAGAGTCAGCATCAAGGTATCACGTGGCGACGAGCAAATATTCAACAAGAAATTTTTGAAGAACAACTTTAAAGACATTGTACCTGCCGATTTCTTAAAGACATCCACAATGGTTGGAGTGAACTATAACTTCACCAAACGAGACGAAGACCGTTCTGCGCTCTATTTCATCGTTACAGTAGGCGACCCAGACGAGACATCCGACATGGTATTTCCACTCGAAGTTAAAATCGCGCCAGATGGTTCTTACTCCATCAAGAAAGCTGAAAATCTTGAAACAGCACCTATCAGCACAGGGTTGAACATCGACCCAAGCGAAGACGCTGTATAACGATTCAATACAAGCGGCACATTCATTTGGGATGTGCCGTTTTCTTTATGCTTCATGGCTGAACAAGTTACAGCGTTGCAGCGCTACAGTTCTTTTAAAAACCATTACCCAATGCGCCACATACCGGTCCCATAATAGTATTATTCTTATAACTTATTAATTATTAAATATTTATATAATATATAGTTATAGTAACTATAGATATTATTAGACATTTTTCAAAAATGACAAATGCATTTTTGAACTGTAGC
>JAEIGA010002319.1_pt1 | contig 30409 bp, 49 predicted proteins | sample 9270691 | NCBI WGS metagenome assembly JAEIGA01 (sample SAMN17057246, study PRJNA624740) | gut metagenome | biome: biome; isolation source: fecal sample | host: Bos grunniens | place: China: Xizang | collected 2019
CGGGTCTCGGCCTCAAGGACGCCAAGGACATGGTCGACGGCGCTCCCAAGAAGGTCAAGGAAGCCATCGCCAAGGACGAGGCTGAGAAGATCGCCGAGCAGCTCAAGAAGGCTGGCGCTGAAGTTGAAGTCAAGTAATCTATTTTACTTCGAACTTTGGAAAAGGTCTGTGATTTATCGCAGACCTTTTTATTTTGTCCGGGGTTGCAGTTTTGCAGAGGGCGGCATGTGACGCATCGGATAAAATGTGATATAATATGGTTTCGATCACTTTTATTTCAAGGAGAAAATATGGAAGATCAGATAAAGGCGAAGCTTGATGAATTGCGCGTCGGACTTCAGGCCGACGGCGGCGATCTCGAATTGGTGAAGATCGACGGCAAAACCGTTTACCTCAAACTAGTCGGTCACTGCGGCAGTTGTCCGTTCGCTATGATGACGCTTAAACAGGGTATTGAGGTCGGTCTTAAGGAAATCGATCCTGAAATTACGGTAGAGCGCGTTTAAGATGAAGACTGTAAATGTTTCGTTGGTTGGCGTTGGCGGCCAGGGTATTATTTTAACCGCCGATATTCTCGCTAAGACCGCCGCTATCGCCGGTATGGATGTAAAAAAAAGCGAGATTCACGGGATGGCTCAGCGCGGCGGCAGTGTAAGCAGCCAGGTGCGATTCGGCGAGAGTGTCGCTTCTCCGATCATCCAGCAGGGTACGACCGATATTCTCGTGTGCTTTGACAAGCTTGAGGCTCTTCGTTCCGCGCCTCTGCTTGCCGCGGGCGGCTCGGCAATCGTCAATGACATGTATCTTGTTCCTGTTACCGTTTCGTCCGGCCAGCAGGCAGATGTCGAGAATCTCGACGAGCGTGTAAAATCTGCCATTTCAGATTTGAAACTGCTGGATGCGATGAAGATCGCGACAGAAGAGGTCGGTAACGCGCGTACGATGAATATGGTTATCGCAGGCGCGCTTTCGGTCTGCTGCCCCTTCGAGGAGGCTCATTGGCTTCAGGCCATGGAGGAGCTTCTTTCGGGCCCAAAGGCGAAACTTCTCGAAATCAACAAAAAGGCTTTCAGCCTCGGCCGCGCCGCGCTTTTAAAGTAGACGCACGCGATTTTTCAAATTCTTTCAAGCCCCGGTTGCGCAGTTTGCAGGCGGGGCATTTTTTACACCCTTCGCCGGGTATTCCGTTGTAGCAGGTAACCGTTTCGTTTTTCACGACTTCCAAAATTCCCAGTTTTGCGGCGAGTGCCCATTCTTGCGCTTTTGTCATACGCATAAACGGAGTTTCTATCTTTATCGGCCAGTCGAGCGCCAGTCGCATCGCTTTCTGCTGCGCTTTAATGAAATCGTTCCGGCAATCCGGATAACCGGAGAAATCCGCTTCGGAAACTCCGGTGTAAATTGTTTTTGCACCCAGACTTTTCGCCCATACCGCGGCGGCGAGAAGAAAAAAGGCGTTACGTCCCTCGACTACAGTGGTAGGGCATTTCGCATTCTTCGCCCTTGTTATCTTCGCATCCGGCGTCATCAGCGCGTTGGAGGTGAGTTCCGGGTAGAAATCGAAGGATATTGTCTTGTGGGATGCTACGCGGAAGCGTTTTGCAAGATTGGCCGCGTACTTTGTTTCAACGGCGTGGCGCTGTGAGTATTCGAATGTTATGGCGGCTACGGCATCTGCGCCGTATTTCTTGACGGCAAGCGCCAGACATATCGCGGAATCCTGGCCTCCGCTCAAGACGACGACGGCGTTTATTTTTTTTCTGTCTTTGTTTTTGATCATGGCAATATTGTATCATAAGCTGCTTTTTTTTGTAATTGATTAATTGCTTTCACGGTCATTGTGCACAACTGAAATGAGTATGGTATAATACCAAGCATTGAACGATAGACTATTGACTGCGGCAAAGCCTTATTGTACAATACTCTCGTTGTGATTTCGGCATAATAGGATTTGACGATAAATCTTGATTGTCACAACGGAATCACATAATGAAAAACTAACAAATGGAGAGACGACCATGAGTTATTTGCCAAAGGCTCTTGTAGAAAAGAGCATCAAAAAGCGCGTCCGGCGCGACAAGCAGGGGCGTGAAAGGGTAAGCTTTGAGGCCTATTTCGGCACTGATCCGTTTACGAAATTCGCCGTCCGAAAGACAAGATCGAGCGAAGAGGAATTGAAGAGGGATATAAAGGACTTCTTCTTGCGGCACCAATCCGGCGGCGATGCGGCCGTAAGGCTTACGCCTATCGAGGCCATAGACGCGAAAAACGCCCTTGACGCGCTCGCGGAGGCCGGAGAGCATATTTCCCTTGCCGAGGCCGTCCAAGCGTTTCTGGGCGGCTCTACGCGCGTCTCCGGCGGTATGAGCGGTAAAACGATTGGCGAAGCCTGGGAAGAGTTCTACAACGCGAAACCAGACGGCGACGATAAACGGACACACCGCTACACGACTGGAAAGTTCGTACAGGCATACGGCGCGGACAGGCAGCTTTCCCTTGTGACCGCGAAGGAGGTTGTGGACTATCTTACCGCCAACTACGGCAAACACAAGCCGAAAACCTACAATTCGCATCTGCTGAGCGTCAAGACGTTTTTCAACTGGTGTGCGAAGGAAGAACGAAAATACATATCGGCCAGTCCGATAAAGACAGTAAAGTTCAAGGAAGAGCCGTGGGAAGAACCGGAATACATGAAAGTCCAGGACGTGGAACGTCTTTTCCGGCTTCTCGAATCGGAAAAGGAGAGCCATCCCGAATATCTTGCACAGGCCATAGTCGGGTTCTTCTGCGGTACGCGGGCGGTAGAGATTCGCCGCATGGCTATGATCGAGGGAGCGGCCAAGATACACCTTGACGACGAAACGGTGCGTATCGCGATGGGCAAGGGCTTTCAACGCGGCAAGATGCCGAGGGCGTTCCACCTGGAGAAGACTGCAATGGCGTGGATTAAGTCGTTCGACTTCATGGGCGCACTCAAGAAGGTAAACAAGAAAACGGTCGAGGAAATCTACAAGCTTGCCCGGAAGCATGAGGTGCCTGTATTTCAGAACTGCATAAGGCATACGTTCATCACCTACCATGTTGCGGCGTTCGGCAATCCCGCAAACACGCAGGCAATTGTCGGGACAAGCAAGCGGTATTGCGCAATGAACTACTGCGGGCTTGCGAGCAAAGCGGACGGCGAGGCATACTTCAGGATCATGCCGGCAGACGACGAGCAAATAAAAACCGCGTCATGAATGGCGCGGCACGGAACTACCGATAATCCTCAAACTCGCAAGACTTACGAATCCACGCCCGGTTACACCATCGGGCCAGGGCGCAGAGACGGGGCGATGGAACGATAGAGTTGTCTGTCAATGAGCGATACGGCATGACGAACGGCACGGCTCGCTTGTCCGCCGCCATGAGTCCATGGATACGGTAGAGTGCCGAATCAATGCCGTCGTTCTTTGCCAGCACGTACACAAGCACGTCCTTCTTGCAGCCGAATCGCCGAAGCAACTTGATCGCGCGAATGCAATGCGGAAGCATGGCGTCCGTGTCGCATGAAATACGCACCATTGAAAGCCACGGAACACGCGCCATAATCTCTGCGCGCTCCTTGTCGTAGAGTCGCGCATCCGTTGCCTGGTTGAAGTCTACGCGGATTTTGAGCCGTCGCATCTTGTCGGTCTGTTCGCGCACAAAGTCGATTGGCGCGGCAAGGAAGTTGTTGTCCATGAGTATTGCCTTGCGCCGGAAGCCCGTGTTCGTGTTGCAAATCTGCTCGATGTCGGAAACGGGATGGATCGCGCCTTCCTTGCGCGGCACGACGCACCACGGGCACTTATTGACGCATCCGCGCGTGAGGAATCCGTATGCGGCGTCAAACTGCGGGTATATCGTGTAGTCGGGCGGCATCGCTTCAATCTCCGGCGGCAGTCGGCTTGTCACGTCGTAGCCCGTGCCGCCGCGTATCGCATCGTCGGGAAGATAGGGATCGTCTGGGGTGAAGGTGAACACCTTGGACGCATACACGCGGTCATAGCGCGCGAGTGGCATAAAACATTCCACGGTGTCGCCCTGTGCCTTGTGCCAGGCTGATATTCGCATGAGCGCGAGATTCGGGTAGTTGTGCCCATCGACGCTATGGATAGCAACGTGCATGGCAGGTGGACTAATTCTTAAAGCGGCACATGAAATTAGTCCACCTTCATTCCGGGCATCAAAGGCAGATATTCGGGTTCCGGTTCGACAGGCGGGTTATCAAAAAGCCGTGCGTATGTTGCTTCATAGAAGGATTTGTCTGTTTCGCAACCGACATAATCTTTGTCCAGCTGCGAACAGGCTACTGCGAGACTTCCAGAACCAGCAAACGGATCGAAGACTTTTTTCGCCTTGCGGCCGTAGGTCGTGAGAAGCCAGCGATAAAGCGCGACTGGCTTCTGGTGCGGATGAATTTTCTTCTGCCCGGTTTCTTCGCCCATGCGGTAGCCGTCCCACGGTATGGAAACGAGGTTGCATGGAATCTTTATGTCGGTTCCCGCAATTTCCGCCTTTGAGTAGTGGAACGTCTGGTTGACGTTGCTCATCTTGTCCCAGATGATGAGATAGTTCGACGGCGGGAGGATGTCGGTAAAGTAGTTCCAGCCCCAGATTATCCAATGCTTTGATACGCGGAAGATTTCGTTGAAGACTTCAGGCGACGGACGTTCCGTGTTGTCGTAGCTGGTGGAGAACTTCTGGGCTGTCTTGTTGCGGCGTTCCCAGTCGCGCCCGATTCCATACGGCGGGTCTGCGATGACGAGATCGAAGTAGCCCATTGGCACGTCAGCCATGAACTTCATGCAATCGGTATTGTGCAGGTCGATAGTCGCGCTCATAGGTCATGGCCTCCATGTGTGCAAAAACGCCCCTGCAAGACCGCTGTTGCGTAGGCAGACATAATCCCGCTCCGAGTACGCAACGAGCGCAGACGGTGCCGTAGCCGCCTCTGCGAGCGCCCCGTCGGGGCGATAGAATCTGATGCGTCCGCGCAGAAACAGGACGGAATGAGCGTATGGGAATATCCAATCTTGCCACGCCGAAGTGTCTGTACGCGCAAATATAAGCAAAATCCCCCCCCCGTTCGATTTTCGGCCATTTTACGCAAAAATGGGATCGCTTCACGTCCGTAGGGCGGGTTGCACCAAACGCGCTTGCCTGTCCAGTCCACCTTCAAGCCGTCATCCGGCCAATGCACCATGCGCGTTGCGGTATGCCACGGCATAGTCGGTGGGCAACATGGGTCGAGGTCGAACGGCCCGAGGGCTTCGATGATGTGCGGCGGAGTGAGCCATGTCTTTTCGCCGGTGTCGATGTTCATGTTGATAGATTGTGCGTTCATAATGCTGGTAGTGCTATGTGGTTTGCAAAGTCGATGGAGGCATACTTGCTGGAATAGTATTCCGCAAGCTTCATTCGTCGCCGTGCGATGTACGCCATATCTGTGGGCAAGATCATTTCCATGCCGCACGAAACTTCAAAAGGAATGGGAAGATACTCGTCGGGGACGATGTGGACGCGCATATTGAAGATGTAGGTATCTGGCTTTACAATGGGGGTGCCATTGAAGCGTATGTGGCCCTCGATGCTTGAGACGATGCCATAGGCAAGCTCACGGGCAAACGATTCAGACATCAGTATGCGATTCGGGAACAGCCCGCCGTAATTGTCGTGGAATGCCTTTACATGCAGCATAATCCGGCTGACGCACTGCGGGATGCGCAGCAGGCGGACTTTGTTCTGCTTGATTTCCTCTGGCGTGAGGTTTTCGTATGGGGTGATGTTCATGGTTCTGCAATCTCCTGTCCATATATAGATTCTTGATATGATTCGTCTCGATAGCCGTTTCTGATGAGCCAATTATGCGCTCGGGGATTTGCAGGAATCTCTTGCAAGTAATTGTTTATGTGTTCTGCCGCTTCGTCCATTTCCTTTCTTATACGGTCGTGTTCAGCTATACGGCGGTTTATGTCGATGATCATACGGCTATTCCTTTGTTCGAGTGTGGGGATATGATAATTTTCTCCTCCTTCGCGGCGAGTTCGGTGAAGAGGTAGCCGCAGAGGTAGGCTCTGAGTTCGCCATCGTCTGCCCCGGTAATGTGGAAGATGTAGTCCACGGCGTGGGAGATTTCGTGGACGAGCGTCGCGAGTGTGATCGGATTGGGGGCATAGATGATTATGCCTGGATCGACATGCGCCGTAAACGCCTTGTAGCCGTTGCGCGTCTTGCTGCACTTGTCTACTTCCTCTTTCGCGCAACGCAGACCGTCTGACACCTTCGGTCCTTTATATTTGGGGGAGCGATTCTCCTCGATGAGTTTGCAGCACTCGTTGAAGTCACCGACGAGGAGCATGACCTGAATGTCGAACACATCGACTGTTGCGCAGATGTAGTAGGCTGACGGCTGTTTATTCTTCTTCATACGGCTATTCCTTTCAAGATGCCAAGCGGCGTTCCTTTAGACGGCGCAGCACGGTGTGCCACGGGAACATCCCGTATCCGCCCCGGTATATTTCGACCGCTCTGGACTCGTCGGGCACCATGTCGTACCACTCCTCGTATATCGTGGGCATGATTTCGCCGAGGTCAGGTTTTGGATGGCAAGGTGTTCTACACACACCATCCGTCGGCACAACGTAGAACGCAACGCCGAAGTGCATCTGTCGGTAGATGCCTACGCAATCATGTTCGCGCAGAGCCTTCATGATTTTCTTGATGTTTCGTCTGGCCGGTCTTCTGATGAATTTCAGGTTCATGTGTTTCATACTGCGATTCCTTTCATTTCTATGGGGAATGTGCAAGGTAGTACGGGAAGGCGGAGCGAGCAGAGAATTTCAAACGAGCCGGTAGGAGAGATTTTAACGACTTCTTCAATCGTTTCGCCTCCGGGTCCGAAGTCCATGCCGTAGCGAAGAAACTCCGTTAGGATAAGCTTGTCAAACGCGGGGCCTTTGATTTCGATCACGCACGGCATGGGCCAATGGCGCATCGCAAGCGCGACGGTTTCGGAGTGCGTGATAGGATGGGTGAACGTATGTTTTATCAGGGGTATCATTTTGCGGTTGCCTTTCGTGCACGGTTGAACTTGAAGAACTTAAAAGGCTTGGTGTATTTGCGACGGGCCAGCGCGTCGTGGCGACGTTTCGCGGCGGTAATGCCCGTCTCCTTCGGGATGATCGCCTGAAAGCCAATGAATTCCCAATGGATGTAGTCTTTCATTTCGTGAATATCGCCTTGACGATTGCCTTTGCGGTCTGGACGGGAATGGAGTTGCCGATCTGCTTCACCTGATCGGCGCGCGTACCGGACAACTTGTAGCCTTGCGGGAACGAGTGCGCGGCCGCGAGCTCCGACGGCTTCAACATGCGGATGCGCACGTCAAGGAGCCGTCCATCTTCGAGAACGGCGAACACGCCCTGAACGTTGTCGCACGTCGTGAGCGTCTGGAGCGGCTGCTTGGCGGAACGAACGTGTCCGGAGTCGTGCCCGCCGGGACGGCTCATGTCGAGAATCGCCACGTCAACCTTGCGGATTGCGCCGCCGGTTGCCACGGTCGGGCAAGGCTCGCCGTCCGGTCGAAGGGTGGCGCCGCCTTGCTGACCGAGGACGAACGACCTCACAATCGCGAAATGGTCTTTGCTCGTCTGCGTTCCGATCGGCTGCTTGATCTTGCGGGCCTTGCCGTTGTTTGTGATTTCAACGATAATCGGCTGGCAAAGTTCATGGTGCGCCCCCGAACAGGCGATTGCTGAAAGCGGTTCGTCAACCTTTGCGCAATTCTGGTTGTTTCGCATTTTCAAGATGAAGGGCTGGCAAAGGTACGCATGATTCCCCGTCGTGAGCGTCACAAGCGGCTTGTCGCATGGCCTCGGCACGTTGTTTTCATTGTTGTTCATGATGAACGGCGTGCAAAGCGCGTGGTGGTTGCCTGACGTGGTGACGGTCGTAAGCGGATCGGTAACATCCTCGACGGTGGCGTGGTTGTTGAGTTTCACCAAAAACGGACGGACGACCATCGTGCGGTTGTTGGTGTGTTGGGTTCGCAACGGCTTCGTAAGCGGGAGTATTCTGGATTCGTCGTTTTCGCCCGCACCGAGCATGTCTATCTGGAAGTCGATGCCGCAGTATTTGCGTAGCCCGATGGCGACGCGGCGCAAGGTGTTGTGGGCGAGTGGATTCTTGCGTCCGAAGATGGAGTGGCCGATGTCCGAATAGTCCAGGCATTCGTTCACGCCGCGCCAACGCTTCAATTCGCGACCGAAAAGATCGGGCTGCGGATTCTCGGCATGGGTCGGCTCCGGCCACTTGATCTTCCCGCATCCATGCTTGACCGCCTGAAGGAAAAACCGCTTTCTGCTTGTGGCGTCGCCGTAGTCCGCGCAGTTGAGTATGCGATATTCGTAGGTGTAGCCGCGTGCGGTGAATTGCTGGAGCCAGGCGTTGAAGCAATTTCCCTTCTTCCGTTTGATTATCTTACCTTCGGCCGTGACGGGGCCCCAATCGACGAATTCCGGCACATTCTCGATCGTAATGCGGCGGACATGGATGTTGTCAACGAATTTCCATATTTCATTCGGCTGCGAGCGGAGCTGGTCGTCACGCGGCTTATCGCCCTTGGCGCGGGAAAAGTGCGTACAGGACGGCGAGGCGTGGAGAAGGTCGATTACCTTCACGCCTATATCCTTGGCTGTGGCGGCTTCAATGTCCATCTTCAACGCCAGCACGTCCGGGTGGTTGGCCTGCATGGTCTGAATCGCCCGAAGCCAGTGGTTGATGGCTATTTCGCGGAACGACAAGCCGAGTTCATGGAACGCTTCATGTGCACCCGTTGACATTCCGCCGCATCCGCAGTAGAGATCAACAAAAGTGATGGGGCGGCTCATGTGCGGGGCTCCTCTCGTGTAGCGTTGAGCAACTGTATCATGTCTGAAACTCTTACGCTTTCCTCGATGCGGACAAACTTGTGTCCGCAATGGGCGCAGAAGATGGGGGTGGCGTCAATCGAGCTGCCGTCCTTTAGTTTGACAACTTGGTTGCCGCACTGAGTGCATAATCTGTCGATACACACCCGCCCGAAGGTTCCGGTTTCTATAAGATCGCTTGTGGTGTCGTATCTCATTTCATCCTCTCTTTTCTGTCTGTTTTGCTGGCACGAGAATTTCAATCGGCTTAACGCCGTATGCCTTTACGATTTTCATTATACGCCCGTTCCTCTGTCTTTCGTTCTTCCGATTCCTCTACTACGACCATGAGATCGTGCTGGAGCGCGACGAGAAGCTCGCGCCTTGCGCCCTTGCTGTTCTCCCATCCTTTCAGGAGGTAGATTGCATCGAGGTGCGGAATTGCGGCGCGTTCCGATTCACAGACGGCATCGAGAAGCCTACCTTTCGGTTCGACGCCGAAGACATGATTGAACCTCGCGGGGTTTACAGGCTTCCAGCCTGCCGCCTCAAGTCGCTTTTCCGCAGCGTAGAACGTAGGGAAGTTCAGATTCGGTAGCCCGGCCATTTGCCCGGCGATGTAGATGGTCTTTCTATCCATTGGTTTTCTCCTGTGTAGGTTCTTGGTATTCGCAAGTGTCGCACAGCACCTCGTCCGGGTGCTGTACATCGACGTAAAGCCGTCCGCCACAACAAGGACATGGGCGTGTGAGGTAGTCGATCACGATGCGGCTCCTTCCTTCGGCTTGCCGAGCTTCTGCCGTCCCTCCAGCACGTCGATTGTGCGAAGGAGGACGGCAATCGCGTCGTAGCATTCCTCAACGGCGTGGGCGGTGTTGCCCTTGACGAGGGCATCAAGTACTTCCCATACTTCGCAGTCGAGTAGGTCGTCCCAGCCGAGATTATGGCGATCAATTGCGTCCTTTAGGCGCTTGCGAACATACGCCAGACCGCTCGCCACGCGCTTAGTATCCTTGTCGTTTGTCGCGTCTGGTTTCACCCAGTCGCAGAAGTACGGATGCTTCTCGCGGGCGTGGGCGTAGTGCTTGAGGATGTTGGAGATATGGTATGTTTCCTCTGTTGTTATCGGACCGTTCATTTCGTTTCTCCTTCCTTTACCCACGGCACCTGGCGGATGCGCAGGTGTGTCGGGAACTTTGTAATATCGCGCTCACATCTACCGCCGATGTCAAGCTGCTTGACGAAAACGGGAACGCCGGCGGATAGGCATTCATTTACAATGGACTCAACCCAGATAATATCGCACTTCCTACGGCCAGAACCGGATTCGCAACCAACGACGATCCATTTGAACGGCATATCCTCCGGTGCGATGTATCGCAATCCGAGATCAACAGGTCCAAGCAGGGGTTCGACGGAAAGCCAACCGTTTCCACGCCCCGGCATTACGCTGCGAAAGTCTTTTAGCCGTCTCTCGTACCACTCCTGGTTCTCGGCGGTGAAACCAAAGTAGGCGTTAGGGCACATCGTGTAGTTTGACAACGCCTCGCACATGCGATCAACGCGTTTTGTGAGCCAGAGGTAGGTTGCAGGGAGCGGCACAGGACCTCCATGCGGATTCGGATGGTGCCACATACAGGACAGCATGCGGAAAATCGCCTTTAGCGGAACCCACTCGCCAAAGAGATCGGTCATGTTTCCGCAGAACACCACGCCCTTGCGGGGTGGATTTGACTTGCCTGTAGCGTGCGGACTAAAGTCCGCCGCACCAAAACGACGCATCATCGCGGCCGCATAGCAATTGTCGCATGCGGGAGAACACTTGCGGCACCCGACGATCGGATTCCAGGGCTTGTCCCAGTATTGGGCGCGGGGCCATTGGATGAGGTTGTTCACTGCTTTGTCTCCTCTGGGATTGTGATTACCAGTCTGACGCTTGGGTCGAAGCAGAAAGCGGATTTGACAAACTCATATTTCACTACGGCGGTGTCGAAGGAACCGTTGTGCTCGCAGAAACAACGGATTGTCTCTGCGAGTTCGTTGGCCTTGCACGGTAGATTGATCACCTTGATAGGCATGGTTCAGAACCTTTCTTTGCTGGCCATGATGACGATAAAAACGACGAGAAGCAACAGGATCACGGCTGCCGGAATCCAGAGCGGTGCCAACACCCACCACCACGACCATGCGATAACGCCGCAAAGCTTGAGGGTGATAAAGACGATGGCAAGCAGACCGAAAAATCCGATGCCACCCGATGCTGTTGAGTTGTTCTTCATGTTTGATTCTCCTTTCTTTGTTGGTTATTCTGCTTCGATGACTTTGCCGTTTTTCAGTATGTACCAGGTGTCGGCTTTGTATTTCTTACCGTCAATCTTAATCACCTTCCATGTCTCTATGTCGCAATTGTCGGTACGCTCTTCCGCGATTACAAGGATCGATCCGATGCCGCCTTTGACTTTTACGCCGTTGCCGCGCACACAGGCGATACCGTTTTCGCCTACGCTTGCTGAACCTTTCGAAACAGCCGCGCCTCTATAACCCGCGCTCGCCGCGCCTCTATAACCCGCGCTCGCCGCGCCGTATTCTCCCGCGCTCGCCGCGCCGTATTCTCCCGCGCTCACCGCGCCTCTATAACCCGCGCTCGCCGCTTTCCCAGGTTCTGCGTTGTTTTCGTTCGTGCATTTTGCACGAACAAAATCAAACGCAGCCTTGACGAGACCTGCGATCGAGAGCCTTGCGCCTATCTTTATCTTTGTCGCTGATACTTTCGTGTCACCGTCAGATCGCGTATCTATTTGTCCATCAAGCTCGACTTCATGATAGACCGCTTTTGTGCCTGGCCCATAATAATCAAAACAGTCAATCGGATTTAGACATGCGTGGAATCCGCATTCGCAGACTTCCGCCTTGGGCGTCTCGAATGTCTCGCCCTCCTTGTATTGGAAGCCGCGACATGTCATGTCGGCATTGAATCCTTTATAAGCTTTCATCGTTCGTCTCCTTTATTGGGGTGGCAGGCGCGGTGGCCCGCCACCCCGATTGCGGTCAATCGAGAATAATCCAGTCGGACGCCGCCATGTCCGCCTGTGATGCAAGCCAGCCAACCTGAACTCCAGTTTCGCCAGTCTTGCGGTTGACGAAATGGAACACAAAGCAGGACGAGACGGACGCACCAGGAGCATTCTCCTCGGAAAGATGGAGCTTGCCGTCCTCGGAGACGAGCGTCTCTTCGTAGCGGACAACCTGTCCTGCGCCGTTCCAGTTCTTGCGCTGAATCTTCTTCCCGCAGTATCGGCAAGCGTCGATGGCCATGCCATACGATACGCCGTCAGGACAGATCGGATAGCTGACCGCTTCGAACTCCGCCTTGGGGCACCAAGAAACGTATTCGTTCGGCTCGCCCTTGCGGTAGGTAATGACATAGCCCTCGTCATCGTCCGGGCGCTGCTGATTCGCTCCGCCAGACGTGGGGAACTTCGCCTTGAACTCGCCAAACTTCATCGGTTCGGCATCCACATAGTTTATTCTGATGTACTTCATTGTTTTTCCTTTCCCGCTTGCACCATGCAAGCGAAATCGCGTTATCGGATGATGTGCGTCCTGTTGCGACGCATTCCAAATCTGCGAAGCTCGTCGAGCCACTTCTTGCTGTGGGGTTGCAGCGTATGAGGGTTGAACTGCGACGAATCGTTGCGCCGCAGTTCACGGCCTTGCCGTGTGTTCATCGGGTATTTCATTTCAGGGTTCCTTTGGGGTAATGCCGCTGCCACCATGACAACGGCGAAATCGTCATTGCCGCGCTTCCATTTCCGCACGGAGGATTTCGCACTCCGCGCTGAACTGGTCAGGCGTGGCCACAAGGAACAGCCAGAAAAGCAGGGCGAAGAGCAACAACGTGAATATCACGCCAATCGTCTCTCCTATTGCCCTTAGCGTCTGCTTGGTATTATCTTTCATGTTTCGTCTCCTTTGTGTTGAAAGCGTCAATAATCGTCGTCTGACAGCGGCGGCGGCTCCGGCTTCGAGATAAGATCGAGCTGGACTTGCGCAACGTTCTTCGGCTGCGACTTCCGTACTACCTTCGGGGGCTCGGGCTTCGCTTTCGGCGGCTCCGCCACGGGGAGTGTTATTGGGACGGCCTTGCCCTTGCCAGGCGTCCAACCGGCCTTGCGCCACGATTCGGCCACTTCGTCGAGCGGGTTTCTGCATCCTTCGCCGTCACCAGACTTGACACACCAGTACACGCCGAATGCGTGATGGCACACGATTTGCGTCCATGTCGGGCAGTCTTTGCAGCGACGGGTAATCTGTTGTTCGGCGCTCATATTTCCGTGAGGTCGTGAAGCCGTATTTCAATTCCATGCTCTGCCGTTTCCGGCACCCATACCTTGCCGATGGTGTCAAGACAAACAAAGGCGTCATCCACATAATACCCAGACACCTTCAGGCAGTCCTTTAACGTCTTTACGAGATTGTCCGTGTCAGGGCGGGTGGTTTTCCATACCACATCCGATGAATCAAATGTGATTTTCTTCGGTGCGCAGAACTTCCAGATCGTCGTGAGGTGGATTGGGCACTTCCAGGGCTTTGGCGGCGCCGACTTGTGCAGGAGCGACACGAACTTGGCTTCAAGCGCGAGAAGCTCTCTCGTCTTGCGGATGCCAGCCTTCCCGTTCTTGCGTACAAAAGGCTCCATGCCGTTCTGGTGTGTGAGGTGCGGCACGTCCGGTTCAAAGCGCATGAAGAGTCTTATGTCAGAATGGGGGGTCATCGTCGTTCTCCTCTGGTTGGGGTGTGCATATCGTTCCCTTCTTGATCGACCAGCCAAGCGCCTTGCACCATTTCGACACGGCCTGATGGGAGACGCCGAATTGCTCTATCGCCTTGCGGACAGTCCAGACTTGCGAAGGATTGCATTCGACTATCTGCTTGAACGCCGTAAGCTTGTCTTGCTTTGGCGGCTTTTTGTCTCTACGGGCCGAAGATCGCCGCCCCGGAAGCTGCTCGCCCTCGGGGGTGGCGTCGGCAAGATAGTTTTCGTCGTCCGTGAGGTGGCGCGGATAAGCGAACCAGAAATTCTGCGGCATGGGCGTGGCAAATTCGCGCAACGTGAAGGACGCCCGCCAGCCGGTAATGGATTCACACTCTTTCGCGGCGGCTTGGCGTGCCTTGCGGATGCCGTCAAGCCTCTCTTCTCCCCATAGTTCGAGCAAGACACCTTCCAGGCGGTTGGGTACGATCTTATCGTCCTGCGAGATCATGCCGAGCGTATCTTGCCCATCGGCGTTGGCGAGGATGGCACTATGCATAGCCGTGCACTCCATGCGTTGTTGCAGGACGGCACGGGATGATTCGGCGTCAAGAGGAAGGAGGTCAATCATCGCGTCCGGGTCACGGGCGAACACTCCGGAGCCGGATGCGCGATCCATCGAACGCTTGTCCCCCTGCGAGCCCTTGGAATGGTGGTGGCAGTACACGATGGCGCAACCGCAGTCCTTTGATATGCGGTCGAAGAGGTTGCAGAACGCCGCCATTTCCGATGCGCTGTTCTCGTCGCCAGTAAGCACCTTATAGATTGGGTCGATGATGACAAGTTCGTAGCCGCGTTTCGCCGCCCTGCGGATAAGCTTCGGGGTGAGTTTGTCGAGCGGCATGGTGCGTCCGCGCAGGTTCCAGCGGTCGATGAAAGAATAATGACGAGCCGGAATGCCCATTGCAGCGTAAACGTCAACGAATCGGCGCGTGCATGAGTTCTTGTCCAGCTCCAGGTTGATGTAGAGGACGCGCCCCTGACGGCATTGACGTCCCAGCCATTTTGTTCCTTCGGCTATTGCTATCGCAAGTTCGATGAGGAGGAAGGACTTTCCGGCCTTTGACGGGCCGACAATGCAAAGCTTGTGGTTGACGCGGAGGATGCCGGATATCAGTTCGGCGGACAGCGGCGGCGGGTTCTGAATTTCATCTTCCGTGAGCGGTTCGAAGTCCGGAAGATCGTCGTTGAGGTCTTTTATCCAGTCTTCCCATTCCTCGAACGACGCCTTGCCGCAGTTGCGCTCGATGATGAACTGCTTTTTGCCGTCACGCATCACCCCCGGCATCCGCGAATAGCGGGAGGGATTGCGGTTCTGCTTGTCAACCGGCAGTCCGTTGTTCGCGCAGACCTCATACAGGAAGTTCACGCGCTTGCGGTATTCTTCGATCGTCGGCGCGTTCACGCGCACGATTGCGTGGGCGGACTTGCCGCCCGAATGGACGATGCAGACGCACGGCAGCTCAAGCTTCTTGTAGATCGCAACCTGCTCGTCAACGGGCTTGGTGTCGGATTCAATAAGCGCATAGCGGAAGTCCGTCACGTTCTCGTCCTTGCGCCCCTTGCCGTCAACCGGGTTTATCACGATCCATGCGCCGCACTTCTCGTTTGGCGTGCCTACGGCTTCTTCAAAGCCGGTCTGCGTGTTCTTCTTGAGCGACTTGAGGATTTCGGAGACGGTCTTGTGGTATGTGCCCTGCGTGGGGATGTAGTGTCCATCGCGCTCGAACGGATCTGTGCAGTAGGCTACATGCTCGTCAGGCTCGAAAAGGGCGGAGAGGTATTCGCGGAGCTGGGCGCACGGGTTCCATATGTCAGGCTCGCTCACTACCTCGGTTTCAAGCCAGTTCGCATCGACGATACGGTAGTCCTCTGGGCTTACCTCTTCGTTCCAGCCGATGGCGTGGGATTGCGGGTTGGAACCAGTTGCAATGTTCGTATGCGGAAGCGGCTGCTTTTGGCCGAACGCAACGGACTCGTCCCATTTGCGGGCGCCCAGGGACTTGTTGCGTGATAGAGATATGGCAAGGTTGCGAAGGGAATCAAGCTCGTCCGGCGAGAGGCGTCCGGCGGCAAAACATCCACCGGCGATGCGCCCGACATCGCGCAGACAGGCATGCATATTGCCGTCATACATGCCGTCGTGGAGCTTTGCTTCCACCATGCCGTAGTCCGAGTATTCGCTCATGGTAGTGGGTTCTCCGAGACGATTTCACGCTCATGCCGCATACGCTCGAGCATGTCGATTGAATTGTCCAAATGATTATCTGACATGTCCCTGATGTCAATTTCTCGCCCATCATTCGTAGTCCAAATGATTTTGGACCGACGTTCGCGTTCTGCTTTCAAGAATCGCAACGCGTCTTCTATATCTACGTGTGCCAAATAAATACTTTTCATGGCGCGTAGGTCTCCGGGTCAATGCCGCGCGGAATCTTCCAGCCGGACGCGGCGATTCTGTCCATCATCTTCTTCGCGGCGGCGAACGTCCATTTGTCCACGTTGTGGAATCCATAAATGGAAAGACGGTTGATCTGCTTGTGAGTTGACAAACCCTTATCGACACGCTGTTGATAGGCTGTCAGCAACTTCTCGGCGGCTGTCTGCGAGCCTGGACAGGCGAAGCCAAGGCGTTCAAGGCGATCAACCATTTCCATGGTGGGACGATCGTTCTCCTGGATTGTCGTCGGCGAGTCAGAAAGGTCTGTCACGCCTGTAAGCTCCGCGAACCGGAGCGCATCGAAGAGCTTGCCTTTCTTGCGTGATTGCGCGGCAAGACGCTTTGCAAGAGCGTCCTCGCGCTTCTTTACAGTGTCGGAAATGGCATCTTCAAGAGTTTCGGGGGACAGGTCTAATTCCGCGCATCCCTTGCTTTCCTGCTTCTTTGTTATCGTCTCACAAACCTCCGCGTCATCGGAGAGGAGACACGCCGGACGGCAAAGGTCATGGGTGGAGGTGAGCCAAAGAAAATCGAGAAGGAGCAAATTGGTTTTCCCGGGATAAAGGCGTGTTCCTCGACCCACCATCTGTACAAACAATGCTCGCACCTTCGTCGCCCGAAGAACAACAATGCAATCAACGCTCGGCTCGTCATATCCCTCGGTGAGAAGCATAGAATTAAGGAGTACACAGCCGGCTTTTGCGTTGGCGAACCATTGCAGGGTCTCGGCACGGTCCGTGGATTCTCCATTAACTTCACGTACCTCATTGACGCCCGTTTCAATAAAAATAGACAGCATCTTGCGCGAAGTGGCGATAAGAGGCGTGAAAACAATCGTCTTTCTGTCATGGCAGCGTTCCTTTATTTCGCGGCAAATTTGCCGCAGGTATGGATCAAGCGCAGAACCGAGAGAAGCCGCCTGGAAATCGCCTGACTGGACGGCTACGCCCGACAGGTCAATGCGCAAGGGAACGGTCTGCACGAATACGGGCGAGAGCCACCCGCCCTTGATAGCGTCCACGATGGAGTATTCATAGGCGATGGTCTCGAACACTTCCGAGAGCGAGCGCAAATCTCCACGGTCAGGCGTCGCCGTCACACCAAGAAGCCGCGCCTTGGGGAAGTGGTCGATCACGGCGCGATACGTCCCAGTAAGCGCATGGTGGCATTCGTCGATGACGATAAGGGAAAACTCGTCCGGCAGGAAACGCGCAAGACGCTTTTGCGACTTCATCGACTGGACGGAACCGACAACGACGGTGTATGGGATTTCGTCCCATGCGACGGCGGAAGTCTCTTCGGCCTTTTCAAGCCCGGCCTCTATGCCCGTCGCGGAGCGCAGCTTGGCGATTGCCTGCTGCAAAAGCTCTCCGCGATGGGCGAGGATGAGGACACGGCCTCCACGCCGCACCTCCCTTGCGGCGAGGTAGGAAAAGACGATAGTCTTTCCGCAACCTGTCGCAAGGACGATGAGCGTGGAGCGGACGCCGTGCGAAAACTCCGCTTCCACAGAGGCAACAGCCTCATTCTGGTAGGGGCGAAGTTCCATTAGAAGTCCGAATCGTCGAGTTCTTCAGATGTGTCGCCGTCTTCGGCGGGAAGCCACTTCGTGACTTCGTTGTACGTCTTGCCGTTGTACTCGCGGGACGTGACTTCGCAACGGCAAGACATGCCCTTGGTGACTTTCGCCCACGGGATCGTCGCGGCCGTCGTGTCGCCTTTCTTGCGCAGCCCGATCGCCTCCATGAACTGATAGATTTTCCAGAGGGTCGAGGTGTGCATGTAGAAGTTATGATCAGACCATCCCGGTCCGGCGTCGCCGCCGTCGATGATCACGCCGATCTTCACCTTGTTGCATGGCGGGAGCTTCTGCGAGCCCTTGAAGGAGCCGCGTTCAACTTTCATCACCTTGCAGGGATAGGTTCCGTCCGGCAGGACTACGATATCATCGCTCTGCGCGTTGTCGCCAGCGTCGGCGGAAGAGACTTCATCGTCCCAGTCGATTGCACCATTTGAGTTTGACATTTTTGAGATCCTTTCTTTTGAGTGTTATCCTTTGATTTTTGCGGCGACCTTTTCCATGCCCTTTGAGAGCCACGACACGATTGCGTCGGGGAGATCTGCGAACGCGATGCCGTCCAGAGAGCCGAAACGCTCCTTCACCTTCGGATTGGCGGCAAGATACGCCATGATCTGCTCGGGCGTAATCTCGTAATTGGCGGCGAGTTTGCGCAGCTGCGCGATGGATTCGCGCTCTTCCTTCGGCGCAGGGGCTTCGGTGGGCTTTTCAGCTGGCTTTTCAGCAGCAGGCTTCGCGGCGGCGGCGCGTTTCTTCGCGAGAGCGGCCTTTGCGGATGTCTCCGCGTCCTTCTTCTCCGCTGCCGGAGCGGGAGATGCGGAGCCGTTCCTGTCAACAGCGGCGGCGAGAGCCTTGGGAAGAGTGTCCACCATCTTGTCGAGCGAACAATCCTCCGGCAGGTCGATTCCCGTGCGCGTCTTGGCGTCCCAATCGTTGGAATACGCACAGAAGCACCACCGCTTGCCACCTTCTACGTGCGACTTGTCGCCTTTCTTCTCGCCGCTGACGAGGAACGTCTTGTAGGCGCAGAAGATAACCACGTCGGCCCACTCCATGAAGATTGGCGAGACCGTCTTAGAAAGCTTCAGTTCATGGTGGTCGTAGGTGCCCGTGTTCTCGCGATTCTCCAGAGGCTCAACCTTGCGGGAAGTCTCATGGGCGAGTATCACTACGTCCATGCCGGACTTCGCCAGTTCAGTGAGCGCGTCGAGGACGGATGCCATACCGGACTTGTGGACGGCTATCGTCCGGCCGTAATCGTTCACGGCGAAGATGTCCTCCACCTTCTTTTCCTTGGCGAGTTCCGTCGCAAGGTTCTGTTCGAACTTGTCGGCGGTGTCGATTACAAGGCGTTCGTAGCCCTGATGGTCGCGTTTAAGCTCGGAGACAAGGCCTTTCATGCCGTCGTATGACTTCGGCAGATCGGCAGAGGCCACCTTATCGACCTCCAGTCCGTGCGTTCCGTCCTCGAAGTCGAGGAACAATGCGCCCGGTAGTTTTGCGGCGAGCGTTGTCTTGCCGATGCCGTGGACGCCGTAGATTACGACGCGCAGACCCTTCGGCTTTGTTTTGCCTTTTACGATTGTCATTGTTTTTCCTTTGGTTTTTGAGGTTGAAAAAAAGCTCCCCGGCATACCTTTTAGCCGCTACCCCGCAACCTCGGGAATGAATCAGTAATCGTCATCTGCAAGAGTGTTGTTGTCCGGCTTCTCTGTCTTGCGCGGGATAAGCACAGGATTGTCGCCCTGCTTGACCTCGCCGTTCTCAACGACAAGCGTACATTCGCTTCCGGTCGAAACGCGCGTGGCGATGCACTGCAAGTCCTGTGTCCGAAGCCATTTGTCGAATTCCGCAAGAGTTTTTAGATCGAGCTGCTCCAGCTTGTCCATGCGGACAAAGCGGCAGTTTGGGTTAATACGGCTGGCGATGGCGCACGAAACGATGAGCTGCTGCGCACCGCTCATGCAATCCCAAGCCGCTCCGTTGTAGGTAAGCTCGCAGTCATCGTTCACAGTCAGACCGTCAAGCGGGAAGTCCGCGTTCTTAAGAAGCGAGAGACGTTCTTCGCGAATCTCCTCGATCTCCTTTGTAAGCGCGTCCTTCTGGTCGTTGAGCGCGTCGGCTTCTTCCATGCGCCGCGTCCGCTCGGCATTCTCACCGACCTTGCGGTTGATTTCCTCGAAGTTGGCGATCTGCTTCTCGAGTTCGGCGGTGGATTCAAGCGTGAAATCCTCGGATTCGGCAGACGTGACCTTCGCAACGAGTTCTTCGCGGCGTTCGGAGAGGCGTTTCAGCTCCGCATTGACGCGCTCCAATTCGTTCTTGTTCGCCTCCAGGTTCCTGCGGTGTTCCTCCTTTATGCCGTTGCGCGCAAGAATGTCCTGCTGCTCGTCGATGAGGTCTTTCACGGAAACCTTTTCTTCCGGCACGTCCTCATGCCACGGCATGTCCTCGGCGGCTTTCTGCTTGCGGTCGGCTTCGCGGCCTACCATCGTGCGCGTGTCGTACTTTTCCTTTTCGCGCTTGGCGAGTTCGGCAAGCTTCTCCTCGATGCCGAGAGTGTCAAGGATCATGTGCGCCTTGTCCTTGGACGAGGCATTGTAGAACTTCGGAAGGTCGATGGCGATGTTGCTGATGAACGCATCCAAAAGTTCCTGTCCGTGCCGCGCTCCTTCGCGGTCGGTGACGGTGAGCGAGAGGTTCTTGCCCTTGCGCTCCACGGTGAAGCCGTTCGACAACTCCACATGCAGAGTGGTGTCGCCAACCGCGCCCTCGCGCTTCGGGTTCGACGGGCGGTATTTCGCGCCTCCGAGCGCAAACGAGAGTATGTCAAGGCAAGTGGTCTTGCCAGCACAGTTGTCACCACCGATGATGGTGAGGCCTTCCGGCTTCGGCTCGCAGTAAAAGGTCTTAACGGCCTTGAAGTTTTCCGCAGAGAAGCACAGTATCTTGACCGGCTCCTGCGGCGTTTCGGGTCTGTCTTTCATTTTTTCGTCTCCTTTGTTTTTTCCTGTTTGAGGAAATAGCGATAAACACAGTAGCCAGAGCGCGCCCTGAACGCGAGGCGGCGTCCGATCACGCCAATGCGCATCATGCGTTTCAGCGTCCATTGCTTGAGTTGGTTCGAGCAGGTATCGTCAAGGTCGATGTCCGACGATAGAAGCGGCTTCGCGGAACGTCCGAGGATTTCGGCTATCCTCTGCATCCGAGTGAAAAGGGAGTAGTCCTTTGGCAAGACGGCAATGTCCAGTTCAATGTCCTTCAAGAGCCGTGTGGCAGTGCGTGAATCGCAACGCGAACAATTCTCTTCACGACGGTGCAGACATCCGTGGCACCTGTCGGCAATGATGCGCACGAAAGCCACGACGCGATTTTCGATCTCCTGCGTCATACGAACCGCCTCCTTCCTGTGCGCTTCGCGCTCCGTGCGCGTTCGGCAAGCCATTCAAGGAATAGCGATTTGACAAAGCGGGTCGTCTGCTTATTTAATCTCAAGAAGGGCGGCTGGTTGCTCGGATTCTCGCGGCGCGTGAACACGAGGAAGTTCTCGGAGGTGAGTCCGCTTTCCGCGAGTTCCGGCGTGGCGGCAAGCTCTTCCGCCGTCAGGATGTCGGACGGCACGAAGGTGAACGGCGCGACGATGTTGCGACGGGATCTGTTTACAAGCGAGAGGACGGCATCAGACGAGACGCACGGGCCATAGCCGGAGCGCACCAGCGAGTAGGACTGGCGCGGCGACAGGCGCAGGCGGCTGCAAAGCCATTCTCTCGACATGAAATTCACTTTGCGTTTTCCGCCTTGTGCTTCTCGATCGCCTTGAGGACAATCGAACGGACGGCTGGTGCTACCGCCTCGACTTTTGTAATGTCGCGAACATCTGCGACTTCGGAATCGGAGAACCGAATCGCGTAGGTCTTGAGCTCTTCTGGTGTGTTCATCGTGGTTTCTTTGTGTGTGGACACATTGTTTGCGAATCAAGGAGGTGTGTGGACACACTCCTCAAAAAAAAACTACTTGGCTGGCTTCCTCTTCTTGCGTCTGTCGTGTGTGTGGACACAACGAGCAGAGAAAAGCCTCAACGCCTTGCGATAGACTTCCTCCTCGGAAACGCCCTGCTTCCGGGCGAAGTCCGCGATTTGTCTGCGATGTTCTTCCGGCACATCGGCCGAGACGAGAAATGACGGCTCGTATCTCATTTGTTCTTTCCCTCCTTGGTCTTGAGGAAGTCGCAGAAAGACTTGATTGCGGAACGAACGAAAACCGACTTGTTCGTCTCATGAATTGCGGCCATGCCGGCCATCATGTCGTCGAACTCTTTGTCAGGTATGTAGAACTCCACCCGACGACCCAGGTGTCTGTCTCTGCCTTTGTTTTCTTTCGTAGCCATCTGAAAATCCTTTTTGTCTTACGGCGCGTATTGTACCAAATTGTGTGGACACATACAATAGGGAAAATAAGAAAAAATTATTTCCACTATTTTCGGCATAGCGGAAATGCTATAATATATGCTATGAACAAGAACGCAAAACATCAGAACAGAAGCGTTGTCGTTGGCGGCTTATGGACAGCTGGCGTAGCTTTCTTTCTGTGGATTCATATTTCACATCGTCCGTTTTGGACGGCATTCGTTGCCTCTGCGGTCGCATTTGTTGCGTACAGTTGTTCCAAGGTTGGAGCGATCAGCGTTGTCAAGCGAGGTGACTACGAGAATGATGCTGACTACTGGAAGTCTGTCGGCAAAGTTCGCTTCGTCTTTGATTCCACAACACTCACCACGACTTGCTTTGTCCTGATGTTCGTTCTTGTAGCACGGATGATCTGATATGTCAAACCGCACCAACAAGCTTGCCACGCGGTTGAAAGAGCTACGCAGGGCGCGCGGCCTCACACAACGCGACATGGCGCGGCAGTTCCGGCTTTCCGATGTCGGCTATGGCGCGTGGGAGCGCGGCGACACGGAGCCGTCAATCGACAACGTCATTCGCCTGTGCCAGTTCTTCGGATGCACCGCCGACAGCCTGATAGGGCTTGCGCCTCCCAAAGTGACAGTTGACGCAAGCGAGGTCAAGGCGAAAAGCAAAGAGGCGAAGGGCGCGTTGGATTCGCTCTTCGCCTCTATTGAACGGCTTGGTTAGTCCGGCTACGCCTCGACTGTCGGCGCGTCCGTGCCGAATATCTTGGGATTGCGCTTCTTTAATCCCTCCGCGTTGAGGTGCATGAACTCGACCATTGGGACGTTAGCTGCATGGGCGCACTTGTTGAACACAATGTAGTCGGGTTCGCGGATCGTCATTGTGCGCGTTGGCGTTCGCTTCGACAGAGTTTTGTTCTTCGACCCCTTGGGGCGTCCGCCATTGTTGCTCTTGCGGTTCTTCGCCGCTTCGCTCAATGCCGCGCTCAACTCGGCTTTGCTCTTGTATTTCTTCTGGTATGGCATACAGTCTCCTTTAGTTGGGGGATATTATAGCATAATATTTGCTGTTGCGACTGGTATTTTACCGATGACGTGTCTGCGTTTGTCGATTACAAGCACGGGATAATCCTCGAGTGTCGCGACAACGCCTTGCTTTACAAGCGCCGCGTGGAACATCTCGCCTATATACGGCTCGTCTATCGCGTCCGTAGGCTTACTCACGGCTACGCGGCGCGTAGAGCCGTCCTTGAAGCGCAACATGGCCTGCAAGACCGGGACGGAATCGAACCGCTTGCGGCGTTCCTCGATCTTGCGCGTGAGTTCCTCCGCCGTGCGCGTCAGTTCAGTCATGAGCGACGCGAACTGTGGCAGTTCCGGGGTTTCCGTGCCGCCCTCACCTGCGGCACGGCGATAGGCGGTGTAGAAGTTCATTGCGGATGCGACCTTGAGGTAGGATTCCTGCACATGGTCAAGTTGTATGCGGATGCTCTCCATATCACGCCTCCCATGCTTTCCAGTAGTTTGTCGGGCAATTGCATTGCTGTCCGGCTATCCTGTAGCGGATGTTGGCAATCGCCTTTTTCGCGCTGACCGCCCATGTCTCGAACAGTCCGAGGTGGGTTTCGACTATCCAACGTTTCTTCATGTCATGCCGCCTTTCTGTAGATGGCTTTCGCCTTGTTGCAGATGAACTTGGCGAACGTGTTGACTTTTTCTTCGGGGTTGTGGTTGCACTTCGTGTAGCACTGGCGAACAGTCCAATGCTCGCGGTCGATTTCGATGTCCACGAACGGCTTGCCGTCCTTGTAGAGGAACACGATAAGCGATTTGCCGCTGACAATCCGCTCGTCGTAGCCATTTCTTCCTATGCAGTTGCGCATGGCGTTTCCCTCGTCGATCAACTGCCTGACGTTCATCGGCAAGACAACGGCCAGACCGTGCCGCTTGAGGCGCGACAGCATGGCGAACGCCTCCGCCACGGACTTGATTCCGGCATTGTACGCCTTGCGCTCCTTCGCAAGCCGCCTCGCCTCCTTCCTGTGCGCCCGTTCCTCGTAGGCTTCGAGCGTCGCTTTGAAGTTGCGCGGCGTGGTCACGCCGAAAGCCGTGATGTCCTCTCCGCATTCCTGAACGTACTTCGCGTAGCGACAGTATTCCATTTCGGTCACGTCGTTCTTCTTGCACCACTTCAGGAGCGCAAGTTTGTCGATGGACGGCGGCAACACGCAATGCTTGCCGTAATCGCGGAACGCATAACGCGCACGGATGGCGAGACGTGCGTCCGCAAGCGAAATCCTGCGCCTGTAGGCGTGTTCGATTTCGCTGATCGAATACTTGCAGTAGAATCCGCCCTGACACGAATGCTGGCGTATCTCGTCGAGGTGCGAGCGGAAGAAGTTGAACAAGCCCTTGTCGGTCGAAAGCTTGCGCACGAACGACGGCGTTATGAGTTTCCACAGTTCAGACTTGCCGAGGAATTCAACGCCACGGCTTATGCGCCAGCAGTCGAGATAGTCGAGGATCTGAATGCCGGAGTATGCCGCCCAGCCGCAATGCTCGTACTTCGTGCCGTCGAACCAGTTGAGCCAGTCGCCGCCGAGGTCGATAGTGCCGTCCTTGCGGTCACAATATCCCCATTTGCCTATCCACGAATCAACGTCCTCCCACACTGCCTGATGCTTGCGCCCGAAGGATTCGTTGCACCAGTTCACGGTATAATAGTGCATGAAGTTGTTGTAGATGACATCGCGCACGTAGTAGCGTTGGCGGTTGGAGTAGTACCGCGCAACCTTCTTGATCGCCAGTTCGCCCGTGCGCTTGTTGCGCGTCTTGACGGCGTAGGTGTCGATCCGGCATTCTCCGTTGCGCATGGGAATCACCTGATTGTAGTAGCGCGTGACGTTTGCGCCCTTGTAATGCGCCTCGCGCTTGCGGATTTCCTTCAATGCGTTCATGGGTCGCTCCTTTCAGTTCATCATGTCGAAAAGGGATGGCTGCATCTTCTCTGCGCGTTCCTTCGCCTCAGCCGCCTTGCGCTTGGCCTCTTCGCGCTCGCGCTTCCGCTTCTCCTTGGCTTCACGCTCGGCTTCCTTCGCCTTGCGCTCGGCCTCGGCCTTGGCGCGTTCCTCTGCTTCGCGTTCGCGGCGCAAGTCCTCCTCCAGTTTGCGCCGGGCTTCCTCTTCGGCCTTGGCCTTGAGTTCCGCTTCTCGCTCTTCGGGCGTAAGTGCGGCAAGCCGCTCTTCTTCCTTCCGACGGGCTTCCTCCTCTTCAGCTCTGCGCTTCGCCTCGCGTTCGGCGGCTGAAAGTCGAGCCTCCTCTTCGCGCTTCTTTTCCTCGTCGGTCTTGTAGGTCGCGCCCTCCGGCTCGTCCTCAAAGTAGTGCATGACAAGCCCGAAAGCCTCTTCATCGGTCATGCAATACTGGTTGTTGGCGGCGTGTTTACGCGCATACGATGTGACGTACTCCCAACAGCCTTGGATTGTCTTTCCCTCGGCGTCGATTCGCGCCATGAGGTCGGGGCTGGCGTTCGCAAGCACGTATTCAAGTACGCGCTTCTCGATTTCGTTGTCTGCTTTCAGGTTCATGGTTCATTCTCCTTTTTTCATTGCGTTATTGACATACCACCGCCACGCGGCGACGGCTTTCTCGCGGTCGCAACCGTAGAAAAGTCTTCCGTGCGTCGGCGTGAATATCCAATATCCGCCGTCGATCTCGGCAAGAAGTTGTCCGGCTTTGCATTTCAAGAGTTGCATGGCGCGTTCTCCTTCGGTTCGGGTTTTCCGGCAACAATGTTGAATCCATCCTTCTCGGGTACGACGTCATAACGAGTAAGTAGTTCGCGCAGAGGTTTAGGCATTCTGACAAATAGGTCGAGCAAATCGTTGTATCCTTCCGCAGTCTGTTCGTCAAACGCTTCTGCGCATACCTGGTCAAGTTCATTGGCGAAACCTCCATTGATTGCCGCCGTCTTGAGTGTGTTGTAGATTACGCGATTAAGATAATCGGATGGTATTGAGCATTCGTGTCCGAACATAATTCTTGTAAGTGCTTCATTTGCCCTCATTCGCAGTCTGATAAACATTGTCATGTTCCTTTCTTGCGTTGCCCATGCCGCCGTTACTGACGGCATGGGCGGGTTGGTTTTCGGAATCAGTTAAACAAACAACGAGCCGCGCTGATTGCGTTAGGCGTTAGTTGCCTCTGCCATACGCCGTTGTAGCGCGACCAACGGAAGCCGTTGCCTTTGAGGCTACGGCGCATCTGCTCGTCCGGGATCGCATCGAAACGAATCTGCAAGCGGTTCTCGTCCACGTTGCATATAACCTCGCCTCCGTCGAACGTCCATCCTTCCGGCGCAGGTGCGGCGGCTCTCGCCTCCAACTGCGCAATGCGCTCTTTCACGCTCCGAATGGTTGCGCCGTTATTTGTGAGCGCGTAGGCAGGGAAACCGACACGCCCCATGAAATCGGGCTGACGGAGTTTCGCAATGTCAATCGGGCTGAATCCCAGTTCGGCAAGTTTCGCGTCGCCCTTGGCGGTGTCCTTCAGGCGTATGGCGGCATTCGCGGCCTTCATCTGCTCTTGAAGCCTCTCCAACTTCGCCAACTTATTGCGTAGGCGGTTCAACGCTTCTGGATCGTCGGACGAAATGGCATGGTTGTTCGCCGCCGCCCTTGCCCTGTCTCTCACTTGGTCTGCCTTGTCGCTTTCGCGGATGCTTGTGCGCATGGCCGCGTCGTGGCGGTTGATCGCGCCATTGAGGCAACCATTGATATTCGGTTGTCCGAGGGGGATTCCATCAACGGCGGCTCGAGCTCGTCCGTATGCCGATTGCGCCGCTTCGTCGTGGCGTTCTGCCGCGTCCTGAAGCCTCTCGATACGAGCCTCACGGCGTTCTGCATAGTCTGCCCTGCCAGTCCAGCCGGGCTTGGTCGTGGTGGTGTCGGTGTTCATCTCGTCTGTTCCTTTCTTTCAGTTGTCGTAAATTGTGATTGAGTAGTTGCCGGAGATTTCGACCTTCGCTGCTTTGTAGAATTCCGCAAGTGTTTCCGGCGTGAAATGGTCGTTTGAGTAGCCGTCAAAAGCCCTCGACCATTCGACGTTCACGTCGTCGTAGCCGGCAGTCGCAAAGTACCAGTCAACGGCTTTGAGCGTCTTTGAATACGGATGTAGCTTCTTCGCCACGTCCGCAGTCCATTCCTGAACACTCTTGATTTCCCGAATCTTCATAGCTTGTTCTCCTTTTCGGTCAGATTCCAAAGCAGGCGAGGTAATCATCACCGTTCGCGTCTTTCACCCAAATCAGATACTCGGCCGTGTCGGCAAGGTAGGTGCGCAGATCGTCGAGCGTGAATGTCTCGGTATGGTCGAGATGTCCGTCGATCCGAGGGTCGGAGGGATCGGACACATGGATGTCGATTTCCAGATCGACGCCATACTCAACTCTCATTTCGCCCGTGCGTTCTCCATCGTCGAGCGTCAGGGCTCCGCAGGTCGCAAGGCGTTCTGCCACATCCTTGGGCGATAGTAGGTTGATGTCATCGCAACTCGGTATCGTTATCGTCATTTCGTTGTTCATCGTTCGTCTCCTTCTGGCGTTTCGCCCTTGATTTTATTGGTCTTTCTTTGAGTCCACACGGTCTCGCCGACACTATTCTACCATAAATAGATAATGGTGTCAACATCTTTTTTATATCCTTTTTCGGGTGGCTTTTTCGCGCTTGCCAATATGTCAATAGATATATCCTTCTACGCGCGAAAACTGCCATTGTCGGGCGTGCCGATGCTCGCGCTCGTTCCGTCGCCTCGTTTGGCAACTGGCAACCGCAACCGTTATTTGGTTGCCGAATGGTTGCCAAAGTTGCGCGGCAACTGGCAACCGCAACTGGCACCCCTAAAGGGGTGTGCCAGTAGTTGCGGGTTGCCGTTGCCTGTCTCCGCAACTCTCGCGCATGGCTCACCATCGCCAAAAACTACATACGCTGCCATTCCGTCCGGCCTGTCGGTCGTTTGGATTAGGGATATATCATGCAACAGCGGGATATATCCATTCATCGCAAAAGCGTTTCGGGCGCGGGGGCGGGGTTGCGCGAATGCCGACGGGTCGCGCGCGTGTATGTGCGAGCCGGATCGCCTGTCGGCGGTATCGGCAGGGCAAGTCGGTCGTGTCGAACGGCGGAGCGAGGACAAGTCTGGGCGCGGAATGGGGGCGCGTGGCCTGTTTCGGGGGCGAAACCTTGCGACAATCTTGTGACAATCGAGGTAGAGGAAGGTCGGGCGGGGCTTTTCCGTGGGTATTTGCGTGGTTGGTGTCGGGTGTTACACCCTCTCGCGCCTCGGATCATCCCTCGAAGGTGGCGTCTGGTGGCATGGTCGATGGTCGCGGCGGTGGGTATGGGGGACTCGGCGCCCGTCGCCGCCGGGGGGCAGGGGGACCCGCGTGGGGCTCCCGCACCTACCGATGGGCTACATAAAGCGGGGATAAAGCAGACTTATCATATCGGCATGAATCAAAGCACCAATAGCGACGAGAAGGAATGGGATGCGCTCTACGCGCGTGCCAGGCTTTTGCTTGACGATGACGGTGTGGCGCAGGAAGACAAGCGCAAGGAGGTGGCGAAGAAGAAGCTGGAGCGTGCGGGGCTTGACGTTCCGCCGGTCAATCTTGCGCTGGTGAAGCAGACGCTGGTTGCGTATGCGCAGACGAAGCGGTATCACCTTGCGCTTGAGATGTCCGGGATCAGTCGCGATGACATGAATATCGCCTACGACCTGTGGCCGGAGTCGAAGACGGTTTACGAGTACGTGCAGCGGATGCGCGACCGTGTGCGCTCGCAGGAGATGGACGAGATAGCGGACACGGCGACGGACAAGCTGAAGGTTCTTCTACGCGATGACAAGGGGAAGTGCCTTGTGAACGCGAAACTTGTCATGCAGACGCTTGAACGGCTTGACCGCAAGCGGTTCGGTGAAGACAGCGGTATGGGGGCGGGCGCGAAGAAGGACGCCGGCGGCGAACCGATGGTGTACCAGATATCGAACGTGCAGCTGAACCTCATCGGAACGGAGGCGGTGAAGAATGCTTTTCCGTCCGGCGGGGTTGTTGACGTGGAAGCGGTGGTGAAAGCTCTTGAGGGCGGCGCGGATGGTTGACAGGAGGATAATCAGATACGTGCCGTCTCCGACGTTTCGGGCGTTTCACGCAGTGCCGCCGGGGCTTGCGGAGTTTCGCATTGTGCGCGGCCCGATGGGCAGCGGAAAAAGCGTTGGGTGCTGCAAGGAGACGATGCTCACGACGGAGTTCCAGCCGGCATTTGACTTCGGTGACGATCCGAAGGATCCGGACAACAGTATCATGCCCGACGGGAAGCGGCATCCAATTCGATGGTCGAAATGGCTGATAGGGCGCGACACGAAGCCGGAAATGTGGAACACGACGATCAAGACGATGCGCGAGGTGCTTCCGGGGTTCCACATAGAACGCCAGCAGCCGACGATCGAGGGGCGAATGGAGGTTCCGTCCATGCAGAAGGACGGGACATGGTGCCGGACGGACTATGTTTTCGTGCCGTTCGACCTGACGCAGGAGGATTTCGAGGCGGCGCTTAAGTCGTTCGAGCCGTGCGGGGCGTGGATCAACGAGGGCGACACAGTGCCGTGGAAGCGGATATGGCTCGCCAACTCCCGCGTGGGGCGCTGGCAGCCAGTGAAGCCGCCGAACGAGGACGATCCGCCGCTGTACCTGTCGTTCGGGACGGTCATAGACTCCAACTCTCCGAACGAGACCAACTGGATGCACCGCCTGGAGATCGACGAGAAGCCCGAGAAGACGTTTTTCTTCATCCAGCCGCCGGGGCTCATCAAGACTGTTGACGAGGCCGGACGCGAAATCTACCTCAACAACGACGAGGAGAACGCCAAGAAGTTCGGCATCCGTCCTGCGGAGAACATAAAGCACCTCAAGGGCGGATTCGGGTACTACCGAAAAATGCTGGTTGGCGGCGATCCTGACGACATCAAGAGGTTTGCACTGAACGAATACGGCACGTCCGTTGACGGCAAGCCGGTTTATACGTCGTGGAACCGCCTCGTCCACGTGAAGAAGGATCTGAAATTCCTGCGCGGGTGGCCGCTCATCCTCGGGACGGACTTCGGGCTGACGCCGGCGATGGTGTTCTTGCAGATCGGGCCGGACGGAGTGGTGCGCGTCCTCGACGAGCTGCCGTCGGAGGAC
>JAEIGA010002320.1_pt1 | contig 30405 bp, 40 predicted proteins | sample 9270691 | NCBI WGS metagenome assembly JAEIGA01 (sample SAMN17057246, study PRJNA624740) | gut metagenome | biome: biome; isolation source: fecal sample | host: Bos grunniens | place: China: Xizang | collected 2019
TGGATGAAGATGTCAGAGCTTGCAAAGGAATGGGGCAGAAGATTCAACCCTATAGAGGAATTCTATCCCTATGACTGGAACGGAAACCAGGTTTACTGCGTGTGTATTGGCTGGTGGAGTGAAGATGAGAAACGTCCTTCATCGGATCAAGGATATAGATTTGAGATTTTACCGGATATGAACCAAAATAAGTTGTCATAGCAAACTCCTTATTTATACTGCTATGCCCTGTGATTCCATTTTGGTTTTACGGGGCTCTTTCATTTTTGGAAGAAAATAAAAAAGGCTGCCGATGAGTGAATTGAAATCCGGCAGCCTTAAATCCAGAGGTTAAATGGTTAAGATTAGTTACTTATAGACTATTATATAAACAGTACGTTTATTTTTCTTCCGTTATGACCTCCCTTAAAGTTTCTATTGCTTTCTGGTTATAGCGGAAGGTATTTACTTCCTTGTTTGAATACCTGGATTTGTCTACATACCATTTTCCATATTCTTCAGTCTTGAGATTGAGCTTATTTGCAAGTGAACCGATTTTGTTTGCGGATACTCCAAGAAGCTTTCCGACTTCTGTTGCCGAATAATTCTTTTCCTCAAGAGCAGGTAAAGGAAGGACGTACTCACCTGCAACTTCATAAGTTGAATGTGCATCAAGAATCTGTCTGTAAGTGGTGTTGTCGGAATATCTGTCTGACAGCTTGAGCCAGTAGTTTGCCATTTCAAGCTTCATTCTCTTTTCTTCTGCTTCTGCTTCCTTCAACCTTGCCATGGATTCCCTGCTCTTAACATTCCTTTCCCAGTCTGAAAGAGCAGGTGTTATTTCAACTTTGTTTAGCCTTAGTGCTTTAAGAAGCTTCTTGACTTCCTTCTTAAACTGCTTGGCTATGGGTTTTCTGGATTGCATAAGAACTTCATAAAGACCATCTTCTGTAAGGAACCACATTTCCCTCATTTGACCTGCCCGTAATAATTTTACGGGTAGCTTTTCATCATCATCTACGGATTGAATCATCTTTCCAACTTGTGCGACATCATATTCAATCCATTCTGCTACATCTTTTGCCAGAAATAATGGTTCTTCCACTGTACCATAGATGATGAATTCTTTGTCAAACACCTTACTTGTAGAAACCACTTCAACATTCTTTTGGATCTCATCCTTCTTGTCCATAACAGGACCTCCTTTGGGAAATAAAAGACCTTTTATACAGGAAGGTTATTCTTTATCGGTAACTGACCGATACAGGCAGCAACACAAAAATACCTGAAATAACCAACCCATATAAAAGGTCTGATAATATTACAAGCTCAATAAATAATAGAGCTTGTTTGTGTTGCAATGTCTTGAAACCGGTTAGTGACTCCGGTAATAAACTATATAAGTTTCAGAATTTGAATGAAGACATCACGGATAAGGCTGATTCTGAGACATAAGTGACATTAGTGTTTCCTCTATTTCCGTTACTTTTGGTAACGGTATTTACTTCATCTCATTTACATAAAGTTTTGAATGTAAAAGATGAATGTTTAGGTTTTTAGAGGATCCTGATGATTCTTGCTATATTTTCACTGTTTGAATTCCTGTCACTTAGCCGTATGAATTTGTATCCCAATCCTTTCAGCTCGGCTTCCCTAAGCTTTTCTTTGTCCCTGTCATAGTTTTTATGATTATTTTCATCATATTCCGCTATAACAGAATTATCAATTAAAAAGTCAACAATAACAGTTCCATAAGAAAGTTCTATTTTTTGATGTTGCTTCACGACATGATTTAAGGCTGTCATAATGTTCCATAAATCTGAATAGAATTCTTCTTCTTTTGAAGTTTTCATAAGTTTTACGTTGAATCCGTTTTGGTTTAACAGATTTATGTATTCATTTATTTTTGTTATAGGAATGTTTCTTACAAGTCCAAAAAGTCTGGATATTCCATCACTATTGATAAAATACCATGAATTTCTGCCTTTTTTTATTTTTTGAATGTATTGAATTCCTATACTTTTCATAAGTTTATAAGCACCACTTAAATTTCCAGTGTTTTTTATTGCAGCATAGATTTGATAAAAATCACACCAGATTTCGTCATCAATTTCTTTCACAGTTATATTAAAATCATTCAACATCATATAAATATTATTATAGAAAGTATTATATACTAGAACTAGTATGTTTTATATTATATGTATAGATTTTTAATAAAATAAAAATCTAGAGGAGAAACTTATGAAAACTGAAGTTATTATGAAAAGGGAACTTTTCGGAGAACAAATCAGACAGAAAAGCAAGAGCGAGTATTTCTGTGCATCTGATCTTGTCAATGCTGGAAACAAATGGAGGCTTAACAACGGCTTGAAGATGTTTAATTTTTCGCAATGGTTAAAGCTTCAAGGCACCGTCGAATTCATGGAAAGCCTTGAAGCTGAAACAGGGATGAAGCCCTTAATTAAAGGAAATGCAAAAAACAGTCCTTCATGGGTTCATCCATTCTTATTTATAGACCTTGCACTAGCATTAAGTCCTTCATTAAAAGTTGAAGCATACAAGTGGATGTATGATGAACTTCTTAGGTATAGGAATCAAAGTGGCGACAGTTATAAGAAGATGTGTGGATCACTTTATATGATTCAAACGGATAAAAGTAAATTTACCGAGGAATTGAAAGAACTTGCTAGAAGAATCAGAAAGGAAGTGGGCGTTGAAAACTGGGAGACTGCTACTGAAAAACAGCTCAGATTGAGAGATAAAATTCATGAAAATATTGCACTTCTTTCTGATGTAGTGAGAGATAAGGAAACTCTTTATTCTGTATCTATAAAGAAAGCAAAAGAATCTTTTATTGACGAAGTTAAAGATGAACTTCCAAGAACAAAACCTTTGCCTATAAAAAATAATAACACTTTATTCTGAGTTAATGAATAATAAATTACGGGGCTGTTTCCTTAGTTGGTTACAGCCCCGTAAATAAATCTATACAACGGGTCATTAACCGCCATAAACATTATAGTTTGGAATATTCTCCCATTGTTTCCGCCAGTCATCCCACCATTCAGGAACATCTTCGGGTGATACCGGCCTGTCAAGGTTCCTCCAGTCCCACCAGTCATGCCACTTGTTATCATCAACCCATGTACATTCCTTGCTTATCGGGAGCCTTATCTCAAGCTGTAGGAAATAGAAATCACTTGTTGCCTGTAATGGCTGTGCAAGTGGAGTGAATGCTACATCAGGCACATCCTGCATGGTACTCGGTATGGTTATCTGTGGCCAGATGTCTTCCCTCATCTGCGTAATGTCCTTTGCGAAGTCAGGCTCATTCCTCAGCTGTTCTTTCCATATCCTCAATACGAAGATTATCCTTAACATATAGGGAGCATACTCATAACCAGTTACGGCAGGATCCATCCTCACCCATCTCCACTGCTTGAATCCCCACGGTAAATCCTTGACCAGATCCTCACCTTTTATATGTGCAACAGGATACAATGATATGAGCTCTTCCGGTGTTTTCTTTGAAATCTCATTGATTATACCGGACAAGTCCGTATATCTCCGATTAGGATCATCTGTATACCTCAAATCTGCTCCGTCCGGTGGATCCCAGTGTTCTACTCCATCATCATCGGGATTATAGTAAGGTTCCCAGTCAACATAGGAAGGAGGATAGACCGTACTCTGTTCTTTAGATGTCAACCACCAGTTTTCATCGGTATACTTCATTCCGATTCCCCAGCCGAACGGGGTGGAATATCCCTTGCTCTTGTCTATACCGCAGGTATCTTCATGTGAATCATCTCCGCCTATGTAGCAGAATCTCTGGTAGAAAAGGAATGGTGTTATGCGGATAGGCTTTGTCATTGTTATGAGTATCTTTGCCTTCTGTAGGTAAGACCATAAAGTTTCTAATGTCTGCCATTCTTCACCTACATATGATATGGGATCATCACAGAATACACAGTGAAAACCTGGGAATACTCCCTTCACTCCCAGTATTCCCTTCATGTCCGTATAAAGTCCTTCATCGGTATATCTCAACGGGAATTCATCAGTGGTTTCTGCAAGGTCAGATTCAAGATAGGGATTGTCATAGAACTTGATGTATCCGGTGAATAGTGCCCAGCACAGGAGCCAGAATAACCTTTCATCCTTCTTGAGCATGCTCCAGGCTGTTACCGCCCTCATCGTCTGTTCATTAACCTTACCGCTTTCCTTCCAGTATGAGATGAAGGCGTTGAACTGATCCCCGTTGCAGGTTATCTCATCAAGGTGTCTGTAAAGCTCCATGACATCCTTGGAATTGAGCATACTGTCTGTGTAAGCCTGCAAATACTTCTGCTCAAGCGGAAACTTCGGAGAAGTGTTCCGCCTTGCATAGTTCTGTATGTCTACCCTGCTTACCAGATAATCATCCTTGACCATCTCTATCAGCCCTCCACCATCTCAACCCTGACACCTTCAAGGGTCCGTATTCCGTTTGGTACTCCTACAACGAGATTTCCCTTATCCAGCATTCCCCAGTAGCATTTGAATACTGCATCACCTTCCCATTCTATTCCGGATAAGTCAACGTTAACTACATTTCCAGTATGATGTCCCCTTATCTGGCCGCTTTCTTCTCCTTCGAGATAGATGTTTGCAGTAACATCATCACCTGGAGCCATATCTTCATAAAGCCTGTATGTCTTGTCAAGGTGTCTTTGTTCTCCCTCTCCTACATAGGTATCAAGCTCATAAAATCCGTCTCCGAGTTTCTCACCGTCATAGCTTTCAAGAGTAACGGACTTGCTGGAATTATTTACGATTCTGTCATCGTAGTGATAGCCGTTGATAACCAATCCCATGAAGTTCTGTGTCTTGTCATCAAGGAAGCTCTGATATACCTTCGTTATGTCAAGGTCATTGAAGAGTGAATAGCCGTGCCTGTGCATATAGTCAAGGTCGTAATGTAAACCAACTTCAGCCTTTGCATAGGGAACGAATGCATCCGGGTTATCGGCAGAAGTGAAGGTACAGATTACGTAATGCTTTATTTTGCGGAAGTGCTCAGTCTTCATTACTGCAATGTCCTTGAAGGGCTTTATGCGGTCAAAGAGCATTTGAGTAGTTTCCCGATCCATTATCTCACCACTTGCATCAACGAGATAGACATAGACGGTGTTCGTATATTCGAGGTCAACTTCTCCGCCCTTGAGGTATCTTTCCCAGTCACCCAGAACCATGACGTCTCCTACTTCAGGCTGTCCCATGAACCATGCCGTATATTCCGGTACTGAAGAAATGTTTATTCCAGAATAGAGCCTCTGTTTGAGATAAAGACCGAGTTTGCCAACTCCAGGCTCATTTACTCCGATTGTTGAAGCAGTATTGCTTACTTCAATGTCACTTTCATTTTCATCAACGTCATAGAACGTCTGGCCGAATTCAAGGGTGTTTGAATCTATTCTTCCCTGGACACCTGATGAGCTTATGTAGGACAGCTCATACTGCTGTCCCTCGGGGTTATGGACAAGAGGTCCCTGGAATACCTTGACGTAGAGGAAACCTCCGTAGTAGTATGCAAAATATCCGTTATGGGGAACCACGTAGGTACTCTGGAATTCTATTGGCTGAAGCTGATTCGTATATGCAGACTTCTGCCAGAACTGGCCATCATATACAACCAGGTCACCTTTCTTGAAATCGTGAACTACTCCCTGATCATTGAATCTTACCTTGCCGTCTGCTATGACCGTGTAGAACTGGCCCTTCTTTCCCTCACCATCTTTCAGAGCAGGATTACCGTAAAGACTTCCTTCTCCCAAGGGAGACCAGCTTCCTTTATAGGACAGGGCATCATAGGAAGTATCAAAGCTTACCGGAGGAATAGACTTTCCGTTTACATAAAGCTCAATATAGTCCATGTCAGGATTTACGGCCTGAACCTTGATCATTGTTGAGTAAGTTCCCTTCTCAACTATACGGCTTCCTTCAACAACGGTTATCGTTCTGCTTGTATCCTTTACCAGATAAAGATCATCAAACATGATGAACTTCTTTCCGGTAGTGGATTTGAGCGTTGTATATTTCGGAATGTGGGTAAGTCCTGTATCAGACTTCAATGTGACTGTAAGTGCACATTTTGCTGATGTTCTGTAAGGTGTCTTATGGAGGAAGAAGGCAAGCCAGCTCCTCATAGTGTCTTCGTCAAAGCTGTTTATGTCAGTCTGGCTATCATTGAGCTTCTGCTGCTCTTCAAGTATTGCCTTTTCACAGTTAACACCGATTGCGGACCATAGTGCATAAAGCTCTGTTTTCCGCTCTTCGGGAGTAAAGTATGTGCTGAATTGTTGAAGGAATCCCATAGTTTATTCTCCTATATTACTTCCGATACGTCTATCGTTATACCGTAAACCTGGACACGGCTTTTTTCAGTATCAAGGGATACAAGTGCTCCCATATCCCTGAGACCCATGCGGATTGCATTCTCTTTAGTCCCATAGGTAAACTCAAAGAGGTTTATTCCCCTCGTATAGTAAGGGATGGATCTGGTGGTATGCTTGAGCCTTGTCTTGACCCTTTGGGCAACTCCCTCTTTTCCGCTGATGATTGTATCTAATGTATCATTGAACTCTATCATAATTCATTTTCCACTATATAGAATATTTAACTTCCTTGAACTTAATTATATGGAGAAACGTGAAAATTATATATTCTTCTACATAATTAAAAAGACTATTGGTTTACTGACCAATAGTCTTCATACCGCAACCAATGGTTAAAGGACATTGGAAGGGCTGTAAAATATAATAGAACCCTGTTCCTTTGTTTTCATTGGTTGTGACAGATTCTTTCCGTATGGAAGGAAATATCAAAACCAAAAGGAGTTCAGATTATGAACGCAGTTGAGAACAGGAACGTTGAAGTGGTTGCATCCAGCAAGATTATGGACAAGGAATTTACCATCTATGGTACAGTGGAAGATCCGTTATTCAAAGCTGCCGATGTAGCAGAATGGATCGAACATAGTAACGCTTCATCTATGCTCAATTCTATTGATGAAGATGAAAAGCTCACTATAAACATTACTTATAGTGAAGAAAATGGCAATGTTAAAGCACATAATGTATCTTTCCTTACTGAAAATGGTCTTTACGAGGTTCTTATGCAATCCCGCAAGCCCATTGCCAAATCTTTTAAGAAGGAAGTCAAGAATCTTCTTCACAATCTGAGGTTGAACAAAGTGACTGTCATTTCATCAAAATCAAGTGAAGAGCTTAAAGTCCTGGATGATCAGAACAGAATTGCAAAGGCCGACATCTGGCTGAAACTAAGTGACAGGTACGGACATAACGAAACATACAGACAGATTCTTGACGCCTATGCTACCAAGGCTCTCGAAGATAAGTTTGTATTGCCTCTTCCTGTCCTTGAAGAAAAGAATTATTCTGCTACAGAAATAGGAAAGATTCTCGGAATCACTGCCAATAGAGTTGGTTCTGTTGCAAACAAACTCGGAATAAAAACGGATGAATACGGAAAATGGTATATAGATAAATCACCGTATTCATCCAAAGAAGTCAACACTTTCCGATATAACGACAAAGGACTTGAAGCCATCCGAAACGAAATCCTCAAATCCAGGTAACCGTTAAATAAACTCCTTGAAGCTGAGTGATTAAAAGCACTTCAAGGAGTTTAATGAAAAGAGTGTTATATGACATTATATAAACTAATTTAACAAAAAGAAGGCTCCGATTTCAACACGATCAGAGCCCTTTGAAAGAACATACCATACAGAGTGTTTAATTATATAACTTTTCCACTGAAATACTTTCTGAAATCATCGAAGTCATAGGATCTGACAACTTAATTCCAGAATGATTCACCAGTTTAATGAACAGTGCTATTCCAAAGAATTAACTGTACGGAAAGAATTTGTGTTTCCTCCCGTACAGTCAGCTTTTTTATGCAAGCGGCCTACGCTTTACAACATATACCTTTTTCTGTGGAACAGGATTCGGAGCCGGACTACCCTTGGCCTTTGCCTTGAGCGTTTCAATTTCCGCAGTAAGCCTTTCCTTTTCCTTCTCAAGTTTGTTAATCTTCGATTCAAGCTGCTGAACTGCTACATTTAACGGAGCATTCTTCTCACGTGCCTTTTTCAGTTCAGTACGAAGGCTGTTGATGTATACGGCCTTGTTCTTATCCAGAACCAGACCAAAGGCATACAGCCTCTCTTCATTTGAGACAAACTTGTCGGTATCAAGTGCAAGCCTGATTGCCTTGATAACATCGTCCAGATTTGCCGGATCAACATTAACAAACTCGCTGTACTTTCCGACATTAGTTTCTTCACTCATCTTATAACTCCTCTATTTTCATTAATCTTAGAACCAACCCTTGATATCATCGTCCATGCAGTCATCTACTTCATCTTCATTACAGCCGTAGTAGTCTGCATAGTCGCTTCTGTCCCAATGGGAATTACGCCAGTCTTCCTCATATTCGTCAAGCTTGTCTTCAATATTCTCATCATTGATGTTGCCTATTTCATCATCATAGGAATCGATTATCCTACCATCTGGCAATTGATAAAGCTTGACGGATTCATCCTGATTATGAATTCTCCTTATTACCTTCGTACCTTCCGGATATTCTATAGAATCATAAAGTTCCGAATCCCTCATCATTTCAAAGTCTTCCATTTTATTTCTCCTCTGAAGTAGTTTTTCTTGATGGGAATGATCTCCCATCTGCGATATTAGTCAAACGTGACGGTCAGTTTCTTTTTCAAGATGACTCTGTCAACAATGTCGAAGATAATGCTCAAAACAAACATGATTAGGATTGTTCCGAGCATAAACAAAATTGTTTCATTCATCATGTGTTCCCAGAAATAATATCACCTTCATCATTTTGCTGCATTCAGTTGATAATTCTCATACTTCAAGAACAGTTTCTTTATCAGCTGTTCTTCGCCAGATGCAACAATTCTGTTTGTTGTCCTATCGACAATGGAGCAGATGTTTGTCTTTTCATCTTTGATAAGGTTTCCCCTTCTGCCATTCCTTATAAGCGTCATTTATTCCTCCCTGACTTATAAAGTCCTAAACTTTCATTGCCTCAATATCAATTGTTTGGCTTCTGTCCTTCCTCTTTGAGCTCCAGGAATACAGGAAACCTAAGTGACTTCTCTCCCTGAGCATTTTCTGTCTGCTCAAAATATTGAGCTGAGATTGTCCTTCCAACAAGACTGTCCTTCATGCTCCAGAACCTTTCCCTTTCATCCTCAGAGTAACCGCTTCCAACCTTAGCTTCAATGTGTCCCAACTTAGGATGATCTACTTCACAGATAAGGGCTCCCAGTTTACCTATGTTTGAGTTAGAACCTTCTTCATATCCCTTTACGATGAGGTCCATCTCGTCAAATGCCTTCACCTTGAGCCAGTTCTTGCTCCTCTTCCACTCATATAGGGAATCCGTGAACTTGATGACCAGTCCTTCCCAGTCCTCGGTCCTGACAACTCCCTTCATAAGCTCTTCAATCTTAGACACGTCCTGCCCAGTGTAGACGTCCTCAACATAAGAGATGTGAGGATGATCTGTTGCCTTCAACGTATTCTTCAATATGGCCTGCCTTTCTTCATAAGTCAAAGGACAGTTCTTTTCATTCCAGTTCGTAAGGCTCATCATGTCGAAGGCGTTGAGGGTTATTCCCTTCTTGACTTCATCTTTGGTTGAGATAATCTTTGTGGTCATCTTGTAGACTTCTTTTGAAGGATACTTCATAAAGTTGTCTATCGTCAGTTCACCATCCAAAACAAAGTTATCGGCTACAAGATTCTTAATGTCGTTCTCAATTTCAACAAGTCCAGTCCAAGACTTTCCTTGTCTTGAAATAAGTCTGACGTTTCCTTCCTCCTTTATGGCTATGACCCTGCAACCATCTATCTTAGGTGAAATTGCTATTTCTCTACAGCCATCGACTCGTTCGGGCTTGTCATAGTATTTTTCACAAAGACAAACGTCAAAAGTTGGAACGAGATTCTTGAAGACCTTGTTTATGGTCTTTGAATCTATACCCATCGGATAATTCTTACAGACAAGCTTTTTGAAGCACTTCTCTTCTTCCGGAGTATGACATAGGACATCCTTCATCATAAAGATGGTCGTTATGTCATCGTCACGCCCGGTATTGTGGATCTTGAGGTACTCTATGACATGATGAAAAGAAATCTCTGCACCATGCATTCCGTTGGAACTTCCCCTACTGTACTTCTTCTCAGATATTCCGGTGGTATAAGAATTGTCAAAGTACCACCTAAATACTTCCTTCAAGTCGTTGTCATCGTGAGCCTTTAGCCAGGCAAGCTTCTCATTTCCACTTGAGATTGAGCTTATCTCGCTCAATGCTTTTGTTATTTCAGCAAAGTTCATACACCACTCCTCTATTCCAGTCCGTAGAATTCCCGTGTTCCCCAGCAGAATGTTACGTCATCATCATACCATTCCACTCCGATCACATCTTTGCCATTTGAAAAGTAGATTTCGGCGTGAATCAGACCCCTTGAGCTGTTTGCTATGGTGAGAAGACTGTAATTCCTCCACCTCTGATTGTTTCCAAGAATAAGCGTATTTTCAAACATGCGCCACCTTCTTGCTTCACCGCTCATCGCTTCAAGACGCTCAAGATTCCAGTCACCCTGTCCTATGAGATAATCGTGATATGCTATGGCACACATGACAGGACTGAGAACATAAGGATAATCAACATTGACACATACAAGCTTATTGTTCTTGAATCCGAGATGTGCCCTTGTGACAAGGAAACCATCTTCAGTCAGAACTGCCTTATCGGAAATGTAATTGATTTCATTTCCCATATCGTACTCAACCTTAAATCCCTGCCTTGTAAGCTTCTGTTTTACAAGAGCGGAATCATCTCCGAGATTGAGACCCAGAACATGTGAGCTTGCGGATACTGCCGCAACAGCCATGACTACCAAAATAAGAAAAATCTTCTTCATAATTAAACACTCCTTTTCAAGTTTATTAATCAAAGATGGAGACTTATTTAGCCTCCATCTTATCTTTTACTTTACATTAAATTCAACATCAAAAATGATTTTTACGAATCGTTCTTCCGTTCTTATTTACGATAATCCAATCGCAAATATTCCATTTCCATTTTTCCACCTCATTTAGCAGTTCTTTAATGGAATCGGAAGTTTTTAATTCACTCCACGGATGATAGCTAAAACCTTTAGTTAATAGACGATATTTCTTTTCAGCCATATTTAGACCTCCAAAAAGTAGTTATTAGGGCTTTACTGCCCTATGACTATACTATAACACATAGTAAAACTTTTGTAAAGTGGTTTTTGAAAATATTTTGCCAAAAAAAAAGCAGTTATTTTGTCCAGACATATAGAAACACCACTTTAAGCAAAACAACCCATCAAAACACCGCTATTGACGTCTGACGAGCTGTTTTGAAACTACACTGTCTCTATCTCTATGACATGACATTTATCTCGTTCACTCCAATAGAATACTCCTCTATCGAAATGAACATATGTCTTCGAATCCCTGATCCAGTAGGTAAGCATCTTTGCCTGCCAGTCTATTTCAAATTCGTTTATCAACGTAATCGTATTCTCACTCAGATTCTTCACGATTGTCATCGTTATCCTCCAGCATACTGTATTTGAGCAGATCAAGACTGCGTAGGAACTGTTCATCCCAGTGTCGGCACCTGTCAACTATTTCAGACGCTTTTTTCTCCGGTTCTGATACTTCCCTAATGATTAGAAGCTTTGTCACATCGGCAAGCGTGTCACTCCAGTAGCTCCTCATTCTGGCATTGTCAAAGCACTGTTTCTTTTCCTTTGAAAGAATTCCGTTCAGAACCTTTCTGACTTCTTCTTCATCCGTCATATCATCCAGAATCGGATTTGAAGCCGCAAGGACTTTCATGCTCCACCAGGCAGGATCTGCATCTCTTGTTTTCAAGGAAGCTTCAATCTCGCTAAAAGGCATATTGAAAACAACAATCCACTTTACATCCATGTCACCTATGACTACGGTTGTTCCATCGATTTCTGTAATCGTTGCCTTCAGACAGTTGTTCTTCAGCAACGCTATCCTACCTACGTTGCTTTCAACTATTTCATATTTCCTGTTGAATTCTTCTCTTGTCATAATCTTTCCTCCAGTGAATCAAGCTGTACTTCAAATTCCGCCATTCTTCTTCTCATGGTGGCATTCTGTATGTTCAGATCCTCAATCAGATAGAGCATTTTGTCTATTGCTGCCTTCTGATTCTTGATGACATCAAGTATCGTGTTGATTGCATAGGCAATCTGCTCCTCCTTGGTCATTTTGTTGAAGGCTTCTTCACTTTCCTTGCGTTCTTCATTCTTAACGGAAGAAGCGAGAATGTCATCAACTGTCATTTATCAGCCTCCTTAAAGTAATCTACTCCATCAAACGTGAAGATTTCAATTTCCTTGATTCTTCCAACACCCAGTCCGAAATAATACAGTTTATGATCCTTCATGTAACGTATGTTCTCATTGACTATCTCGACTTCACGACGTCCATATAAAGACGGGTGCTTCAGGACACCCTTTACAACTTGTACTTCAGTATATGCTTCCGCAAACTGGAAACCGGACAACACACTGAAAAACAGCATGAGTATTGCAGTACAGAATGTTACCGTGGTAACACTTTCCGAAAACAGTGTGAGCATTGTCAGAACTGCAAACATAATACTCGATAAAATCAAAAGTAGTATCATAATTCAACTCCTAAAGATTCATGAAGAATCCTTCTTTATTGCACAATGACAAGGAACCTTCAACGATTCTTCCAAGATGTGTCCGAACAACTATATTCATTGTTCCTGGACAAGCTTTTGTTTCTTCAACGAAATCTTCAAGTGTAACCGGAAGATTCGTTGCATTATCCTGTATTAGAACAATCTGTTTCTCTTCCCATAGGATTCCGAAATCACTGATGAAAGCAAGTTCGGATGACAGAAGGAATACAGGATTCGGAACATCATTAACTTTCCTTAAATCAGACAATATCATTTTCAACATTTCCCTTCATGAAGGACAGGCATTCTTTCTTGGTGCCACGGAAAACGTATGCTGATTCTTCAACCGGAATCGTTCCATTTTTACTTTCAAAGGCATAGGAAACCATGAAGTATTTCTTAGTGAACTCATTGAGAAAGACAAGATAATCATCAACAACATTTGTTTCATTATTTGACTTCTGAATGCTCATGAGTTTCTCATAGAAATCCTTGTTGAGGGATTCAACTTCATTCTCATTTGAGTATGCCTTCTCAAGTTTATCAATGGAAAAAAGAATCATTGCCCTTTCATATTTTGGGATGAAATACAGATCCCGGTACTTGAGGGGCTTCTGAAGATGTTTCCTGACACAGTTGATTATGTCAAGATTTCTCGTCTTCAGGCTCTCATTCTTCTCCTTGAAATTATCATTTGTCATTTATTCATATCCTCCCAGACCTTATCTTCATATTCGCATTCTGCAAATGTAACATCAAGACTTCTGTCTTTGAAACCTCTCGCAGCGTTAGCGTAGAAAGTTGCCAGATAACCGTCTGAATGCTTCTTGTATGAAGAAGCAAGACCGGTACAGATGTCTGCCATGTTCTGATTGTAAATGTAAGTGTTCATAATAATTACTCCTTATAAAAATAGTTGAATATAGATTATTTATCAAATGCTCGCCAAACAGCTGAAGAAGCTGATGGCGAGATTCTTTGTCATTAAGCCGAGATAGCCTTCAATCCAAACTGGCGATTGAGGCTGAGATTCTCTCCCATTTTATTTCCTTTATTTACTGCTTCTGAAGAACCACCGATGGAAAGTGCCTTTCCACTCTTGATGTTGAGATGGATGTCTGCCCATTCACGAACATTGTTTATCACGACAAGCTCTGTTGAATCGGATGAAGTTGAAGTTTCTTTCTTTTCAATCGGATATTTTTCTTCGAGTTTCATGACAACACCAGAACAGAAGCCTTTAAGGTCATACGGACAAACGTTTCTTGCTTCTTCCATAATCTTCTTTCTGAGCCACTGCCACATTGCCATGGCTGTACGGCGATTACCTTCATGTCCGATGAAGTTAGGGCTGTATATCTTACAGGGCTTTCCACGATAAAGCTCATCCCTGTATTTTGAACACGTGACATAAATACAGTCAAAATGATTGGCTATAACCTTACCGAGAAGTTTTTCCCAACTTGAAGGAGATTTGACAATAAACACATCGTATCTTTCCTCTCCGATAGGACCAAGCTCATCTTCAAGCTTAGAGGCATCCAAATCAGCGTAACTGATGTTGTTCTCCTCCATAAGACGAAGAGCCATTTCCATGGCTGTTGAAGCTTCTCCTTCTTCAGGAGAAGTTCCGAGTGCCATAAGCTTATTGATTTTGTCCATAATCTTGTTGTTCATAAGTACCACCTTAAAAATAGTTTTTAAGAAGTCTTCCAAACTTCTTACATTTTTGATTATAACACACAATAAAAACTTTGTAAAGTGGTTTTAACAAAAAAAATTGCCAGATTTTAACAATCTGGCATTAATTCTATTGAATAAGAAAAATTACTGCAAACATTATAAGAGTGAAAAGTACGATTCCCACGGCTTCATTCTCCCAGAACAGGACCTCCACCTCCAATATGAGTTGGAACTATATCCCTCAAAAGGATTACAGCATTTCCATCTGCATAGACATGAGTTGCATTTCCCGGTACATAACCGGTTGTTTCTTCAATCGGATTTATCCAGGTATATCCGACAATTATGTTTGCCCCGTCAATTTTTGCATTTGAACAAGGAGTTCTGATTGTCAGAAACGGAGGAATGTCCGGGAATTTACCCTTGTCCATTGTTACAATAGGAACTGCCATTTCAATTCATTTCCCTAATGTTTTTAGCAGTAGCATTAACCTGATTTGACACATATTTCACTCCTTCCAGAAATCCGTCTTCAAATCCAGTAAGGTACATGTCGGACGGATTCTGAAATTTCAGTCCGTGTTTGTCGATCTGTTTCTGCTGCAATATCCTTTCTGCCATATTCTTCAATTTTTCAAGTGTCATGTCAAATTCTCCATTAAGTTACTACAAGATGACTTCCGTTAATCTGAACCGGATTTCCAGTTATATCAACGGTACCGCCGCTTATGTCAACATTTCCTGCTGAAAGTGAACTGCTTCCAGTTACACTTACAGTTCTGCTTCCGCCGATTGTTCTCGTAACGTTTCCGCTGATTGTTTCACTCAGTGCCTTATTACCCTTGATGGTTATGTCACCGTCAACGGTAAGCTCAGTGTTACCCTTGACATAGAGTTTTCCATCACCCTTTATGTCGGCAAGAGCATCACCTGTTACTTCTGCTTCAAGCTTGTCACATTGGAGATAAACGTGGTTATCCTTGTCAATTAGGAAGAAAGCATTATTCCTTCTGAACAGGGTGTACTTCTTGCAGTACAGTATGAATGATTCTTCTCCAATCCTTTGGACGGAAAAGTTATCATCAGGGTCGGGCTGTTTAGTATATTTCTCGAACTTCTCGGGGAATGTCCACTTATCCCAGAACCAGTGGTCTACCTCCGGTTTTTCACGCCAGAGATAGGGACGACTCCAGTCATTGTCGGCAAATTTGACAAGAACCTTATCTCCCTTCTTGAGTGGAAGGGACATTGCCCAAAGAGGAACGAAGGTAAGCGGACGCTTGAAACCTTCCTTGAAGAATCTCGTTATGATTACGTCGCAATACAACTTGTGATTCTTCTTGACGGTTTCAATCATATCTTCGTAGAGGACACCTTCGTAAACTCCAGTGGCCTCCACTTCCATGTATGGTTCATTGTCTGCCATATTACTTCTTTGCCTTTGGAGGTTTCTTTCCCTTGTACTGCTTTACCATTTCAAGCATAATCATTGAAGCAACTTCCTTCTTTGATTTAAGCGGATTAAAGGACATAATCCTTTCAAGTGCCTTTGAAGCTTCTTCCGTAAGTTCTGCCTTATACTGCTTTTTTACGGAAGAAGTTTTCTCGACAGGTACTTCCTTCTTGACTGAAAGTTTCTTTTCAGAAGAAACTGCTTTCTTTACCTGCTTAACAGGCTTTTCAACAATCTTTTTCTTTGTCATAATTAACTCCTCATACGAGTTGAAATCTTGTATGAAGAGTATATTAGAAATTTAATTAAAAAAACAGAAAGTTTTAGATTATGTATAGCTCTGTCTGTCTCTCTGCGCCACTTTCTCTTTCATAGTGTGTCGTTGAATATTCAATTCATAAACTTACGATTCCGATAATAGAATATTATGAAAACTTTATTCTATGAAATAGACGAGAAAGCATTTCTCTCATTGAGACTTTTATTAAACTTTGAGGCTGTGTCCAAAAATTTTCATTCCATCCTTGAACCAGAACACCGTCTGGAACAGTGTTACAATCGTCATCCGAATAATCCCAATGTGTCTGAATTTTACCATTGACGGATATCCTTCCATTATTGTCCGACAACCACTTCATCAGTTCAAAATTAGTCCATCGCCTGATGAAGGCATCCGGCTCATGCAATGAGTTATCGCTACAAGTAGCACACCTGTTATCAATCGTATGACGATATTTGCAATCAAGACAATCCATATTAACCCTCAAATTCTCCTTCTTTATCAAATTATAACCATATCGGAACAAAATCTCGTGCCGTAAGTTTGCGTGCTCCAAGAACCAATCGAGATTCCGATGCATCGGCTTCCTTCATAGGAATGAGTTTGGGTATCATAATTACAACCCATCTGAGTAACGTAATAAACGTCGTTACTTAATCCAAATGCGTCAACACCATCATAACCCCGCCATACATCATCATTGGCTGCCTGAATCTGATCACAAGTTGTCCACGCAAATCCGCACATTTCTTCGCAACCAATAAAGGATGTCATTCTTCGACCGGATGTATCCACGTGCCCACCAATGACGTTAGTCATTACACTGCACGAAGTTTTTTCATTAGAACCACTGGCACAAATATTGAATTCGGTAGGAGACAACAACCTTTTTCCGACATGACTCGGCATGAAATAAGCGTTTGATTCTCGAGTATAATTCATTACTGCACCATAAACCGATTCGACATTCTCCCAGTAACCGCTTCCTACATAAATATCGATGGCTATATTGCATGAACAGCAATATAGCATTCCGTCCCAGTTCCTGCAATTAGGATGGAAGTTAAGACACCATACACTTTCTGGAAGTATATCCCCAGTGTTAAATCCCTGCAAAGGATGAAGAACTACACCGACATTATAATCGGTGTGTGTCGTTATTGCATCAATTGTTTTCACATAAAAATTGTAAAAATCCAAGTCCCTTTCCTTGAAATAATTTTGCAGAATCACCTTGGTTCCGACAGTTGAAGAATTACACGGTATAATACCAGTAGTATTAGCAGGAACACCATTACAAAGAGTATGGAATTGACCTATAAACATATAGCCTTCGGCTGGTGTTCTGATGGTGTTTGCAATCACCCTACCGTCAGCATTAATAAATACGTAATAATCAGTACCTTCTTCTGAAATGTAATCACTCAAGTTATAAGAAGTAGTTTCATCTATAGTAACTATGTTCTCTCCAATAGTAAAGCTAGTACCGCCCAAAATAACCAACGACCGATGATTTGGATCATTGAAATCAAACCTAAGCCATCTATTTGTGGAGGTAATGCCACCTTCTGGTCCTACATACCCCCCCCCCGTAATGGCCATACCGTTACCACCAACTCCACCGGTAGCGGTACCTGCTGATTTAACTATTAATTCCTGTCCGAAAAGATTCATCTTTTTCAACTGTTCTTCTGCCATAATTCAAAATCTCCTTATGTTTAAGATATTATATTAGTCATTATTCAAAGCATATCTGAGCGAAACGATTAGTCATCTTGTTAAGGTTCATTATATCACATTGTGTATAGAAACACAACATTGATTCGGGACTATCCATCTGATCAATGTTCGCAAATTTTATTGTATACATTTCTGCAAACGATGCCGGTTTTAAGGTTTTAAATTCGTAAGTAACACCATTAAAACGTCTCAACCAATCTTCTTCAGTCCATTCTCTAGGATACGCTGGAGTAGCAAGATAATTTTCAACTCTGCTATCGTAAATCAAAACCTGATCCGTTCCGTTCAATCCTTCAGGAAGTTCGAGAGAATTTGCTTTACTTTTTGTAAGTGTCTCCCAAGTCATCGCTGTTAAAGTGTGAGAATTACAATAGATAAAATACGATTCTCCCATCTGTCTCTTTATAGCAGCGTCGTTATAACTTTGAAGACGAATTGTTCTTATGAAAGCATAAGCTGGTAAACCTATAACAGGACATTTAATCGGAAGATTTACAGATCCGTCACCTAATTCGACATCCATAACAGTTGCAAGAGTTTGTAAATCTGGACAAGGCTTTTCAATAAATTTGAACATTTGTTTAGGAAGTGCTTCAATTTTATACCACCACGTTCCTTCGGAAGTATGTCCAAAATTACAAGTTAAAGGAATCCATTCGAGAGTTAAATATCTGAAATAATTGTTGTCATTCGGATGAAATAAAAGAAGTTCCTTACAATGAAATTCTATATCGAGCCGTGTACAAGGATGAGCAATGAAGTCATAAATTTGACCTTTTGTAACAAGACCTTCACCTTTGTCAAGGTCTATCTGAAGTCCTTCTTCATCTGCCATTTATATTCTCCCAAAATAACTCATGAACATAACATCTGCAATCAAATAATAACTTCTTTTAAGAAGTGAAATGGGAGATACGTTTGTCAAATGATTGTTTATTATTTCATTTCTCATATCGTTATTGAGAAAATCAGGACGATATTGAATATCTTCAGTCACTTCCTCTCCATACACCAAATCTTGACAGAAGAGATTTGCAACCCCTCTTGGTATATTCAAAGGTTTCATCATAATAAATCACTCCGTTGCTTCTTGAGGTTGAACAGTTCCAGAATCATAATAACCTTTGTATGCAGTTATTATCTTCCCAACATTCTTGATAACATTTACAATAGTTGTTGAACAAGAATTTACCAAAGCACCTAGTTTTTCACTCTGATCAATAACTTGATTAACAAGAAGGTTTCCGCTTGAAGAACACACCACACTATCAGCACAAGTGCATTTAAGATTTACTTTTGCTGCCAAAGGATATCCGTTTTTATCAAACGATGATGCAAAATTAACATCAACACCTTCGAGATAACAGTTTCCAAGATTGAACATTTTTCCGACAATTATATCAACCACATCTCCTTTATGAGAACTTTTTGAATTATCAGCAGTAAGAAGCGATGGTCCGGGTATTTCCCAAACTTCAAACATATCGAGAAATGTATTTGCTACACTACTTTCATTTCCTCCGGTTAATGTTGAAGCTACTTTTGCAACACCTCCCCAAACACTATTTTGACCAACTTCCTGCATTTTATCTTTTGCACTGTATCCTTCAAACCTAGCGTCTGTATTTCCGAAATATTCCTTAGGTCTTAGGGGATTTCCATAATACTGATCATTGTAAGCTTCGTATTTTTTAACGTTCTGATTATCGCTAGGATCATATTTTCGAGGATAGCAAAATGAAATCAAAGCAAGGCAAGGTTTCACAACGTCATCTCTTGCACTTTCAACGGCAACAAAATTAAGAGGAAGTGTAAAACTAAACGGCATTGTATTTTTATAGTTCTTTCGATTCATCCAAGGCTGTTGAATAGTACATCCTAATCCCCATTCAACAAGTTGATTTGCGGCTCCAAGGATGCCGTTCGCCATAGAAGCTATTCCACCACCAAACATAGGTTCCCATTGAGACTGAACATTCAATTGAATTGGACCGCCAATACTTGCCCTTACACGACCCATTTTATTAGGACAGCTGATTATAACTTCTTGAGGATATTGTGCTGTATTTGGCCCCATATTGGTGCCGTGAAAGTCTGCTACAGAACCGACGCCAGAAGTGTCTCCTTCCATTGAGTACATATCTTCTGTCCAGTTCTGTGGTTTTCCATACGTTAAAGCCATCTGAATCCTCCGTTACTTACCTGCAAGATTCTTCATGCTAGTGTCACTATAGTTCATATATATTTTAGTCCCCGTATCTTTAATCACTTGTGTCGACGGATCCCTATCTCCCATATATCCGTCGTCAGTAGCTTTAAGAACGTTATGAGTCAATGTCTGTCCTGTATTAACATAAGTATCACCTATTGATTGTGCTTTTGCAATAACAACTTCGCCTTTTGTAATTTCACGATATGCTTTATTTGCAATCGCTTCCTGTATTTTTCCTCTCTGACTTTGAGTGAGTGTATAAGTTTCTTTTGATTCACGAGGACTCCATGTTCCAGAATTCAAAGCACCTTGCAATGCGGACAATGTAACTCGTTTTGGATTTATGAATTCATTGAACTTTCTTTCAAGTTCATTTTGAGCAAGTGTTTTATTAGCCTTATCCCAGCGTTCCTGCTCTCTCTTTTTAAGTTCTTCCTCGGATGTGCCCATTGCTCCTTCAGAAATCTTTTCAATATTGTATATTTTCTGAAATTCCTCATCTTCTTTCATTTGAGCAATGGTAAGTTTACGTCCGTTCACATCAAACGTTTTTGAACCTGTTTCAAGGTTTGTGATTTCACGTTCCTTTGCAGCAAGACGCTTTTCACGTTCTTTTATTTGAGCGTCCAATTTATTCTTTTTAAGATAATGACCTTTTTCACCTTCAAGCGATTCCCTTTCACTTTTTAAGGCGGCCAATTCTTCTTCAAGTTTTTGAGATTCTCGTTTTTTCTCAGAAATGCTTTTATAAGCAGATATTGCAGCTTTATTTTTATTATACTCCATAAGTTGATCTTCAGAAATACCCATGATAGCCGCTTTTTCTCGAAGCTTTTCATCATCTTTCTTAAACGGATTCATATCTATGAGAAGTGTCGATATTTTATTTATAAAAGGCTTTATCTTTGTCATAATCCTATCGACAAGATTTTCAAACGTAACCGATATAAATGTTTTGGCTTTCTCTAACCATGTCGGTATGGTTACATTGATGAATTGACTGAATTTCTCAACTATCCATAATTTTATCTTTTCGATACCAGCATGAATAAACGGAAGTGCTGCCAATCCTCCGACAACTGCCAGAGCAACCATCGTGATAATTTGTCCGATATTACCGAGAACAAGATTTGTTACGCCTATTCCTTCTGATATTTTTTCAGCTTGTTGACTTCGTTTCTTCTCTTTTACCACGCCTTCCTTAACGTCAGCTTTGTGTCTGTCTTCACCTTTTCTTTCATTATTCTTTATTGTGTTCTGAAGCTGAACAAGATTGCTGCTTATCTTATCGTTACCAGTTTTAGTGTCTCCGATAAGTGTCTTGAGCTGTTCTTCAATCTGAGACGATTTTTCTGTAATAAGAGTAGTGACAGGAGCAAGTTTTTCCTTGTCCTCTTTACTTCCACCGTTATTTTTACCAGGAAGGGAAATCTTAGTGTTCATCAGTTTATCTACTGCACCAAGAGAACCCTTTATAATTGATTGAAGTCCTTTGTCGAAACCTTCAAGAGGATTATTTGTAAATGTATTTACGGCACTTAAAGTCTTATCAAAAGTACCTTTCAAATTGCTTTCAAGATTCTTGAAAAGGTCAGCATAACCTTTTGCCATATCCTTCAGAAGATTCTTCCTCTGTTTATCTTCATCCTGGACATTCTTCTTTTTGAGTTTCTGTAACGCTTCTTCTTCTTTACTTAAAGCAGCAACGTTACCGCTTTTTGATTTTGATATATTTGCAAGAGAACCGCCAGTCTGCTTTCCTAAGACAGAATTGTTTATTCCATCCGTAATTGATTTAGAAAGATCAGTAGAATCAGAAGTATCTATTTCCTTTAATGAAGTTTCAAGGCTTCTGACAATAATGCTTCCTAAGTCTACGGAAGGCATAAGCGGTGAAGAGGAAGCTTGCGTCTGCGTCTGTGTTCTTGTATACGTTGCCATGGCTAATACAATATTTAACTGTTTCAAAAACTGAAACTTATATACTCTAAAAGAAAGGCCATAGGGAATAAACCTATAGCCTTCTAACCGTAACCAATGTTCACAGCATTGGAAAGGCTAATAGATATATTAGACTTCCATTCTGTTTTCATCCAGTTACGAGATTTTAATCTAGGAGGTCCTGTTATGGACAAGAATGAAGTTGTTGAGGTCAAAACTGTAAAGAGTTTTGAAAAGTGTATTGTTCTTGGAAAAGAACTTACAATGTACGGTACACTTGAGAATCCACTGTTCCTCGCTAAAGATGTTGCAGAATGGATAGAGTATTCTAAAACAAGCGAAGGTTATTATAACGTATCGAAAATGCTTATGACCGTAGATGAAGATGAGAAAATCACTATTACAATCAGTAATAGTGATTCGGGAAACGGTTATAGTGCAAAATGTCTTACTGAAGACGGTTTGTATGAAGTCCTTATGCAGTCTCGTAAGCCTATAGCAAAACGGTTTAAGAAAGAGGTCAAACGAATACTAAAGGAACTTCGTCTTAAAGGTGAAAGTAAGATTGAAAAAGTTCCTGTACAGTCTCAGAAAACAGAAGCCGAAATCCGTAATGAAACAAGGGAGCTTATCAATGAATCTAATCGCATTAAACTTGAAACTGCTAAATTCTTGAAGCAGTTTGCCGAAAAGTACAGCTCTACTAACAAAACCTACGAGCAGGTTCTTGACGCATATTCAATAAAGGAGGTTATAGGTCAGTTCGTACTTCCACTTCCAGCACTTGAAGAGAAGAACTGGTCAGCTACTGAAGTTGGACAAATGCTTGGAATATCAGCAAATATGGTTGGAAAAATTGCTAACGAACTTAAAATCAAGACCGATGAATACGGAAAGTGGTATGTAGATAAGGCCAGATATTCAAATAAAGAAGTCAACTCCTTCCGCTATAATCAGAAAGGAGTTGACAGAATCAGAGAAAGATTAAATGAAAGATAACTTTTGATTCTAAAACAAAAGCTCTCCAGTTTGGAGAGCTTTTTCATTTTGTCTGAAGACCATGAAGGGCCATAAAACTCTTTTGCCATTCTCTGTCATTTGCAGCGGTAAGTGTTTCCCTAAGTTCCCAGATTTTCAGATTAAGGGCATCAGTTACACTTCCCAGTCCGTAAAGGACAAACGGCATTATTGAATCACGCCAGAATTCATCCAGACTTCTTTTACTAACTAGCGAGTCCATCGAGTAGGGGTAGGTGGAAGACAAGCTTGCCACCACACTCCTTACACGTCAATTCATACATTTTTGAAGTAAGACCATACTGACTTACTTCCTCAACAAGTTCGTACAGCTTATGAACGACTGCATATTTGTTGTCGTCGATTCCTTCAAGGGCAGCTTCAAAATCAGTCATATCCTTTACTGCTCTTTCACCTGTCACTTCATCAACAAGGTGCATGACAGAACGAAGATAGGTAAAGTTAAAACTTTCCTTTTTATTGAGAAGAAGTTCTTCACGCTTAATTCCTTTTTCAGCAAGGAACCAGTTCAACACGGCACATTCCATGTCAACGGTCGGCGGCATTACACGCCATTCCTTTTCCTTCTTTTCTTCTCCATAAATAAACTTTATGACTGGAGGCTGATAATTCTTCTTCGGGAAATTTAAGTCAGCATCAGAAAGCTTGATCTGCTTTACATTTTCATGTCCACAAATTGAGCCATCTTTCTTTTCATGAGTACAAGTGACCGTAACCTTGTAATCATTTTCAAGGCTGTTAATCTTAATAAGCATGAAGATGTATCGAAGCTCATTAAGTGTGAGTTTATTGGCATCCTCGTCCATCAAATCATTGACAATGGAAAGTGCAACCTCTTCAGGAAGCTGACCATCGCTTGTAGCTATTTCAGCATAATGACGACCTCTCATATCGAGGTCTACATTAACCTCCTTTAACTGTGAAAGCATTGGAGCAGGAAGCTTGATGTTTTTCTTCATGTAAATATCTCCTCTATTTAGAGGAAATAATAGAATCAATAACCCAGTCCAAATGAATTGAATCCGGTGTATGCAGATGGTTTTTCAATAAGATTCGGTACACGAATATATGTAACGGTTACTTCTGCAAGACTATCGGATTCTTTTGAAGGATCGGTTCTTGTAACTCTTTGAGGGAATATGCTCGGAAAAGTTTGTGTACTGTGCCATTTAAGGAATGGATCAACTACTTCACCTGCTTCACTTATATCAGGGAGATTGAAATATGCCGTTATTTGTTCGGTTGCTCTTGTAGCAGCGGCCATTCCTCTGTTAAGCCATTTTAAAAGATACGAATATTCAAGTGTAGAAAGCGTATCCTCGTATACAACATATTTGGCAGCAAGAGTAAGTCCTGCAATAGGATTCATTGCCATAGTTGCTATTCCACTGTCACTTTTGTTTTCCTTGGCACAGTTTATCCATAATTTATGGTAGTTGTAGACGGTATCAAGATTATCGTCGAGATATGTTACAGTTATCGGATTGACTTTGTATTTTACAGGAACAGGATAGTCAACGTTACCTATAAGATAAGTTTCAAATTCAACTTCATCTTCAGGAAGGCTTATTGATTTTGCAAATTGACTGACATACATTGCCAGAACAGGATCACTAAGAATCTGCCTTGATTTCAATTCGTTGAAACTATACAAAGCACTATTCAATGCGCCCTTTATTCCACCTTCACGAAAAGCACCTGCAACATCTCTTGCAAATCCACCAATGGTGCTTGCTACGTCCCTTACGTTTTCTGCAACCGCTACGGCAGTATTTGCAATATTTCCGAAATTACTGTTTGCAATTTCATTTTGAGATTCAGCAAGAAGCCAGATGAATTTCCAGTTTCTTTTAAGATTTGTTAAAGGTAACGTAATCGGTCGAGACATGTTCAACTCCTAACATAATTATAAAAAGAGGGTGCCGCAGAAAACAAATAAAAAGGCGACACCCTCTAAACGCACACACGGAGGACTGCGGCATCAGTCCTCAAATAAAAATTATCAAGACCATCAGGAGCTTATTAAATGGTCATTCCCCTCTTTGCCTTGTCTTCCTGGTTTCTGTCCCAGTGGATGTTAATTTTCAGCTTATTATAGGTCTCACTTCCCTTTTCAAAGGATTCATTGCTAACTCCATAGATACGGCATCCAACAAGACGCCTGTATGAAGTGATGGTTTCCTTGTCAACTGAAATCTTGGCTACTCCCATGTTGAATTTTCCGATGGTTCCCCAGACACCTGCCTGATTATACTCATTACCGGTCATATCCTTCAACGTACAGAAGAAATCATAGGCCCACTGAGCTTCATCATCAAAGAAGCTGAAATCAACTGCACGGGTAGAATTGTCTACACCAGGAATGTCGAAGAACTCTCCAGACCACCGGATTGTTATCGCATTGGTTATACGATCCGGAAATACGGCATCAATATTATAGATGTCGATTTCCTTGGAGAATGTCAGGGCATTAGGAAACGCACTCGCAACTGAGTTAGGTACGGTTTCCATAAACAGTTTGTATATATAAGCCCTCTGATATTCACCGATTGATTCGTGAACGTTCGCACAAGCTATAGGCATTTTTATATATCCTCCTATTATTAAAATATATAACTGGTCTTATTTTTCAAAGACCAGTTATAATTTTTACAGACTGTTCGTCAATTCAAGCTCAAGCTCGATGACTTCAGAATCTTTTGCTACCATCATCTGCAATTTTATACGCAAAGTCCTGCCGGCACGCTGGGCCTCATCAAAACTCGGGACAAATACCCTATATTGGTATACAAAGTTCTTGTTCACGAACTCGTCGAATATTGCCGTCAGTCCAGACTGCTGATTAAGCAGATCCGTCCTTGTCATATAGCGGAAGTTAAACTGCCTCTCGAAAGTAACTATCCTTTCAGCAACAGCATCCACAATAAATGTAGGAGCGATGTAGGACAAATCCGTGTTCAGACTGTAAGTAGTCCTCTGCTCCCACATCATCGTACCGAGGTCGTTGAGCTGCTGCCAGTTGATACGGTTTGTCTTCAGCTCGTTCTTGTACATGTCATAATCACATTCAAGAAGGTCGGTAGCCGAGATGATTCCGTAGGTAGGTCCGGCAGGAGGATAGCACAGGCTTCCGTAACTCTCCATCATGTCAGAATAGATACAGCCATAGTTTACCGACGGATAGACATAGATTGTTTCTCCTCTGCTGTTCTCTTCCTGGTCAGGCCGTGCTCCGATTGCAACATACTCACCACGAACTATCCTCTTGCTCCACTGCTCAAGGTCGATATAGCTCTTGTAAGCAGGTGCATCACAGAAGCAGTGAATCTTGCTCTGCTGGCACTTTGTAGCAATGCGGTTCGCAATCTTATAGTTGGTGAGTCCATTCATCAGACAGATGTTATCACCGCAGGTATCAAGCGGAGAAACATCAATGTCGATTGCAACAATTCCAGCCTTACCATTGCTTCCACCTTCAAGGGTGAAGTAAGAACGAATCTTGGTCATCGTTGAAGGAATTGCACCGGAGAGGAAGAACTGAAGGTCACCGAAATCAACTTCCTTCCAGTAAATCTCAGAAGCGGAATCCGTTGAGAAGTCATAGATGTTCTGAACCGTGTACTCATTGTCCTTATAGCGGGCAACCGTCATCGTCCAGTCCGTGATTATTGCAGGAATCGTATGGACGTTCCAGAAACTATCCTTACTTACGAGGCCATAAAGTGTAAGTGTAAGGTTATTCTGGTCATCCCAGACTGCCGTACCGACCGAGTTATTGGTAACGGATTCAATCTCCTTGTACTGAACGAAGGAAATCGTGATGTCTGTTGCAGCCTCAAGTGCAGCAATAATGTCGGCATTCGTTTCCCAGTTCGGCTCAGTAATGATACCGCCAGAAGTGAAGCTTCCTACCTTGAACCAGTAGGCGTCCTGCTTCTCATAGAATCCCGTTTCAATCGCTTCAGTATATACGACATATTCAAGGTTGCCGAATGAAGTTGCCGTATAGAGTGCCGTGAGGTCCGTAAGAAGGTCAGAGCCTGTAATCTCGGTCTTTGCGGTATCGGCGAAAGTCTGTCCGAGTTCGTTTGCGATGTAGAATGTCGTACCGGAATCATCGGTAAGGTAGACTGTTCCCTCCTGAAGATGGGCTTCAGTTCCATCTGCGATGTATGCCTCACAGACTGTTGTAGGACTTCCTGCCGTACCGGCCGGAGTTATGACTGCTCCGTTCTTGTCGATAATTTTTGTACCGAGCTGCCAGGTATCAGTCGTATTGTTGTATGTTCCGTTACGGACTGTTCCGATGACCGTCGGATCACCTGCTTCACCTTCTGGCTCTGCCATCGGATTAAGCTGTGAACCGTAGAAATTACCGTTTCCGTCAGTCCACGTGTTCGTATACTTGTAGACGATTTCATCATCAATGATTTCTGCATCAATGACCTTGTAGACCTTCGGAGTACCGTTTGCATCATCCTTGACGATACCAACGATTGCGTTGTTTGAGCTGTTGTAGAATACGATTCCGCTGTAGATTTCAGCATCATCGTATGTTGTCTTTTCAGTCTTTGAGACATCTTCAAGATTGACTACCTGAACGTTGCTGGGATTGGCATTCTGATTACTAATTGTCCACTCATCTTCCGTAGGTGAGAAACGGACTGCCGTAGTTTGCCAGTCACCCACCCACTTGTTCGCAATTCCAAGGAGAGGAACAGGATCACGCATTGTGATTTCCTCGAAAGTCTCACAGTCATTATCATACTGCTTGTCCGAATCCTTGTCCATGAAATAGGCATTTGCCATCTTAGCTTCCTGATTGATACGCCACACATCAACGTATGCCATATTCTCAAGAAGTTTCTGGAGACCGTAGTAATTTGAGTTATAGTCGAGGTCATAACCGACAAGATCCTTGAAGGTGTTTGCCGTGACACGTGTCAAACCGACATTTCCCTTATTCGTCAGCATCGGAACGACTATTTTCATCCATTCCGTACCTGAATTAAGAAAGGAATTATCGGTTATGGTTAAATATACGCCAGAAGCTTTTTCCATGCTTTCCTCCTAGTATTTTTCACATTATAAATCAGTATAGGTACTTACTTAAAGTATTTAAGTTTGTGGGTTTTAAAATAAAAAAGGAGCTGGTTATAACCAGCTCCTTTTAACAACGTCTCATGAGTATTTATAATATCACACTAACAAAACATCAGCCCGGCCACGACTCCCGACATCCGCACCCACAACAGACCATGTGGTGTAGCCGTCGAAACACCGTGATCCGACATAAGACAAGTGATTCCAATCGCCACCTGAAAACAGTGCAGCAATCGCATCGTAGGATTGACCCATCAATCCCCTTCCGTCATCTATAGTCCAGGTATTTCTTTCAGACATCTTCACATCATTCCTGTTCCACTGATAGATATATCCACAACATTCTTCACAACCGATAAAGCTTATCATCCTTCTGTTAGCTGTATCTACATGACCACCTACAGTACTCCAATCTCTTGAACCAGTGATATTAGTTCTCTCATTAGAACCCATCGCTACTTGCATAAACTCGGAAAGAGTAAGAAGTGATTTTCCTACAGTCTGCATATCGCACTGATGGTTGAGCCATTGGCGTGAAACTGTATGAACTGTTCCGTATTTGGATTCCGTGGAAAGACCCGTCCCACTCTGCAAGTAAATATCCACCGCTATGTTCATGGAATTACAGTAAACCATGCCATCCCAACTCATACTGGAAGGATGCCAGTTGAGACACCAGACAGATTCTGGAAGAATATCTCCAGTATTAAATCCCTGAAGCGGATGAAGGACAGTAGCAAGATTGTAATAGCTTCCTACATTATTAGCGTCTATAGTCTTAGTGTAAAAGTTATAGAAGTCAAGGTCCCCTCTCCTTGAAATAGTTCATAATGGTGAGAGTGTCACCAGTCGTGGATTTCTCCGTTGGAATCAACCCAGTAGTATTAGCAGGTACTCCATTACATAATGTATGGAACTGACCTATGAACATGTAGCCTTCGGCAGGTGTCCTTACAGTATTAGCCACTACCCTACCGTCTGTGTTTATGAACACATAGTAATCAGCACCTTCTTCAGAAATGTAATCACTTAAACTATAACTGGTCGTCTCATCTATAGTGACTATATTTTCTCCGATTGTAAAAGAAGTGCCACCCAGTATAATAAGACTACGATGATTTGGATCATTAAAGTCGAATCTAAGCCAACGATTGGTAGTAGTTATACCACCCTCAGCAGGTACGTATGCACCGCCAGTTACTCCCAAACCGCCACCACCAGAACCACCGGCAGCACCACCACGACCTGCAATTATTTTCTCAGCACCATAAAAATTGGCACGTTCAAGTTTTTCTTCTGCCATTTTGATTTACTCCTAAAGTACGTACATCGTTCCTTCAGAGAAGAAACAGTTGATCTTCTCCTGATTGTTCGGCTTTATGTTAAGATTGTTCGCAAAAGCCGTCTGATTATCAACGGGAGCCATAGAACACTGCGCATCAATAACAGTTAAAATACCACCGTGAACATGCTCAATCGGAAGCGTATCCGAACTATCGCACAGATTGAATCCCTCGCTGTTCACATTGAACGCACAGTATCTTGCAGGAAGCCTCAAAGCCCTTTCACCGTTAGGATCGAAATTGACATCCGTATTCGGGAAAGTATACCGCAGATTTGAATGCATGTCACATCCAGCATGACCGCTGATATAATGTGCAAACTGTTCGTTATGAGACCTTACTTCAAGTTGATTAAGATAACCAGTGCCACCATCCTCAACATTCATCCGCCTCGGTGAAATCAAACTTACCCAGCAGTTAGGATTCCAGCCTTCTTCAATAAGAAGCGCATCACTTATATCTGCACCTGAAGTCTTGACGCTATAGTACGTAACTCCACCTTCGATGTAATGCTGAACCGTAGCAATTATGACACCATCAAATTCTGCTATATCACTTACTGTTAAGGTAACAAAATCACCGTACCACAACGGCTGATCCGTACCGTCGGTATTTGAGAAGCTGTATGTAAATCCTATTGCAATGGTTGAAGTGTTCACAACCAGCTTTACCGATTCTTCAACAAATATCTTAACAAGTGATACAATCGGGTGCTTTCCGTCTTCACCTTCAAAAGAAGCTTTCTTGTCATGCGGCTCAATGAAGAGTGAAAAAGGATCAATTGTTACGGAACCAACACCGCTTGCCGTAACA